>Ga0265292_1000746_pt1 | contig 38104 bp, 39 predicted proteins | sample Munlanlewell296A_FD_189080 | JGI IMG/M metagenome (GOLD analysis project Ga0265292, IMG submission 189080) | Leachate microbial communities from a municipal landfill in Southern Ontario, Canada - Leachate well 296A | ecosystem: Engineered > Solid waste > Landfill > Unclassified | place: Canada... | reverse complement strand
TTTCAGGACAAAAAATTATTGACTACTTGATCGTACCGCGAACTGCAGGTGAAAAAGAAATTCCTCCAATGGAGTTTACTTATTTTAATTCTTCGTCAAGAAAATATGTTACTCTTAAATCTCAACCGTTCAAAATAAATGTACAGCAGGGAGTTGCCGGCAGTGAAACAGCTTCACAAGGATTTTCTCAGAGCGATGTAAAATTATTGAGCGAAGATATTCGTTTTATCAAAACTTCTAATTTTAATTTTGAACCGAAACAAGATATTACTCTGATCAAACCCTGGTTTTGGTTCTCATTGATTGTTCCGTTCTTTAGTTTAATCGGCGCTGTAGTATTTAAGAAGAGACAAGATAAACTTTCGGGAAATGTTCAATTAATGCGTTATCAAAAAGCCGAGAAAGCCGCACGAAAAAGATTGAAGCGATCAAAAGAGGCATTAGATAAAAACGACATAACTAATTTCTATGCTGAATTATCTTTAGCATTGTTCGGATATCTTGAAGATAAACTTGGAATTCAAAAAGCAGAATTTACACTTGAAGGAGCTGTTGAAAAACTTATTCAGAAAAATGTTGCTGAGGATTTAATCGCACAATTAAAACGCATTGCCGGAAAATGTGAATATGCACGCTTTGCACCTCAAGGCGAAATATCAGCCGAAGCCGCCGATCTATACAATGAAGCTGTAAAAGTAATTGTTGAAGTTGATTCATCGTTGGAGAGAAGAAGATGAGAAAGATATTGATCCTACTTTTTGTTTCTGTAAATTTGTTCGCTCAGTCTCCCGATGAATTAATGAAGAATGCAAATAAATTTTATCAAGAAGGACAATTTGAGCAGGCAGTTCAGACTTACCAAAAAATTCTAGGCCAAGGTTTCGAAAGCGGAGCTATTTATTATAATCTTGGTAATACATATTTCAAAAGCGGAAAATTAGGTTATGCAATTTACAATTATGAAAAAGGATTGAAGCTTGAACCGAATGATGAAGACCTTTCATACAATTTAAGAATCGCACAAGCACGTACGTTTGATAAAATTACAGAACTGCCGAAGTTATTTATCATTGCATGGTGGGAAGGATTAGTCACATCTTTGAGTATATCTGCGTGGTCATTTATTGTGATTTTAATTTTTTGGATATTATTAATCAGCATTGCTGTTTATTACTTTTCACGTAATTCAAGATTTCAGAGAATTTCCTTTTTAAGCAGCTCAATTTCGCTTGCTGTATTAATTGTTGTAGTTGTTCTTTTGTTTGCACGTGTTAACAGAGAAGCCGCAACAAATTACGGGATATTATTACAGCAAACTTATTCTGTAAAAGTGTCGCCGGATCTAAAGGGAAGCGATGCATTCGTGATTCACGAAGGAATAAAGTTTAGCATTGAAGATCATGTTAATGATTGGATGAAAATCCGTTTGGTTGACGGGAAGATCGGCTGGATCCCCAAAAGCGTAATGGGGCAGATATAAATTTTGAATAATACCCAAGCTAAAAAATACAGTAACACAAAACTTATTATAGGAATAGCCGAAGCGGTTATTTCATTCATTCTGCTTCTTCTTTTTATCTTTTTTAAATTAAGCATGCAGTTGGAATTTTATATCAGAAATTTTATTTCAAGTGATTATCTATCACTCCTTATCTTTGTTATAACTCTAAGTTTAATATCACTAATTCTTTTTGCCCCGTTTAATTTTTACACCGGCTATTATCTTGAACATAAATACAATCTCTCGAATCAAACTTTTTGGAAGTGGATTTTAGAAGGATTAAAAGGAAGTCTTGTCGGTGCTGTTATTGGTATTCCGCTTCTTTTCCTTTTCTACTATACATTAAAGAGTTTTGGAATTATCTGGTGGCTTCCTTTTGGTGTGTTAATGTTCATAGTTTCGGTTCTACTTGCTCAAATTGTACCGATTATTATTCTCCCGATCTTTTATAAAATCACTCCGATAGAGAATGAATCATTGAAAGAAAGAATTATAAATCTAAGTAAGGATGCGGGATTGAATGTTCAGAATGTTTACAAGTTCAACATGAGCAAGAACACTAAAAAAGCGAACGCAGCTTTTACCGGATTGGGCAAGACAAAACGGATTCTTCTTGGAGATACTCTGTTAGATAATTACACTGAAGACGAAATTGAAACCGTAATTGCACATGAGTTTGGACATTACAAAAGAAAGCATATCATAAAAAATATTTTTATTGGAACGATTTTTAGCTTCCTAACTTTTTATCTGATTGCTCAACTGCATAAAGTATCATTAAGCTGGTTTGGTTTTTCAGAGATTACTCAGATAGCATCTCTTCCGCTTCTATTTTTGTGGGGCGCGGTCATCGGTTTAGTTCAAACTCCCATTTCAAATTATATATCGCGAAAATTTGAGTACGAGGCGGATAATTATGCCGTCATTGCTACGAAGAAGAAAGAAGCATTTATTCAAACACTTGAAAAACTTACAGATCAAAACCTGGGCGACCGGGAGCCGCATCCTTTAGTTGAGTGGTTTTTCTACAGCCATCCGTCAATTAAGAATCGGACGAAAAATTTAGGCGAATTAAATTAATCGTAACTTTGAATTCTTCACTTCCACATCAGCAAAATAATTTTTATAATTAGGTTAGAATATTAATAAACTATGTGGTTTGATGAGAAATAAAATTATACATCTACTTCTCGTCTCAATCTTGATGATTATTATTTCGAATTGTTCATTTGAAAAAAATGATACTTCTATAACTCCTGCTCCGACACCAAGTGGTACTGTCCCAAATTCTCCAACTCCGCTCAGTGGCGCAGCCAATCAATTTTTATTTGTTACCTTAAAATGGGAATGCGATAATGCTTTTGACTTTGATATTTATATCGGAGAAACCAATCCTCCTCTAATTAAATATGCAACTACAACTAACAAATATTTTACAACTCCAATTCTAAAATATAATACTCGATATTATTGGCAGGTTATTGCAAGATTGAATGACGGCACCACCAGCAAAGGTCCTATTTGGAATTTTATTACTGCGCCTACTTTATCCGTGATTAGTAACGGTTTTGCAATGAATCTAAACAAAATTGAAACTTTAATTCCGAATATTATAAATATCACTTTTCAGGTTGTTGATTTGAACGGCATTGGAGTTAATTCACTTAAAAGTAAAGATTTTGAAATTTTCGAAGACTTTCAACCACTTTCAAAAACCGAATCCGAACTGACCATTGTTAATCATCCAACAGTTAATAATCAAATAAGAACTGTATTGATACTTGATAATAGCACAAGCGTTGAAAGTGATACAAGCAAAATAAAATCAGCAGCAAGAGCTGTTTCTAAAGGAATTAGGCCAAACCAAGAGATTGCCATTTATCAATTCTCCGATAAAATTGATCTCTTACAGGATTTTACAAATGATGCTAATTTACTTGTGAATGCTATAAACACAAAATATTCGATCGGGATAAAATCAACCGATTTTTACGGTGCAGTTGTTTTTGGAACGTCAATGTGGACAGATCAATTCTCAATTGAAAAATTTATTCAAGGTTGTTTGGTAATAATCTCTGATGGAAACGATACTCAAGGATCATCATCATTAGCAAATGCTATGAACGCTGTTCACAACAAACTTGTTTTTACAATCGGATTAGGAAGCGAACTTCAACCCGAAATATTAAATAAACTTGGAACCGGGGGAAGTTTTAGGATAGGTCAAGAAAACGAAATAACAAAACAATTTGTCATCATGGAGCAATCATTAATAAAAACAGCAAATAGTTTTTATGATCTATCATATAAAAGTCCAAAGCGGGGTAACGGCAATCATTCATTACAAATAAGAATTGTTGGCAATCAATTTACCGGCAACCGGTCTACTATTATTACAACATTCAGTAGTGCGGAATTTTATTAATTTTTAGCTGAATTTTTTTAGGAAAAAATTTTTCTTGTCTGTTACAAAAAAAGACGTTGAATACATCGCAGAACTAGCCCGACTCAAATTTAAGGAAGCAGAGTTGGAAAGTTTTACACATCAACTTAATGAGATCTTAAGTTATGTAGATAAATTAAACGAACTGGATACTGAAAATGTTGAACCGCTTTCACATCCGGTAGAAAATATAAATGTATTCCGTAACGATGAATTGAAACAATCAATTTCTACAGAAGAAGCGTTAAAGAATGCGCCGGATAAAACCGAAGAATTTTTCAAAGTGCCAAAAGTCATCAATCAATAACAGTATACTTAATGATAATAGGAATTATACCTGCCCGATTTGCATCCTCGCGATTAATGGGAAAACCGCTTGCTGATATCGGCGGCAAACCAATGATTCAACATACTTACAACAACGCCAAAAAATCTAAGTTATTAGATAAAGTTGTTATTGCAGTTGATGATGAAAAAGTATTTCAGGTTGTAAAAGAATTTGGCGCGGAAGTTTACATGACTCCTAAAAATTGTACCAGCGGATCAGACCGAATTGCAATTGTAACAGAAAAAATACCTGATGCGGCAATAATAGTAAACATTCAAGGTGATGAACCATTCATAAAAGGTAAAATGATTGATGAGGCAATCGAACCTCTTTTGTTTGATAGGAAAGTAAATGTTGCAACACTTGCAAGAAGGATTTCTAATGTTGAAGATATGAAGTCTCCTTCGGTCGTTAAAGTTGTTTTCGATTATAATAATATGGCATTATACTTTTCACGATCTCCTATTCCTTTTGTACGCGAAGCAAAAACAAATCTTGCAAGAATACAAACTGCAGAAATTTATAAACATATTGGTTTGTATGTTTATAGGCGTGAATCGTTATTAAAATTTACTCAGCTTAAGCCGACTGATCTGGAACAGATAGAAAAATTAGAACAGTTAAGATTTCTGGAACATGGATTCAAAATGAAAATTGTTGTTACCGATTATGACAGTTTATCTATTGATACACCAAAAGATCTTGAATTAGCAAGACGATTTTATGATAAGCATTCGAAAACATCTGGAAAAACCAAATAAAAGATTATTCAATTTGTTGTCTTTTCGAGAGATCAATGTTATTTTTGAGGCGTGAATCATTCACAATTGGAATTTAGGCAGGAGAATATTGATGGATAGTAAGATCAGAGTTCTAATTGCAAAAGCCGGATTAGACGGACATGATAGAGGAGCCAAGGTTGTTGCTGCTGCATTACGCGATGCTGGAATGGAAGTGATCTATACCGGACTACGCCAAACTCCGGAAATGATTGTTGAAGCTGCTATCCAGGAAGATGTTGATGCTATTGGAATTAGTATTCTTTCCGGTGCTCATATGACTCTTTTCCCCAAGATTTTGAATTTGATGAAAGTGAAACAAGTGAACGATATTCTTCTTTTCGGCGGCGGAATAATTCCCGCAGAAGATTTGGAGAAACTTAAAGAGTTGGGTGTTGGTGAATTATTCACACCCGGAACCTCAACTCAAGAAATAATTAAATATTTAAGAGAGTGGGCAGCAAAACACCCGCGAAATTAATTTATTAGGAAGTTTAATGTCTTCAGGTTCTAAACAACGAATAATTTTTTTGGATCTAATGCGTGCACTTGCCGTTCTTTTGATGATCCAAGGGCATACGATAGATACTTTTCTTGGCGATCAATACAGAACATTCGATTCCAATATCTATAACATTTGGTTTACGATTCGCGGTTTTACAGCTCCGATATTCATGTTCGTTTCGGGTGTTACATTTACATATTTATTGCGCTCACAGTCTCTACCTTTTCTTGAAAACCCGCGCGTAAAAAAAGGTGTTCACCGTTTCATGATCTTACTTCTAATTGGTTACCTTTTGCGTTTCCCAACTTACCGCATGTTTGATTTTAGCGAAGTAGATCATGGTCAATGGCTAACATTTTTTACAGTTGATGCTTTACATCTGATTGCATTTGGAATTTTGTTTATACTTTTCCTGAGTTATATTGCTGAAAAATATAAACGAAGCGACTATTTAATATTTTCGCTTGGCGCTGCTTTCTTTTTCTTCATGTTTCTGTTAACAGAAAAAATTAATTGGGCAAATTTTCTTCCGATTCCTTTTGCAGCTTATCTATATCAAGGAACCGGCTCTTACTTTCCGTTATTTCCCTGGGCGGGATATGTAATTAGCGGCGCTTTGCTTGGAAGTTATCTTGCGAAAAACCCGCTCTCGTTTTCTACGAAACAGTTTAGTTATAAATTATTTTTGTTTGGTGTGATTTCTTTGGTGGTTTGTTATTCAATTCATTCATTTGAAGATTCTCTTTACGGTGAAAAAACTTTTTGGACAGATAACACAGCGCTCATCTTTTACCGTTTGGGAATTATTCTAATGCTGAATAGTTTAATGGCATTTATATCATTACGAATTAAAAATATTCCGGATATTATTTCTAAAATTGGGAAAAACACTTTACTGGTATATGCTGTGCATGTAATAATATTATATGGTAGCGCATGGATTCCGGGTTTTGGAATGTTTTATTCTAAAACTTTGAACATACCTCTTTCAATTCTTGCTGCATTATTATTAATTGTTTTTATGTTTTGGTTTGTATCTTTGTTTGAACGAATGAAAAATTATCGCAGAAGGAAAATTGTTGCGGTTGAGATTTAAGGGAGAATTGAGTGAAGCGAAAATCGGAGAACTTAAATCCAGTTATTAATGAAGAAGAGAAAAAAATAGAACAAACACTTCGTCCAAAATCCTTCAATGAATTTACCGGCCAATCTAAAATTACAGATAATTTAAAAGTTTTTATCGGAGCTGCAAAAATACGAGGTGAAGGACTTGATCATGTTCTTCTTACAGGACCCCCCGGATTAGGCAAAACCACACTTGCACATATTATTGCAAATGAACTTGGCGCTAAAATAAAAATTACATCCGGACCGGTTCTTGAAAAACCGGGCGACCTTGCCGGGATCCTTACAAATCTGGAAGAAAAATCTGTTTTGTTTATTGATGAAATCCACAGATTAAGTCCTGTTGTTGAAGAATATCTTTACTCAGCAATGGAAGATTATAAACTTGATATAATGATTGACAGCGGTCCCAATGCTAGAACAGTTCAGATTAAACTTCCACATTACACTTTAATTGGTGCAACGACACGTGCCGGATTGTTAACTGCCCCATTAAGAGACCGGTTTGGCATTAAATCCCGCCTCGATTATTATGAAGGAGATCTGATCAGCAAAATAATTCACCGTTCTTCCGAAATTCTTAAAATTAAAATTGAAGATGATGCCGCAGATGAATTAGCAAAACGATCACGGGGAACACCAAGAATTGCAAATCGTCTCTTGCGCCGCACACGCGACTTTGCGGATGTAGATAATAAAAAAGTAATTGATCTTTCTATTACTAAGAAAGCATTGAATGCATTAGAAGTTGATGATTATGGTCTGGATGAAATGGATAAGGAGATAATTCTAACTATTATTGAAAAATTTAACGGCGGTCCTGTTGGTTTGAATACTGTTTCGGTTGCAGTAAATGAAGATCCCGGAACCATCGAAGAAGTTTATGAACCGTTTTTAATTCAACAAGGATTTATTAAGCGTACACCACGCGGAAGAGAAGCAACCGATCTCGCATATATCAGGTTCAATAAAAAACGGGGAATACAAAAAGAGCAAGAAAATCTCTTTGAATAAAATAAATCGGTTTAATTATGGTAAATGTAAATAAAATCAAAATTGGTGATAGTTCTCCGCTGGTTTTAATTGCCGGACCATGTGTAATAGAGAACGAAAAAATTACTTTAGAAATTGCGGAAGCAATAAAGAAGATCACAAGTGATTTGAACATTCCGTTTATTTTCAAATCAAGTTATAAAAAAGCAAATCGAACAAGCATCAAATCATTTTCCGGAATTCATTTTGATAAAGCACTGAAAATTTTGGAAAAAGTTAAGAAAGAATTTTCTGTTCCGATACTCACAGATATTCACTCCGAACAAGAAATTGAATCTGTTGCACATGTAGCAGATGTATTGCAAATACCTGCATTCCTTTGCAGACAGACAGATTTATTGATTGCTGCAGCAAGAACCAGGAAAGTTATTAATGTAAAGAAAGGTCAGTTTCTTGCACCGCAAGATATGAAGTATGTTATCGAAAAGATTGAATCAGCCAGGAATAAAAAAATTCTACTTACAGAACGCGGCTCAACTTTTGGTTATCATAATCTTGTAGTTGATATGCGCTCATTGGTAATTATGAAAGATCTTGGTTACCCGGTCATTATGGATGCAACGCACTCTGTACAGCTTCCAAGTAATTCTAATGTCTCAGGAGGCGAAGCGAAATTTATTCCTGCATTAGCTAAAGCTGCCGTTGCTGTTGGAGTAGATGGATTGTTCCTTGAAGTTCACTCCGATCCTTCTAAAGCTCTTAGCGATGCCGCAAGCCAATATCCGATAGAACAGTTAAGAAAATTATTGACACTTATCAAAAAGATTGATGAATTAGTTAAGAATGAAAAATGAAATATTAACTAAGATGAAGGAGATCAAGATTTTCCTTTTTGATCTCGAAGGCGTTCTTCTAAATAACAATACAACTTCGGATAAATTATTTGATTTGCTCTCGACAAAAATTAAAGAGTTTAATCGGCACGGATTGAAATTTGGGATTATAACCGCCAGAGAAGATGATGATCTGATTAATAAGCTGAAGTCAATTGAAAATTGTTTTGTTATATCTTCTTCACTCGATAAAGTTTCCTTGGCTGATAATTTTTTAACTAGAATTTCGGTTGATTACAAAAATGTATTTTATATGGGAGATGATCTTTTAGATATTCCGTTATTAAAAAAATGTAGATTGACATCAGCGCCTATGAACGGAAGAAGAGAGGTAAAGCGTATTGTAAACTTCGTTATAAAATCAAATGATCCGGAAAATATTATAAATGAAATTCTAAATTTATTTATGAAGTCAATGGAAATAGAAACCCGTGCTGCAAAATGATGCCACATATTTCCCGCGTAAGTTAAAATCTCAGGAGAGAGAGTGGCTCTATACTGCACTTCCAGAAAAAAAGCTGGGATACATGCAGTACAGAGAAATTATTGACGGACTTGCTGTAATAGGTTTTGGAAGATTTGGTGGTGGAAATTTAATTCTTGGAAATGAAGGCGATATAATTGATCTGGAAGTATCGTCTGCACCGATCTTTGCCGTCTCAAATATATCATTTAAGAAAACAAATATATATGTAACGATTCATGAAGAGTCTGAAAGACAAATTGAAATTGATTTAAAGATAGATAATGAAAAAAATATACCGGATAATCTTAATCAATCAAAAATTTGGACTTACTCTAATTGGATTCCCGGAGAGAAGGCTCCTCATGATAATTCCAGGGTACGCGAAATTCATTTAGTAGAGAATGAAGTTGTGTTAACGATAGCGCCGCGGCATAAAAAAATTTGGGTTTATAATTCTAGAAGTGGTATAAACCATTTTGTTCCTGTAACAAATTTTTATAACGAGATGATTCTTCAAACGGAGATCAAAGATCCCGTAATTGCACTAAATCATGGAAGACTTTTTACAAATTTAGATGAATTTACAGATGAACAATTGGCTGCCGGTTTTTTAACTTACAACAGACATTGGAAACGTGTTGATTTAGATCATCATTATACAGAATTAAAAAGTGAACAAAAGAAAAAATCATTCTTAGATTTATTTAAAAAATAGAGGAAGTTGTGACAAGCGAACAAATAATTGCAAAAGGGAAAGAAGTAATTCGTATAGAAGGTGATGCAATTCTCAACTTGATCAATAACATTGATAAAAATTTTGCACAAGCTGTAGAACTGATGTTTAACTCTCACGGAAGAGTTGTTTTCACAGGAATGGGGAAGTCCGGTATAATTGCACGCAAAATTGTTGCAACATTAAACTCAACAGGTACAGCTGCAATTTTTATGCATCCAACGGATGCTCTTCATGGCGATCTTGGAATGGTTCGCAAAAATGATATTGTAATTCTAATTTCAAAAAGCGGCTATACGGAAGAAATACTTCAACTTATTCCAATGTTTAAGCGCATTAATGTTACAATAATCGGCATGCTTGGTGAAACTGATTCGAAACTTGCTAAGGAATGTGATATCGTTCTAAATGTTAGCGTTAAAGAAGAAGCATGTCCTCATGATCTTGCACCGACAACATCTACAACAGTGGCTCTAGTTTTAGGTGATGCCCTAGCGATCGCTCTATTAGAAAAGCGTGGATTTACTGTTGAAGATTTTGCTATGCTTCATCCCGGCGGTAGTTTAGGAAAACGTCTCTCTCTTAAGATCGAAGAAATTATGATAACTGGAAAAGATATTCCCATTGTAGATGAAAATGAATCCTTAAAAGATGCAATCTTGATGATAACTTCCAAACGGCTTGGCGCTACTTGTGTTGTTAACGGCGAAGGTGTTTTAACAGGAATAATTACAGACGGAGATTTAAGGCGTCTGCTTGAAAAGACATTAGACATAAAAAGTTTGACTGCAAAAGATGTTATGACCAAGAAACCCAAAACGATCAATAAAGATTTTCTTGCATCATTTGCCCTTCAACAAATGGAAAATTTTAATATCACTTCAATAATTGTTGTAGATGAATTAAATAAACCGGAAGGTATTGTACATCTTCACGATCTAGTAAAGTTAGGTTTACAATCAAGATGAAAAAAATCTTTGCAGCAATATTTTTTTTCATTTCGGTAATCTCCTGTTCTGAAGAAAAGATTCAACCAAGTATTGATAAAACTAATGTTCAGGGGGAAATCCCTTCAAATGAAAGTTGGAATTCTAAAATAACGTTTACCGATGAAGGGAAAATAAAAGCTGTTTTATTTACCGACCATTTAAAAATGTATGAAATGCAGAGAATAACTTTACTCGACGGAGTTAAAATTAATTTTTACAATAAAGATCAAAAAAATACTTCTTGGCTTACCTCTCTTAGAGGTAAAGTTGATGATGTTACAAAAAATATGTTCGCTTTTGACAGTGTTGTTGCTAAGAATGACAGCGGCACTGTTCTCAAAACAAACGAACTGATGTGGCGGCAAAATGATCAGAGAATTCTTACAGATAAATTTGTTACAATAACATCACCCAAAGAAATAATACATGGTTTTGGGTTTGAATCCGACCAGCATCTGAATAACTATGTAATTTATAACGTAACTTATTCCTCCTCGCTTACAAAGAAGAAAAAGTGATGAAACGATTATTGCTAATTCTCATATCGTTAATCTGTATTTCTATCAATTTAATAGCACAAACGGAAGATAATAGAATTCAGGTTGTAGGAGATAGTCTCTTAGGTAAAACAATTAATGGTGAAAGCATTCGTGAGGTACAAGGCAATGTTGTAATGACACAAGGCGCTGTTAAGATCACTTGCGATAAAGCTATTCAATACCTTGCACGTAATGAAGCGGAACTGATCGGCAGAGTAGTTGTTGTTCAAGACAGCATTATAATTAAAACCGCTCGCGGTTATTATTATGGTGATACAAAAATTGCTTTTTCTAAAGTTGGAATATTTTTAACAGACGGTCATGTTAATCTGAATTCTAAAAACGGTTATTACTATTTCGATGAAAAGCGGTCTTATTTTTATGAAGATGTAAAATTACAAGATTCACTTTCCAACATTTCAACCAACAAACTTACCTACTATGATGATGAGGATAAAGCTGTTGCCGTCGGTAATGTACAAGTTAGCGATACTTCATCTACAATTTTTGCAGATAGTCTAATTCATTATCGAAACACGAAGATCACATTCGCATTTAATAATATTAGAATTTATAATCCATCAAACCGGTTAGCAATTTTTGGCAACAAACTTGAAGATAATGGGGAGAAAAATTATTCGAAGATCACGGATAAACCGTTCTTAGTCCGAATAGATACTCTTTCAAACGGAGCTCTCGATACTTTAATTATTTCCGCAAAGATGTTGGAATCTTTTGACGACAGTTTGAAAAAAATGATTGCTACAGACTCGGTAAAAATAGTGCGCAGTAATTTTGCATCAGTAAACGGACTGACAATATTTTATCAGAAGAATGATCAGATACAAACTTTCAAACGGGAAATGGATATAACTCCTCCGGTAATCTGGAACGAGGAAGCTCAACTTGTAGGCGACTCTATAAATATTTTTATGAAGGAGAATCGTTTGGACCGTATGGACATTAATGCTAATGCATCAATTATTACATCAAATAAAGATTCCGTTTTTCGCTTCGATCAGCTATCAGGTAAAAAAATAAAAATGTTTTTTGATGATAAAGGGTTAAGCCGAACAGAAGTTAATGGAAATGTATTAAGCATTTATTATATGTATGAAGACGGTGAACCTAACGGATTACTCAAGTCCAGTTCCGAACAAGCCAAGATCTATTTCAAAGATAAAACTGTTGCTGATGTTAGATTATATGGGAAACCGGTGAGCGAATATCATCCGGAAAATATTATTTTAGGCAAAGAAAAAGATTTCACTATTCCTACTTTTAGAATATATTCGGGAAAACCCACAAAAGAAAATCTTCTCTTTAAGAGAAAAGATATTCTTTCCTATTTAATGAAGGACGTGCAATATTATGCAGGAAAACTTAGTACTAAGAAGTGAAAATCTTAAAAAGGTTTACAAAAAAAGAGCGGTTGTAAATCACGTATCTGTTGGAGTTGAGCAAGGAGAAGTAGTTGGATTGCTTGGACCAAACGGTGCTGGAAAAACAACAACCTTTTACATGATTGTAGGAATGATAAAACCTAATGAAGGAAAAGTATTTCTTGATAATAGAGAAATAACAGATGAGCCGATGTACAAACGTGCAAAAATGGGAATTGGTTATCTGCCTCAAGAAGCTTCCATTTTTAGAAGATTAAGTGTTGAAGATAATATAATGGCAGTCCTTCAAATGATGCAGCTTACTCAAGAAGAAAGAAAAGAAAGACAGGAAAAACTTTTAGAGGAATTAGGAATTAATAATGTCCGGAAAAATTTAGGATTTCAATTGAGCGGCGGTGAAAGAAGAAGATGTGAAATCGCACGTGCACTTGCAACGAATCCAAAATTCATTCTTCTCGATGAACCTTTTGCAGGTGTTGATCCGATAGCGGTTGAAGATATTATGAATATTGTTGCAAATCTTAAGCATAAAGGGATTGGTATACTGGTTACAGACCACAATGTTCATGAGACTTTGAGTATAGTTGACCGTGCGTATATTTTAATTAACGGAGAAATATTTAAGGAAGGAACTGCAAATGATCTTGCTGAAGATACAGATGTAAGAAAATTGTATCTGGGAGAGAAGTTTAAGCTCGATCGTTATTCTTAAATAAAAGCAAAAAGAAAGTACGATATTATTGAAATAATTATAAAGTATAGAAGGATCTTTACAATCATCTTTGTTCTTTTAATTATTTTTCTTTTTTTATGATATGTTTTTGTTGCTTCGTCATCCCGTTCGTAATCGCCTTTCTCTACCGACCACTGATGGTAATTATTTTCTTTTTTCTTATTATGCATTATTTTTATTCCATCCTAAATTTTCTATACAATAATTTTTTAATAATGCTCATAATTTCAAAACATTAACAGCAGCATTAGTAATTCAAACTAAAACGACTAAGATATTATTTGTTAAACTCTCTAATAATTTTTTGAATCTCATCTTCACTAATCCCGTTTCCAAATAGAGCATTATGTTTTTCGCTAACAGATTTTCTACTAACATTTCCTAAAGGGTTAGTTGAAGGATTTCCTGCTCGAGCGCGTAATCGTTCTTCAATCTGCTTTGTAAAATTTCCTTCTTGATAAGAACTTTTAATATTTATATCGAAAGGGAGATCAAAAGAAGTTACGCAATTACCCGGATTAACAGGCCGGGTTTCAAAAGCGAGGGTTTTAACATTCATTAAATGTTTAGCTGTTACGTTCTCTGAAATTATAGAACCACCCCAAGTACCGGGACCTAATGTCATTGAAGGCATTAATCCAGTTGTGTATCCTACTGCCCCAACTGATGCAGGTGTATTAACTACAATTCTAAATGCCGGTTTCTCAAGAGCAAATTTCATAATTATTTCTTTATCGTTGGAATGAATCGCCATTGTATGACCGATTCCTCCGAACTCTAATAATTCAATTGAACGATGACAACCTTCTAACCAACCATCTACAGTATAGAAAGCCAGCATAGGAGAAAGTTTTTCTATTGATAACGGTTCATCTTTTCCAACATGTTCACATTCAGCAATAAGAACAGTTGTATTATCTGGTACATTAAATCCGGCATAATTGGCGATCCAAGGAGCGGGTTTACCGACAATATCTGCATTTAGTTTTGCGCCGCGTGCAACTTTATTTTCTAATTTTTTCTTTTCTTCGGCGTTTACAAAATAACAACCGATTCTTTTTGCTTCATCAATTACTTTTTCTCTTAAAGATCTGTCAACAATCATCGCTTGTTCGGATGAACAGAGTGTTCCATTATCGAATGTAGTTCCATAGACAATATCTGCAACAGCCTTTTGATAATTTGCAGTTCGTTCTATGAAAGCAGGAACATTTCCGCTGCCCACGCCATAAGCCGGTGTTCCCGAACTATAAGCAGCGTGAACCATTGGCATTCCTCCGGTTGCAAGAATTACTGCAATGTTTTTATCCTTCATTAATGCATCGGTGCCTTCAAGAGTTGGAATGCTTAAACATTGGACCAATCCTTTTGGCGCTCCGGCTTTTTCTGCTGCATCGGAAACAACACGTAAAGCTTCGGTTGTACATTTCAAAGCTTTTGGGTGAGGAGAGACAACAATTCCGTTTCTGCATTTCAAAGAAATAATTGCTTTAAACATTGCTGTTGATGTCGGATTGGTAGAAGGAACTAATGCAGCAACGACTCCCATCGGTTCAGCTATCTTTAAAATTTTCCCGTTCTTTTGAACATCTATAACGCCAACTGTCTTCAAATCTTTTATGGATTCCCAAACATCTTTTGTACCGAATTGATTTTTTATTGTCTTGTCTGCAACTTTACCGAACCCAGTTTCTTCGTAAGCCATTCTTGCAAGACGTTCTGCTTCCTTATAGCCGGCATCTGCCATTGCTTTAACAATTTTATCTACTTGTTCTTGATTATAATGTTTGAATTCGAGTTGTGCTTCTTTTGCTTTAGCTGCTAATGTACGTGCTTCTTGTATGGATTGAAGATCTTTATCGAAGTTCATTTTACGCCCGTTCTTTTTACTAACTAAATATAAAGAGTGAGGGGATAAACTTCAATTGACGGTTGTTGGAGAAGTGTAATCGAAAAATTATCTTCTTCTTAATCTCTTATAGACACTTTTTCTATCGTCGATCATATAGATGATAACTTCTTTTATCTTATCGTCTATTCCGTAAATGATTCTTAAATCACCGACTCTTAATTTATATTCATCTCTTCCTTGAAGTTTTTTAGAACCGGCTAACCGGGGACTTACTTTAATTAATTCAAGACGCTTATAACAGCAGTTTCTTGTTTTGGAGTAAGATTACCAAGCTCTTTTGATGCGGACTTTGTAAGAAGGAGAGAATACATTATTTATTTTTTCTTTGTGAAAGATATTCTTCCAAAGAAATTCTTGGCTCATTTTTTCTTTCTTCAATAATTATTGAATAGCGTAAGTCTTCACGTAAGTCTTCATCTTGTATAAGTCTATTCATTACCGCATTACGATCTTTTTTCTTTAATGCGCGAAATGCAGTCCAAAAGATTTCAGCGGTTGCTTGTGTTTGTGTCATTTTATCTTCTTAAATATTTCTATGTTAATTTAATAAACTAATCCCATTTCTGCTATCATTGTATAAATGGATTTCAATCAAGACTGATCACATAATGCTCTTTTAGACTTAATAATACACCTTACGCAAGAATTGGAGAAAAGCTATTTTCTCCGTGGTTCTCTGTGCCTGCTCAGTGTTTCTCTGTGTTATTTGTTGGTCTTTATTGCACAGAGTGACACCGAGAAGTCGCAGAGTTACACAGAGATAAATTTTTGCATAAGGTGATTTAATAAATAGTTTATAGTTGAAGGTTATTGATAGTTATTTATTATGATAAACTGTTTCTCGTTCTACTTAATTATTTCTTTTAGATTTTGATAACCGCTCTTACTCACCGGCAGTTTTTTGCCATTGTGAAGTAAAACTTGGTACGATTCTTTTTCTAACAGTTCTATTTGTTTTATGGAAGATAGTTTTGCAATATAAGAACGATGAATCCGCAAAAAATTTTTCGGGTCAAGATTCTCTTCAAAGTATTTCATTGTTTTTTGTTTAAGGAAATTTCCCTTCTCTGTATAAAACATTGTATAATCATCCTGTGCTTCAATGTAACTTATTGCCTCAATTGGTATGATCTGTATTTTTTGTCCGCTCTTAATAATTACCCTGTCTAAAAACTCATTTCGTTTCTCTACTGATTTAACAAGACCGTCTAATTCTTGTTTTACGGGAGGAACATTTGTAATCAGTTTAATAGCTTTATTCAGAGCTTCGGCAAATCGAACTTCTGAAAAAGGTTTGAGAAGATAATCCGTAGCGTTCACTTCAAAAGCTTTAAGCGCGTATTGATCGAAAGCAGTAGTGAAAATAATTACAGGTGGTTCTTCAAGTATCTCTAGCATTTCAAAGCCGGTAAGCTTTGGCATTTGGATATCGAGAAAAATTAAATCCGGTTTTTGTTCATTGATCTGTTTGATTCCTTCAAAACCATCCGAACACTCTGCCACGAGTTCAACATTATTAATTTTTTTTAAGTAACTCTTTATTAATTCTCTGGCAAGTTTTTCGTCATCAATAATAATTACTTTGATATTTTTATTTGTCGTCATAAACTCAAACCGGTATATATAAATTAATTCTGAATAAGTTATTTAATTTTTCAACTTTAACAAGATTATCCTGGTTGTAAATTAGTTTTAACCTGTTCTTAATATTTTTTATTCCAATACCTTCACCTTTTCTTGGAACTGCTTCGGGATCAAAATCATTTTCAACCGTTATTTTAAAATAATCACGTTCCATCCCGCATGAAAGTTTTATAATTACTTTGTCAAGACTTTCATAAACGCCGTGTTTGATCGCATTTTCAAAAAGGGGCTGAAGAATCATACTCGGAACTTCAAGCTCTTTACATTCCTGCTTAACTTCTTCAACAAATTCAAACTTATCTGCAAAACGAACCTTCTCAATATCAAGATACAATTTTGCGTTATTTATTTCCTCGTTCAATTTATTTTTTTGTTTTTCATTTTTCGAAAGAGTGCTTCTAAGAAACGCTGAAAGTTTAATTGTCATCTCTTGAGCTTGAGCAGGATTTGATAATGTAAGCGAGCTGATCGAATTCAAACTGTTGAAAATGAAATGAGGATTAATTTGATACTTAAGCGTTTTTAATTCTGCTTCTTTTACAAGAGCATTTAGTTCAACTTCTCTTAAGAGCTTCTCCTGGAAATTATTGTAATAGATGATCACATAATCAACGGCTATGATTACAGTATAATAAAGGATCCCGATTAAAAATCTCCACACTAATGATATTACAAGAAACTCGGCATAGATACTTTTTCCAGTGATAAGGTTAATCATAATATAATAGCCGGCAAGAATCCATAAGCCGGATGTAATAACAGCCGCAGCAATATGATTTAGAAAAATCTTAACTGCATTATAATTTTCTAGAGAATTAAAACTAACCGTATACCAGAGACTAATTCCCAATAACTGATAGATCAGATTAAAGACAGCGCTATCAAGCAAGGCAGTTAGAATTGGAATATTCAAAAAGAAGTTTAATACACTTACATGAACAAGAAAAATGAAAAACCAAACGACAAAATATGTAGCAAGGACTTTCTTATTGTTAATAAACGGATTTATCATTCTATGCTCATCAATTAATTAATAAAGAAGTTCGCCGCCGCCAAAAATTGTAACGCCCTTGATAACTAAAATTCCTTCAGAGCTTTGTGCCGGATCATAAGGGGCAAAGCGTTTATCATCAAATCCGCCAAATACAGAAGTAACATTCAGTAAAACTTTCCATCCTTGCGGAACCCGCAAATTGCATCCGCCAAATAATGTTGTTATCTCTAAAGTATTTTCTCCGGGTGCAAGTTTTACATTTGTGAAATCTAATTTCGTTCCGCCGAAAATTGTTGTAATTCTTCCGCCCTTAAAATTTTCTGAATGGATTACTTTATTGCATGAAGTAAGTACACAAACTTCATCTAAAATATCTTGTGAGTAAACTGCTCCTTGAGTTTGTGTTGATCCAACATTGAATTGAGTGTTGTGTACGCGTAACGGTTCTCTTCTTTTTAATATCAGCCAGAGACCGATAACAAATAATAGAATTGGCCAGAGATCGCGAAAATCAAAATCGAAAAAAAATGGAATAAAATGACGCGCTGTTCCGAACAAACCGATTATTAAAAAAATGTATCCCGCTAAACTGTTTTTGTGATTGATTAGAATTACTATACCGATAATAAGAAAGATAGTATGCCATGAGAATATGGTATGACGTAAATCGAACCAAAAAAAATTCAAATTATCTAAAAAGAATAAACTTCCAAGAGCAATTAAAATTATACCAAGCCAGATTCTTCTATTTGATGTTTGCATTGTAAACTCCTTAAAAAATTGTTTTGATTTCGCCGCCACCAAAAAGAACGATTCCTTTTATCAACAATTTTCTTCCTTCTTGAATTTTTTTGTTGGGGTCTTTCATTCTTTTATCTCCAAATCCTCCGAAGATTGGAAGTACATCAAGTTCAACATTCCAATCGGATGGAACAATTAACGTGGTTCCTCCGAACACTGCAGTTATTTCAATATTGTTTTCACCTTCTGCAAGTTTGGAATTGGTTAGATTGATTTCGGAACCGCCGAATATTGAAACAATACTTCCTCCCTTAAAATTATCTGAGTTAACTATTTTTGAACCGCCGCCGAAGATGCTTATACTTTCAACATAATCATTACTGTTTTTTGATTGTCCTGCCTCAACACGTTCTGCCAAACTTCTACAGTGTCCTTTTCTGCCGAAGATTATATAAAGACCGATCAAAACTAAAAGTAACGGCCAGAGTTCAGGAACCAGATTAAACAAACCAATTGCCATAAGAACAACGCCTGCGGTTTTGTTTCGAGAAAGAAAGAAGAAAAGCAATCCAATCAGAATGAAAAAATATTCCCATGTGAAATATTCATAAGGGAAATCCAGTATATTATAATTACGCATGACGAATAATGCGCCGAGTACAATCAGCAGAATTCCGATTATTACCCGTCCGTGAAGTTTTGGTGTTTCCATTTTATCCTCCAATAATTTTTTGTTTCTACTTATTCTGACGGCAAAGATAAAATTAGGTTATGAGTTTGAGTATGGAAAATCGGCGAACGGTGGAAAATTATCGGTGAATAGCAATTATTGTAACGCAGATTATTAATCTGCGTTAAATCTTTTCACTTGTATCTTCGCCTTCGTAAAGAGGGAGACTGTTGAGATTTTTCTGTAATGATGGTGGAAATATAATTGCTTTTGCTTCTGCTTCTCTTTGAATCTTTTCAGAGTCCGATTGGAGGTCCTGGGTCAGTATCTGTTTCGATCTTCTTTCCTGGGGCGGATTGAGCTTTTCCGATTTTTCAAACTCAATTACTTTTTCGAGTATCTCTCTTGGTAAGTCAACTTTGCACTTTGTTAGAATATCCAAAAATTCCCAAGCGAAGAAATGATCAATTTGAATTCGACGTTTTGTCATATGAGCGAATTTCCCAATTAGTCTACAAATGTTTTCGCGTTCCTCCGGCGTTAACTGATCAACAAATTCGTAGTCTTCAATTTTTTTAAGAGTCAAAATCAGAGGTTCCAAAACATCAAGCGTTACAATATAAACGTTATAATCAGCCATGTTATAAGAAAACTGTTTGATGGTAGTATCAACGGTGTTTGAAGGAATTACAAGAAAAATATCTTTTCTAACGTTTTCTTCCTTAATATATTTTTTAACTGCTTCTGTCTGTGTGCGAATGTAAGTTGGAAAGTTTTGTAAATCATCTGTTGCCGGACTCTTGGCATCAAAAACGACAAACTCATCACAAATCTTAATTGTATTATCTGGACTACCTTTGAAAGGTACCTTTTCTACATACTCAATAGTATGTTTTTGGCAAATCATCTTAATGGTTTCTTTAACTTTATCTTGATGCTTCGCCCAAGTTTCCTTCAAACTCTTGAGTTTATCGATTTCATCTTTTTGTAACTCTTCAATTTCTCTTTTCCTGTCGCCCTGTATTTGTTCTCTAATTAGATTGAGAGCCGAAACGTCTTTTTCATATTTTGTTTTTCGATCGTTTTCGGTTTGCTTGAAAATTGTATTCTCTTTTTTCAAGTCGGAAATGTCTTGTATCGTCTGGTTAGTTTTTTCTTTGAATAAAATAATCTCTTTATCCTGGTCGATAATTTTCTTTGCTGATTGTCTAATTGTTTCGTCTTTTGATGCAATTGAAACAGTAAGATCAGAAATTTTTAACTTGCCAATTTCGAGATCGCCTTCTAAATGTTTGGAATCATTTTCCAGTTTTAAATTATTTTCTTTCAAATGCTCAATATCATTTTTCAGAATTGATATAGTGTTGCTCGACTGATCTAAATCTCGAGAGATACGATCTACTGAACCAAGCAATGACTTGAACTCTTCATAAGCTTCATAACTTAATTCTCTTAAGGTCTTCCAGCTAAAAAGTCTTTGCCAGAATGATATGGTTTTGATGCGTTCGAAGAAGAGAGTTAGTTTCTCAAATCTATTTTCCATAAATACCTCTTTAAGTTCATGAGAAGTTTGATATTCAGTACATTACCGCTAACTGTCCTCGGCTTTGCATGCGGAATTTCAGGGCACTTACTTGTCCACCGAGCACAAAAGTTTGATAGAAGCACAACTGTACAATTACCAACTTCGCCCCGCATTTTTTAAAACCGTTGTTATGTAATTTTGCGTTTAATTTTTTAAGGTGACTGATATTCAAGGTGAGAAACTTCTATATGATATGGTATGAAGAATGTCATTTGAATTAATTAAAAAACCTATCAATCTTTCAAATCCAATACCAAATCCTCCTCTAAGTACTTGTTCTTGTTGATTAAGTGCGTTAAAGTACTCATCAAAAACTTCTTTAGGATTTTCTTTGTTTTCTTTAAGAAACTTGCCAACCTTTGAATTTTCTAATTGGGATAGAACTAAAGCAGGATCTTCTTCCCTTAAGCCACCACCGACGACTTCTCCCAAACGTGGAGCTAATAGGTCGAATGTAAATGTAAAATCTGATTCAGGTCGTCTTTTAATGTTGAAAAGCTTTTGCGTGAAAGGAAAATTAAGTATGAAGATAGGAATGTTGTTAAAGTGAGATAAAAGCAGTTTTTCTTCTCTTACAGAGAGGCTAATATCACCTTTATACTTATTGTCATTGATACGGTTTAGTATTTCTATTGCATCAGCGTAAGCAATAACCCTAAATTCATTTTCTAAACAATTATGTAGGTGCTCAACATTTCCTCCTAATTCGAGTAGTGATTTTTCGTTGTTACTTAAATTAAACCTTAATGCCTCCTTGATTATTTTTTCAACTAACCTAACAAGAGTGTTGAGGTTGGCTTCGTTATCTTCATTGTTGTCAAATGGCATTTCCGGCTCAATGAGCGTAAACTCAGATAATCTTCTGCCTTCAGCTTCTGGATCGTCAAAGGATTCTTCTCTAAAACTATTATTTACTGTGAAGACTTTTCTTTTTAGACTAACTACAATTTTTTCCAATTGAAGTTGAGCACTCTGAGATAAATGTGCTTCTTTACCATAAAAGGGTAGTTTAAACGATGCATAAGGATTCTCACAGGAGCCTGCAATATTAACTAATACCGCAGTTAAGACTTCTGTAAAATCTTCTGCTTCAAGAAAATTCCTAATTACAGCAAGAGTACCACTACGTATGTCAATTAGTGCATTGAACTTCTTGCTGCTGTAATTTCCCGTTTTAGTTGTTATGAACTGTTTTGTGTCCATATTTTTTAACAATTAAAAAGTAAATTGCGGTTGAAATAATTAGACTAAATATCTGAGCCCCTTCAAAAAAGCTCTCATATAGTGCTTTCTCATTTTGAAGGATGTTAAATACAGGGAACAATAGCCAATATAAACAATAGGTAAATGCTAAAGAAAATAAAATTGCTTTATCAGCATATCTTATAGTAACTTCATACCTTAATAAATTTAGTTCACAATCGTCTTTTTGTATTTTAATAGATAATAACCTTTTATGGTGGAATTCTATTACTGTTTGGTCATTATTGTTTTCAAGCAAGACAAGTGTTTTTTCTAGTTTCTCTATTTCTTCAGAGTAAGAAGGATTTTCTTTTTCAACGTAATCTTTAATTAAATAATCAGACCAAAATAAAATCGCTAAAGTAAATATTGTATGCCCGAAAAAGAATCTATTATCATCTAAAAAATAATTAGACCACCATTGATTATTAAGAGCAACGAAGGGACCTAAGACATAAACAATTGATATGAACATCATTATCGCAAATGGAAAAAGATAAGTAGGGTTTTTAAGAGCGGTTTCAGATGCCCACTTCCAATAATCTTTCATAGGTAATAAGACTAACCAAATTATGGATATAACTTTAGCTAAATATAACATATTTTGGAAACCATTTATCTTCCATTCAGATTTCAATAATAAAAGAAGCAAACCCCAAATAATAATGCAAGGTAAAATGATAAGTGCATAATCAAATTCTTTGATTTTCTCCTTACGAGGTTTTGATTTGAAAATCCAATTGAAGAATTGTGAAATAATCAATTGTCCTCCTTTTAGTTTTTTATAACATCTATATTAATTTAATGTAATCTATCCATAGATATATAAAACATTAATTTCAATTCAAGTATATTTTAATTGATTTTTTCTACAGTTTGATAGTACTTTAAATACTCTCTAAAGATAGAGCGCAACTTCCATCTTATCGTTTTTTTTGATTGTTTAGTAGCGTTGACCAATGATTCAAACACTGTCGAGTTAAGATTATTTTGCTCTAGGACTTTCATATTTTTCATATATGTATGACAAAAACCCCAATTCTTTCTGAGCACTTCGACAACCCGATTAATATTCACTGCATCCTCAGTATTTTCTGAAAGACCATATATATCAATCAATAACATAATGTCAACTATGTCTTTTTGCTCTAATTTGATTGGTTGCATACGTGTAAGAAATAGATCAGTAACGCTAAGAGAATATTCGTCAATACTAAATCTTTTTTCAAAATCGATTGTCTGTGCATAATTAAAAGGATTGCTAATTAGATCAATTGTGAAGTCATTATCTTTTTCGCGGTACAAGACGGTTCTTTTCCCTTCTGTCTGAACCATTAGTTCTTTGCTATATTCAAATCCATGCTTCTGAAATATTGTGAGGATATCAGGTAGATCATCTTGTTCCTTAAAAATTAAATCCAAGTCTTTTATCCATCTTATGCTATCAATCTTTTCCGTCTTTTTTAAACATTGGTAATAAACTCCAACAGAACCAAAGTACCTAATCTCAAGTTCATTTTTCCGGCATTCATCAATTATCATTTTGCCGAATTCAATTAAATTCGACAGCCTTTCTTCATTAGTCAATTGGGATTTCATCGAATGCTCTTGAAATATCAATATTCTCTTTTTTCTTTCTAATGTTCTTTACTGTATAGTACCATACAACCGCGACTGTAAATAACACTAAGATTGTGCCTATTGATTGTATAATTGGCCCAGTAGCTACTTCATCAAAAAGAAGAAAAACTGATAATGTTGCTACTGCTAATAAGCCAAAAAATCCGGCAATGGATATTAATGGAATTCCCCAAGGTTCATATTTTGAAATTTCCGTCTCTTTATACATAGACTTTTTCCTGTACGGAAATATAATAGCTCCAATCATTACAGGTATCCAGGCAAGCATTGCAGCAAGAACCAATATCAAACTATTAAAAAATGGAACGAAAAGAAAAAGAACAAGAAAAACTAAGTTGGCTATAACTACAGTAATAATAGCATTTACTGGAGTAAACTTTTGAGGGTGAACAAATCCTAAACTTGCCGGTGCAATCCTATCAAAAGACCAAGCCAAAACAGCTCTTGCTGAATATGTTAAAGTGGCAGGGATCCAAAGAAATGCCCATGAGAAGAAACCCAGACAAATCAATATAATCAGAATTGGTGATTGAGTAACAACGGCAGCCAATACAGAAAAATAAGGGGCAAGAGGCAAGTTAGCGCCCTCCTTGCTGAAATAATAGTTGGATAGGGCTGCTTGAAATTCTGGCGTGACAACTTTGTTTAAATTATGTGATAATAAAGTCATTAAGATTATCGCAAGAACGATAGATCCAAACATTCCAAAGAATTGAGCCTTCCGTACATTTTGAATTTCACTGGCAATGTTTACCGAAAATATACTACCAACAAAAGAAAGAATTGGCCATACGGCAGCTAAGACAGTCATTTTAAAGGAATAGGTATACTGGTCGGTACTGTATGCTTGAATAGTTTGAATTGGGTTATCTATGTAGCTACTATAAGAAGCAATAAAACTTACTTGAAAGCCCTCTGCAGTTGAATTCATAAGCACATATATAGCTGTAACAGTACCGATGATAGCTATGGTAAACATAATTTTCTGGAAAACAAAAAATGCTTTCATGCCTTGAATAAGTAAATACCCGCTTACTATTATAGCTAAGCTCGCGATAATAAATAGGTAAACAGGTTCTTGTAAATTAATAGCTAATGACTGAAGTGTTTGGTTGTCAGTGCTGACCCCTAAATAGAATAAGGCTGGGGCAATTCCAATGGTCACTAAAAATGTTGCAGCAAAGGTATTATAGAACAACCAAACGGTAGAATCTATGAAACTAACACCAAAACCAACTAAAGGATGTACACCTCTTGAAACAAATGAATACACCCCTCCTGAGCGTGGTATGGCAGAAGTCCAACACCAAAAGGCAAATGCAATTACAGCCATAAAAATACCTGCAATTACTTCTGCGATAACAAGGTCAGCTCCTGTGTAATTCGCTGGAATAAAGAAATGACCAAGCGTCACTGCAATTCCAACACTAATTAATCCTAGATTAAAGATTAGAACATCAAAGGGTTTTGCCGTTTTCACTAGACCTGACGAGTTCCTAAGAAAAATACTTTCTGTCATAATGTTATTAACCTTCAGTTAATTGCCAAGAAATTAATTTATTATCTGCAAAAGTGCAAACACAACCTTGTAACTTACCTTCATAATATACGCTACCCGGATTAATACAGATCGTGTTTCCGATCTTAGAAATTCCTTTTGCCTGATGCACATGCCCAAATAAACCTAAAGACGGTTTTACTTTCTTAACAAAATTATACACCGCTTTACTTCCCACATTTATTGTTTGTACACCTCCACTGCCCATAATTGGCTTAAGGTCTTTATCCAAGGCTACAGTTGCATCTAAACCTATACCCTTAGGAGGAATATGGAAATTTAAAATTAACGGCAGAAAATTCTTTGTGTAATTTACTGAACCTAGCTCTCTCTCTATTTCATTCTCGTTTTTCTCTCTTGCTGTGTCCCAAGGTGTCGGGGTACTGTAGCAATATCCTAACATATCAAATACGCCATCAATATTTTGTAATTTCAAATTGGCTAAAACGACTTTTGAACTTTGCATCAAGATATTATCAATCTTAAATGAATCATCATTTCCTGCTATTGCTATTATTTTATCTTGCTCTCCCAACTTTTCTTCAGCTAATTCTAACCAATTCTTTAATCTATCACAAACCTTTTTTTTATAGATTTCTAAAATCTCAATTTCCGACAATTCTGAATTATCACCTTCTAATATCTCAAAATATATCCCTTGTTTTTCTAAATTAGTAAGGTAATTACCCAACTCTTTTTCTGATGTAATTAACTTATTAGTGTTATTTATCTCATAGTTGCCTAGTCTGTTTTTCCTTAGAAATGTTATTTTTTTCCCTGACAAATCACCACCCAAGAAAAGATAATCAACTTTGTAAAACTCCTTTGTAGCTAAAAGTTTTTTAAAACAGATTGTTGACCCATGTAAATCAGTCGCAAAGAATATTTTAAAGGTGTTTTTCACTTCTGTGGTCTCTCATAATAAAGGGCGCAATTTTACATAACTAGTGTAACTACGCATTTCGTATACCCACCCAAATTTGGTATGATATACGAAATATTCCATTGGCGGATAAACTTTTATTTCTCTTTTGAATTAAAAACATTTTGCCATAGGCATCCCGACAATCCGCCGCCTTCGGCGGAGAAGGCGGAGGGATGATTTGTTTTTGTTGAACGATCCTTCCGAGAACTTTCGGAATTTCGTGGAGTAATATTCTCATCTAAGTTTACCTAACGTAATACGTGAAGGTTATTAAATTATAAAATTCACAAAGCCATAGATAGTTTTTCTGTCTGCTCATCTAAAACGTTCAATGCCTTTTGGATGGTTTCTACTGCAGATTCTTCAAAGTATACTTCTCCGCACTGATTGCAGACCCACGCGGGAATTGAATCAAAGAACAAATGATAACCTTTCCTGTCAATATGAAAAGGTGCGGTCTTTCTTTCCATATTACCTTTGCAGTGCATACATTTCATTGCATTTTCCTTTTCTTAAAATTGTTTTCCCATTCTTCCTTGTTCGGAATATATGCTGTTACAATCGCTAAACAACATGTCTAACCTCTGCCGCTTTTATCATTCGTTCTGGTTTCGACATTTGACTTACAGCATGAGGAAGAAAAAGAATTTTTTTCTTTACTGACTTATGAACTAATGTTAGAATGTCTTTTTGATAACTCACAAGGAATTATAAATATAAGAAAAGTGAATTTCAACTCTACTTCAAAATTACTTTCTCCTATATGTTTTTTCAGTAAGTTATTTATCAAATATTTTGTTATTCAGCAAATCAATTATTTCATAATTTTAGGAAGTCTTTCTAGGATATATCAAAATGAATAAATGGAAAAAAATATTAATAGGTGGTGTTGCAACTCTTATAGTACTAATTATTGTTTTTTCTTTTATATCATACCTTTTACTTAGGAAATCTTTACCGGAATATAATGGAGAAATACAAGCGGAAGGATTAATAAATGAAGTTGAAGTTCTGAGAGATAATTTTGCAATTCCTTTTATCAAAGCACAAAACGAGGAAGATGCCGCATTTGCACTCGGGTTCGTTCATGCACAGGAAAGATTATTTCAAATGGATGTTGCCCGAAGAGCAGGGGAAGGACGGCTTAGCGAAGTTTTTGGCGCGAAGACTATCCCGATAGATCAAATGTTTAGAACAGTCGGCATCTACAAAAATGTAAAAGCGAATTATGAAAAACTTAATACTCTTTCAAAAAAAATCTTAGTAGCTTATTCTAAAGGAGTAAACGCATTTATTAAAACTGCCAAAGGAAATTACCCAGTTGAATTTGATTTATTAGGTTACGATCCCTATCCGTGGAAACCGGAACATAGTTTAGTAATTGCAAAACTGATGGGCTGGGAATTGAACTTAAGCTGGTGGTCGGATATAACATTTTCTCAATTAGTTCAAAAGTTCGGAGCTGAGAAGGCAAAAGAATTATTGCCGGACTTTCCGGAAAACTCACCGACAATTATTCCATCCGGATTAAAAGGAGTAGCTTCAATTTCCTCCGACTTTATAAAAGTTGATCAACAGTTTAGAAATTTTACCGGTTTTGTCGGAACACATATCGGCTCTAACAACTGGATCGTTAACGGTAAAATGTCTGCTTCAGGTAAACCGATAATTGCTAACGATCCTCATCTTGCCTATACAGCACCGGGGCGCTGGTATTTTGCAATGATTAGAAGTAACGATTGGAATGCAGAAGGATTTACAATTCCGGGTTTACCCGCAATAGTTATCGGAAAGAATAAAAATATTTCATGGGCTTTAACAAACGTTATGGCAGATGACACAGATTTTTATGTCGAGAAAATTGATTCGTTGGGGAAGAATTATTTTTTCAACAAATCGTGGCGTAAGCTGTCAATCGAAAAAGATACAATTCATGTTAAAGATACTGCGAATGTAGTTTATGAAATAAAGCGTACACATCGCGGACCGATCATTACTGATATTCATCCGTTTAAGCAGATGTATCCAAACACAGGAATTAAAACCGCACAGCTTAGTATGCGATGGACCGGTTTAGAACCGAGCGATGAAATGTTTGCCTCAATCTCAATTAACAAAGCCAAGAACTGGGATGATTTTAAGAATGCTGTTAGATATTTCACTGTGCCCGGTCAGAACTTTATTTATGGAGATGATAAAGGAAATATCGGTTATATCTGTGCAGCACGGTTACCAATTAGAAATTCAAACAGTCCAACATTAATTAACGATGGTACAACTGAGGCAAACGATTGGAAAGGATTTGTTCCTTATGAAGAGATGCCGAAACTATTTAATCCGCCGCAAAATTTTATTGCATCGGCAAATAATAAAACTCTGCTGAACTTTAAGTATCACATTTCGAATATTTGGGAACCGTCATCCCGTATAGAAAGAATTACGGAACTTCTTAATTCCAAGCCAATTCATTCAAAAGAAGATTACAAAAAATATCAGCTTGATATTACTTCACCATACGCAAAAAAGCTAACAAGATATATAACTGCAGCATTTGAAAGCGTTAAGGTGACAGATAAAAATCTCAAGCTTGCTTTAGAACTTTTCGATAATTGGAATTTTGAAATGAACTCTGGCAGTCAAGTCCCAACTATTTACTCGAGGTTTTTTCAATATTTAATAAAAAATATTTTTGAAGATGAGATGGGAGTAGATCTGCTTAAGGAATATATTTTTGTTGCCAACGTCCCGTATAGAATTATTCACAAACTATTGGAAGAAAATAAATCATCATTTATTGATGATGTACGCACACCGCAAAGAGAAACGCAGAACGATATAATCAGAAAAAGTTTAGTTGATGCACTTATTGATCTCGAAAAAAATTATGGGAACGATATTGCAAATTGGCAATGGGGCGATGTTCATAAAGTTACATTCAAACATATGTTTCATAGTAAATCAGGACTGCTGGATAAAATAATAAACATCGGACCATTTAATATTGGCGGTGATGGGACTACAATATTTAATACGGAATATTCATTTCCGGAATTATTTGAAAGTAGCCGCGATCTAACTAAACCATATCGTTCTGAACAATATGAAAATATTCTTGGTCCATCAATGCGTTATATTTTCGATTTTGCCGATCCCGATCATCTGGAATTTATTCTACCAACGGGTCAAGCGGGACATTTTATGAGTGATCATTATAAAGACATGAGTGAGATGTGGTTAAAAGGAAAGTACATTAAAGTACCGTTAAAAGAGGATGAGTTTAGGAAACGAACAATAAATGTATTGAAGTTAATTCCATAATAAAATAATTGTAATACTAATAAGTTTAGAAAATATTAAATTGTGTCGAGACAAAACGGAAATCTATGAAAGTAATTGAACATCTTGATAAAGCAAAAAATACTTTAATCAGTTTCGAAATTATTCCGCCAAAACGGGGCGGTAATATTAAACAGCTACTTACTGTATTGGAAGATATCACAAAGTATAATCCGCCTTTTATTGATATAACCAGTCATGCCGCAGAAGTTATATATGAGGAAACTGTCTCGGGTAATATGCAGATGAAAATAAAACGTAAACGGCCTGGAACATTGGGAATTTGCGCTCTCATTCAAAATAAATATAATATAGATGCAGTACCCCATGTTCTTTGTACAGGATTTACGCGTGAAGAAACCGAAGACTTTTTAATTGAACTTCACTATTTAGGGATTGATAATGTTCTTGCAATCCGCGGCGATGACAGCGAGTATAAAAAACCGGTAAAGTTCGGTAGAAGTATAAACGAATATGCAGTTGATCTCATCAGTCAAATCAATTCAATCAATAAAGGAAAATATTTGGAAGAAGGGTTGCTTGATGCACAGCCGATGGATTTTTGTATCGGTACAAGCGGTTACCCCGAAAAACATTTTGAATCACCTAACCTGAAAACCGATATTCGCTATACAAAAACCAAAGTTGATGCCGGTGCTTCATATATTGTAACTCAAATGTTCTACTGCAACAAAAATTATTTTGATTATGTTGATCTATGCCGTAAAGAAAATATAACAGTTCCTATAATCCCGGGTTTGAAGATTATAACGAGTAAATCGAATGTAAAAACTCTTCCCAAAAATTTTTACATAGATATACCTCAAGAGTTGGCGGAAGAAATTGAAAAAGCAAAACCGGAACATACACTTGAAATCGGAGTTAACTGGACTGTAAAGCAAGTTGAGGAGTTATTAAATAAAAATGTTCCGGCAATTCATTTTTATATTATGCAGGATTCTAAGCCGATAAAAATGCTTATGAAAAAATTAAAAAATATGAGTTAATAGAATGATCAGATCATCAACACGATTAAAATTTTCTTCTGCAATTCCACGTAAACTAAAATGGGGAGTAGCCGGCTGCGGAAATTTTGCGGAAAATTCTTTTCTGCCAGCTCTGCTTTTAGCACAAAGAAGTAAACTAGTTTCCATCTATAGTCATGATTTGAAAAGAGCTAAGAATATTGCGCTAAAGTTTGGTGCTCAGAACTCATTTGATAATTTTGATACTTTTCTAACCAGTAATATAGATGTGGTTTATATCTCAAGCGTTAACTCCGATCATTATTGGCAAGTACTAAAAGCCGCAAGAGTAGGAAAGAATATTTTATGTGAGAGACCGATTGCTTTGAACTCAGTTCAAATTGAAGAAATGATAAAAGTATGTAAAGAACAAAATGTAATTTTAATGATAAATCATTTGCACAGATTTCACCCGCTTGTTCAAAAAGCGAAAGAGTTAATTAATAATCAAATGCTGGGCAAAATTGTTTCTATTTCAGCAACATATAACATTGATGTTTCGCCCGGTGATAATTTCAGATTTAAGAAAGAACTAAGCGGCGGCGGAGTACTTCGTGACCTTGGCGGACAAATGATAGATCTATTACGATTTTTTGGTGGAAATATTATTGATGTTAAAGCTTATATGGATAATGTTGTTTACAAGAGCGATGTAGAAGATTTCACTTCGGCAATTGTAAAATTTGAAAAGAATGGGTACGGTTATTTCAATATTTCATACAACACGAAGAAAGCACACAATAGGATAGAAATTTTGGGTTACAATGGTTCGCTTGCTATTGAGAATTTTTTAGGTAAAAAAAATCTTGCAACTAAACTAATTATTGATCTTCAAGGCGAAGGTAAAAAAATGTTTCGCAAGAGAACAAATAAATTATTGTTTATGATCCGTTCCGTTCAAAAAACATTTTTGAAAAATGAACTGCCATTAACAACGGGCGAAGATGGTTTAGAAAATATGTTGATCATAGAAAAAATAGAGAAACAATGCCTTTACGAAAAGAATTAATTCAAGCATGTCATAAAATTTATGCTAACGGTTTTGTCGCGGCATACGATGGAAATCTGTCGGCACGAATTGACGACAAGAAATTATTAATCACACCTTCCGGTAAGTGTAAAGGAGAAATGGAAGAGAAGGATCTTCTCGAAATTGATTATGAAGGAAATGTGTTAAGCGGAGATGGTTTAGTTTCGGCTGAAGTGAAAATGCATCTTCTAGCATATCAAAACAGAGAAGACGTCAACGCAGTAGTCCATAGTCATCCAATTCATGCTTCAGCATTTTGTGTAGTAAATAAAGATTTAAGTCAACCGATTTTTCCGGAATCTATTCTTTCACTGGGAAGAATTCCGCTTTGTAATTATTCAACGATATCAACTGAAGAAGTTGAAGAATCAATTTTACCTTGTATAGGATATGTTTGGGTTCTACTGTTGCAAAATCACGGTGTTCTGGCATTTGGTAAATCAATTAAGGATGCTTATTTCAAAGTAGAGAAGTTGGAGCATTTTGCTAAAATTATGACCGTAGCAGAAATACTTGGAGGGGCAAACAAACTTTCAGTTGATCAACTAAAAAAACTTTACATGATCTCCGAAGAAATTTACGGGGTTAAAGTTGATGACAAGATGAAATTTCTTTAAGAAAGTATTAATGTTGGAAAATTCAGAGATAAAAATGCCAAACAGTAAAATTAATGTTGCACTTCTTGTTGGAGGCACTTCTCCTGAACGGGAAGTTTCAAAAAACACAGGTCAATCGGTATTAAAAGCGTTATATGATCTTGGGTTCAAAGTAAAAGTAATCGATCCAGCTTTCGGATTAAATCAACCTAAAGAAGAAGAAAATTTTTTTGCTGAGAAAGATTACACAGACAGATCCAATAGAAATATCGTTGAAGCTATTAATTCTACAATGTTAGATAATATTGATATCGCATTTCTTGCACTTCATGGGAAATGGGGAGAAGATGGAAAGATTCAGTCTCTGTTGGAACTTCGTGATATAAAATATACAGGCTCAAAAGTTTTAGCAAGCGCTCTTGCAATGGATAAATGCATGACGAAAATTATGTTTCAACATTTTGATGTGAATACACCAAGATGGTTTGTTGTTAATAAAAATGAAAATGATCTGGATTTGGTCCGTTCTAAAATCAAAAAATTCTTTGGCTATCCTTGTGTTATAAAACCGAATGATGAAGGTTCTACCATTGGTCTAACAATATCCCGTGGCGATATTGAAGTTCATCAAGCGTTAAAGAAAGCACACCAGTATTCAGATAAAGCATTAGTTGAAGAATATATTGCAGGACATGAATTGACTGTTGCTATAATTGATCAGCAAGCGTTACCGGTATTAGAAATCAAACCTAAAAGCGGTTTTTATGATTATGAAAATAAATATACAAGCGGTAGAACAGATTATATCGTTCCGGCAGAAATTCCTCAAAAAATTTCCGAACATCTTCAACATCAAGCCCTTCTTGCATTCAACTCGGTTGGCTGTGAAAGCTATGCTCGGATTGACTTTAGAATGACAAATGATTTTAAAACTTATTGTCTGGAAATAAATACTTTACCAGGAATGACAAGTACATCACTTGTCCCCAAAATGGCAAAAGCTGCCGGTATAACATTCGAACAATTGATTGATAGAATTATCAAGAATTCGCTTTAATGATACCGTTTAATAATAAACTGCTCAACAGACTCATTATCATTTTGATCTTGCTTGGTTCCCTGGCTTTTTTGTTTTTTAATGAAAACGGTATTCTGAAATATTTAAAGACCAAAAGCGAGTTAAAGCATCTTGATCAAGAATTAAGAAAAGCTGTTGAGAAAGTAAAAACGCTTGAAAGAGAAATTGATTCCTTAAAAACAAGTAAAGAGAAAATTGAGAAAGTAGCCCGCGAAAAATTTCATATGATGAAAAAGAATGAAAAAGTTTTTAAGATCGAAGAGAAATAGGAATTGAAAAACAAAATTAATATTCCGCAAACACCACTTGCTGAAAGAAGCCGTCCTAAAACTTTAGATGATTTTCAAGGTCAAGAAAAATTAGTTGGACCCGGAAAACCTCTATGTACGATGATCGAGTCCGATACAATGAGCTCAATTATTTTATGGGGTCCACCTGGAACCGGCAAGACAACTCTTGCTAAAATTATTTCTGAATCAACACAATCCGAGTTTCACCAAATCAATGCTGTATCATCGGGTGTGAAAGAAATTCGTCAGATTATTGAACTTGCAAAAAAGAATTTAGAGCATTTCCAAAAAACGATTTTATTCATTGATGAAATTCATCGTTTCAATAAAGCTCAACAGGATGCGTTGCTTTCCTCTGTTGAGAGCGGCCAAATTATATTGATTGGTGCAACTACAGAGAATCCGTCATTTGAAGTGATACCGGCATTAAGATCGCGGGTACGAATCTTTATTTTAGAAGAGCTATCAAAAAATAATCTTCAGAATATTTTAAACCAGGCATTAACAAAAGATGAGTTTATTAAAAAACTTAATATCAAATCTATTGATAGCGATTTTCTCTTTTATGTTTCCGGCGGAGATGCGCGTATATTATTAAATATTCTGGAAGCATCTTGCATTCAGGAATATGAGAAAGAAGAAATTATTATTAGCAAAGAAGTTATTGAGAATATAATTCAGCGGAAAAATATATTATATGATAAAGCCGGTGAAGAACACTACAATATTATTTCCGCATTTATAAAAAGTTTACGCGGTTCAGATCCGGATGCTGCCGTCTATTGGATGGCAAGAATGCTGGAAGGCGGAGAAGACCCACTGTTTATTGCAAGACGAATGGTAGTTCTTGCGTCGGAGGATATTGGTAATGCCTCTCCCAACGCTCTTCTTATTGCGGAAGCTGCATTCAGTGCTGTAGATAAAATTGGAATGCCTGAAGGGAGAATAATTCTTTCTCAATGTGCAACGTATCTCGCTTCTTCACCCAAAAGTAATGCATCATATTTTGCAATTGATAACGCACTTACAGACATAAAAAACTTACCTCAATATCAAGTTCCAATTCATTTACGAAACGCACCGACAAAATTGATGAAAGAATTAGGTTATGGAAAGGAATACAAATACCCGCACTCATTCGAAAATAATTTTACACAGGAAAATTATTTACCCGAGGAATTGAAGAATAAACAATATTATTTACCGTCAGAAAACGGTAATGAAAAGACAATAAAAGAAAGATTAATGAATTTGTGGAAGGGGAAAAAGAAATATTAGTAACGAATAAACATTTTTCCCGGCAATTGCTTTACCAATCCTTTGAATTCCAATGTTAATAAGTTTACCAAACAATCAGATGTTGCCATTGAGGTTAATGAGGCGATCTCATCAATTTGTTTTGATTCGTTTGTCAAAACATTAAAAACTTTCTCTTCGAATAAGGTTAGTTCAACACTAGGTCTTGGAATATTTATTCCAACTTCAGGTTTCAACTTTAAATTAAGTTCAAGTAATATGTCTTCAACACAAGTTACTAATTTAGCTTCACCTCTTTGAATTAAAGCATTTGATCCTTCACTTTGTGGAATATTCAAGTTACCCGGTACGGCAAATATTTCCCGGTTTTGATCGAGTGCATAGGCAGCTGTTTGCATAGCTCCACCGTTAAGTTTTGTCTCAATTATAAGTGTACCTAAAGATATACCTGAGATTATTCTATTTCTTCTTGGAAAATTTTGTGCATCAGGTTTTGTCCCTAATTCAAACTCTGAAATTATTACTCCATTTTCTTTAATCTGTGAAAAAAGTTTTTTGTTTTCTGGTGGATAAATTACATCAAGACCAGATCCAATTACTGCAATAGTTCTACCGTTGGATTTCAAAGCTGATTCATGTGCTATGGAATCAATACCGCGAGCGAGACCGCTTACGACAGTTATTTTCTTTTCACTGAGTTCTGATGAAAATTTTTCTGTTTCAATTTTACCATATGAAGATGGTTGTCTTGTACCAACAATTGCAAGAGAATATTTATCTTGTTCGATAAAATTACCAAGCGTATATATAATTAATGGGGGAAAATAAATTTTTTTAAGAAGTTCAGGATAATCTTCATCCCAAAAAGTAATTAATCGCCCACCTAGTGAATTCAATTTCTCTAATTCGGAAATTAAATTAGATTTAATTTCATTATAACTATCCGAGGAAAGTTTAATTTTTGCTGCAAGAGTTTTACTAATCCCTTCAACTTGTAATAAACTATAATAATCTGTGTGTAGAATTCTATCTAAAGAATGGAATCTGGAAAGAAGAGAAAATATTTTTAACGGACCTATCCCCTCAATACTGAGTAATAAACGAAGATAAACTAGATTATCAAAGTTAGTTTGAGACAAGTTATAGTCTGAAAATTATTATTCGTTGATTTCAATGTCGTCTACAATTGCAATTACCATCGTATTAACAGGAGCGTTAGCGTGTCCCAATATTTGTTCAACAGCATCACCCTCTTGAACAACAATTACAGAATCCCCAATCCCGGCGTCGATCTGATCTAAAGCTATAAAATCTTTTTTGCCTATTAAGTTTCCATTATAATCAATCGGATGAACTATTAATAACTTATGCCCAATTAAAAATTTATTTTTTGGAGTGGATACTATATTACCTTTAATCTTTGCTAGAAACATTTGTCTTTTTCTTAATAAAAACTGAAGATTTCAATAAGATTGCTAATGGAATAATAATAATGTAAGCGATTAAAAGTGTAATAGGTGAGATAGTGAGGGAAAAAAAACTATCCCAATTACCCTGTGCCATAAATATATATCCTAAAGTTAGAACCACTAAACCAGATGCAATTAGAATATAATTGTTCTTATCCCAATAATCTTTAAATGGTGATGATATTGATTTCTTAACGTCCTTTATATTTCTTTTTTCTTTTACCACAATGACCTCTAATAACCTCTAAAAATTATAGAATAAGTACTTTATAATAGTAACAATAAGAATAAAAAACTAAGCTATAAAATAATATGTTAAAAAAATATATCATAAGAATACTTTTGTCAAGACATATTATGTATGAATATTATCTACTAATTTTTCCCTAATATTTTTAATTGGAAAAAACGGAATTCCTTTTGCACTAACTCAATTATTTCAGTAAAAACTTTGTAATTTATTATAGTTACCACATTTAATCTCAATTAAATGATTACGAATTTATTTTTAGTAAATTGATTCAGCACAATACTTCTTGAATTAAAATATATATACTTCTACATAGTTTTTTAATATTTCTTTTTAAAAACTCTTGACAAAAGAAAAAATAAAGTATAATTTTAAAATCCGCAATAAATAAAGTTCTTTGATAGAGTGAGTGACTAAAGAAATTCTTTAGATAGTTCAGCTTTGTTGATTCAAAAAAATTACAAACTCTACAACGGAGAGTTTGATCCTGGCTCAGGACGAACGCTGGCGGCGTGCCTAACACATGCAAGTCTACGAGAAAGAGGTAGCAATATCTTGAGTAAAGTGGCGCAAGGGTGAGTAATATGTAAGTAATCTACCCATGGATTTGGAATAACGTCGAGAAATCGACGCTAATACCAAATAATGCAGCGGCACCACATGGTGATGTTGTTAAAGTTGCAGCAATGTAACGTCTATGGATGAACTTTCAACTGATTAGCTAGTTGGTAGGGTAACTGCCTACCAAGGCTACGATCAGTAGCTGGTCTGAGAGGATGATCAGCCACACTGGAACTGAGACACGGTCCAGACTCCTACGGGAGGCAGCAGTGAGGAATATTGGGCAATGCCCGAAAGGGTGACCCAGCAACGCCGCGTGGAGGATGAAAGCCGTAAGGTTGTAAACTCCTTTTGAAGGGGACGAATAACTAAGTTTCGTAAGGGACTTAGACTGACTGTACCCTTAGAAGAAGCCCCGGCTAACTACGTGCCAGCAGCCGCGGTAATACGTAGGGGGCAAGCGTTGTCCGGATTTACTGGGTGTAAAGGGCGCGTAGGCGGATTTATAAGTCAGTGGTGAAATCCTGCAGCTTAACTGCAGAACTGCCTCTGATACTGCAAATCTTGAGTTCGGAAGAGAGAAGCGGAATTCCAGGTGTAGTAGTGAAATACGTAGATATCTGGAAGAACACCAGTGGCGAAGGCGGCTTCTTGGTCCGTAACTGACGCTGAGGCGCGAAAGCGTGGGGAGCAAACAGGATTAGATACCCTGGTAGTCCACGCTGTAAACGATGAATACTAGGTGTTGGATGCATTAGTATCCAGTGCCGCAGCTAACGCATTAAGTATTCCACCTGGGGAGTACGATCGCAAGGTTGAAACTCAAAGGAATTGACGGGGGCCCGCACAAGCAGTGGAGCATGTGGTTTA
>Ga0265292_1000745_pt1 | contig 38189 bp, 39 predicted proteins | sample Munlanlewell296A_FD_189080 | JGI IMG/M metagenome (GOLD analysis project Ga0265292, IMG submission 189080) | Leachate microbial communities from a municipal landfill in Southern Ontario, Canada - Leachate well 296A | ecosystem: Engineered > Solid waste > Landfill > Unclassified | place: Canada... | reverse complement strand
CTCATTCCAGGTGTATCAATAAACATCATGCCTTTATCAAGAACAATGAGTTGCCGACGCGATGTTGTGTGTGTACCTTCTCCTGTTCCACTGACAGCTTTTGTATCAAGAGCATCCCGTCCAATCAGATGGTTGATCAGTGTAGTCTTGCCGACTCCGGATGACCCAAGCAGGCAATATGTTCGCCCCGACATTAATACCTGCTGGAATTCGTCAAATCCGGAACCAGTTATGTTGCTAAGTGCAATAACCCTGGTCGTGATGCCAGCCTGTCTAATAGCAGCAAGCTTCTGTTGCAGCTCATCGTGGGAGATCAAGTCCGTCTTGGCAAGAATGACAATAGGCTCAACATGACCGTCAGCTGCCATTACTAAATACCGATTCATTCTATGTAAATTAAAGTCAAAGTGACATGACTGGACAATGAAAGCAATGTCAATGTTGGCTGCAATCATCTGGTAGTCCACTTCTATGCCAGCACGTTTGCGGCGTAAAAACGTCCTTCGTGGAAAGACCCCATGGATGATTGCCGAGGTGTCATCATTGTGATATTGCACGGTGACCCAATCGCCGACACATGGCAGTTTAGCCGAGGACTCAACACGGAAATAGAACTTCCCTGCAAGTTCAGCTGGGATCTCTCTGAGCTCATTCCTGATAATGTACGAGTTGCGGTCAACTGCTGACACACGAGCAATGCCTTGATCCTCTTGGCGCATGTCATCGACATGTGCTTCAAACCAGGGATCAAAACCTAGATCAATCAATTTCATCATATCTTGTCACCGAACGAAAAGCTGAGCCGGAGCAGCCCCATGGGCTGCGATCGGCTCTATCGGCTGGTTAGCCCTTTGCCAAGAACCCTTCATGAAACAAAACAATGCCTTCTGGAACCCTTTCGGTAAATGTGAATAGTAAGCATGTAGTAAGAGGTAGTAAGAGGGTCAGGTCTTGTTTCTTGCAGAATCTCATATCCCCTTATTCACCATCCTGCTTACCGTTGAGTAATGTATCTCCAGATAGTCAGCAATCTCTTTCTGGCTGTATCCATATTTCTCTATAGCCTCTTTTGCCTTTCTGCTTATCTCTTTTCTTCCTTTTGTCCCTTTCAGTAGTTCCGCAAGTCCAGGTCTTCCAATATATCTCTGGCTCTTTGGTATCTCTTTTACTTCTTCATATCCTTTTACATGATTTAAGAATCTTTCTATAAATTCATCTTCTCCAAGTATACTCTGTCCTTTTACATCTTTCCAGATTTTTTCTCCACCTATGCCGGCCATGACAAATTCTCTGTATTTTTTCTCCGATTGTCTCCCCTTTGGTCCAAATTGCCATAATATCCAGTCTATTGTTAAACAAGGATGCGGTTTCTCTTTTCCTGCCGTGCCACGGTAGCTGCTCCATTTCCATTCCTCGGGGTCTTTTACTGCCTTTGCCCTTACAGGGTTCAACACCACATATCTGCTTACTTCAAGCAGATGGCTTTCCTTCTGGATTAATATCGCCTTGTATCTGCCCTGTAATATATGTCCAACCCTGTTATGCCTCTTGTTGAATAGCTGGGTATAGACTCCATTTAGTTGCCTCATTCCATGAGAAAGATTTCCATCAGGTGTCTCTATGATCAGGTGATAATGATTATTCATAAGGCAATAGGCATGACATAGCCAGTTGTATCTCGTATTTACTCTATGAAGTACTTCAAGAAATATCTTTCTGTCTTCGTCTGCTTTGTAGATGGGTTTCCTTGCGTTTCCTCGTGATGTTATATGATAGACTGCTCCGTCATATTCTATCCTTAACGGTCTTGCCATGTTGGTTTATAACATAACAATGGATTCATTTGCAAGAAACAAGACCTGACCCCCTATGGGGTTCCTGATTACTGACCGAGTGAAAAGCGTTTTACAAAATCGGCTGTAACGTCTCGTAGTAAGCCGAAGTATATTGCATCTTGTTCACTGGCGGGGCGAGCGTCAATTGATAAGTTTTCCACACCTGAACTCCTTTTCTCCGATGATTTAACTTTTTCGTCGTCATGACTTTCTATATCCTTTGGGTTACACCCCCGCCAATTGCATTCCACCAAATATCTTGCGATTGCATTTTTTGAAGTGTCTTCCTGGTTGTTCCATCGATAAAACCAGATAGTTTGGTGTGTCTCGGTGTCGATTGCACTAATATCAAGCATGGCACCAAGTCTTTTCGCAAACGAAAGTTGTTTGATTTCGTTTGCTCCAATGACATCCTTCAAATTGCTGATTCTATTTTCATCAAATCCCACTGCCCCCAATCGATCACCATATTTAGTTGATTCAAAAAAGCCATGTTCTAAGCGAACATCACGGCCTGGAGATAGCTTGACGCGCTCTAGTGAATTAACCTGAAAGAGAACTTGAGCACCAAGTTTCTTTGCACCTTCAATAGCGGTCATGTTTGTACCGATAAGATTGTTCAACATATTCCACGAATACACAGTGTAACCTTGGCGAACGAGTGCCCGTTCAATCTCTGCCATTTCAACACCACAAAGAGTTTTGACGACATCGCCTTTACCTTCCGCTGCTCCTGTAACTTCAGACGCAGACTTATTTGCACAGGAGGACGGAGCATTTAGAGCAACTGATTTTATTTGCGAAACCATTTTAGAATAGCGAGGAGTTACTGTTACTTCTGCCAAGTTTCCGCTTTTTGTAGTTTCAATTGCATTGCTCTGAACAAGAACGAAATTACCGGTGCATCCACTTTGCGTTAAAGCAATCATAGAAATTGCTGCAAATAAACAAAACCCATTTTTGGATATAAACTTCCTTCTCATGTTTTACCCTCCCTAGTTTCGACTCCAAGAAACACTGTCAGGCACCAAGATGGAGTCTTTGTCTTGATGTTCAATGACGCGGTCACCGGCTTGTCCGGTGCAGCGCCTTGTTATGTGAAACCTAAAATAAACCAAAGTTTTTTCTGCTTTCATCCGGTATCAGTGAATCTATTAGCCTAGCGACTGGGTCAGTTTGATGGCCGTAAACTCTGTGTTCGCCAAGTTTAAAGTCTTCGATTAAACTTGGCTTTTGAGTTCTAAAGAATAAATACTCCTTTGAGTAAACCTGAACCGAATTATTGACAATTTCAACGGTTTCTTTATCTGCCTCAATCGATATAAGCCTTGGGTACGATCGATAAGCCATAGGTGAAGACCATACTACTGCGATGTTGGGAGTCATAGGAATAACAATCTTCAAACCACTAAGATGTTCAGTCGCAGCATTTATGTTAGAATAAAAGCCATCACCATAAATAAACTCAAATTTTTCAGAAAACAGAATGGCAAATTTCCCAGCCCCCTTTGAATTTTGAACAAGAGTTTTATATTTTTGGTTAATGTTAGCCGCGATGAGCCTCTTGCTTTCTGCTTTTTCAAGTTTTCCGCGAAACGACTCGACGAATGAGTTTTGTGCATTTCTATATTTAGGAGAGCGCACTACCAGAGAAATTATACACTCTCTGAGTGTGTCTAAATTCTCATCCTCTCTTTCTTGGGAGAGGTATAAAAATTTGGTCGTATTTTCGGTTTTAAGTTCACTTTTTAAAGACGTTAGCCAACCAACTATTTTCGCCATATTTTGATCGGGTTCATCAAAATAATGTTCTATAGTTGATTGCCAAGGGCTTTCATTTTCGAACAATATATTATGGCCGTCAGATATCTGTCCAAATTCTTTTGACTTGGAGGGAATCACTTTACCTTTAAAGTTAATTCTTTGTACTAAGCCTCTTTCGTTTTCCCAATACTTTGAAAGCCCTTTGGGCCACCAATGGTGCTTTTCTCCTTTAATAACTATTCTCTTTTTCAATGCAGCTTCCTTGACCGCGCTAAATTCACATAACGACAACATCAGCCGGAGCGAAGCGATCGGCTGTATGGGCTTGTTCGGTTTTTTTAATTCTTTTTATTCCAGTAACCTCTGGTGCCGTGAATGTTTGATAATTCCGCGCGATGTTTATAAATATAATCCCAATCAATATCATCAACGCGAGGCCATTCTTTTTGTTTAAATACTTTTTGAGCGTCTTTTTCCCAATCTGCAACTGAATAGCCACTTGCAGAGGGTTCCCCCGTTCCTTGATTAACAACAATAGAAGTTAAAATTGGCAATTTTGAATAAGCACAAGCAATCCAGGCTAACTCTAACCCATAACGTATAGAATGTCCTTGAACACGTTCCCCATACCCTAAATGGTCAAGCACATCACGATACGTTAACTTTTTACCAAGCTTTGCATTCTTGACGCATACTTCATAAATTTTTATTGCTTGTTGAGTGCAATCCATTTAACTCACCTCCACAATATAAATTTTGTCATGACCGAACGCTTGCTTCACCTGGCGGCGAGCGCCGTTTCTCGCCGATCAGGTGCAAGCGGTGGTTAGTATCAGCCCGTAAAATCGCTTCTTCTTGTCCAATCAAGAGACCATTTGCCAGAATTCTCTTTTGTTCCAATCTCCAAGAATAGCGCACACGAATACGACAGAACGTCACCGTATTGCTTCAGTTTGTTGTAATCGTGTCTCCTATCAGACTTGTTTGAGCTTTTCTTAACTTCTATCACCAGCAGGTTTGGGCCATCACCTCCCCTCTTATGCACAATTATGTCAGGGAAGACCGATTTGGCCTCGGTGTCATTCCAATCGACTTTATCCTTCGGCAACTCAAGTTCTTTGGCCTTTTCATAATTCTTATTGTATTCGCAAGCGTAGTAGCAAGCGTAGTAGGGTCAGGTCTTGTTTCTTGCACAATCTCATATCCCCTTATTCACCATCCTGCTTACCGTTGAGTTAGGAGAGATTTTATAACTAATGTTCCCATACTTGTAGCCTTATTAATAATGCCGGGTTTTCTGATTTGCCATTAACGCTTCCATTGCTTCTTTTATTGCCTGGTCCAATGCTTTGCTTAATCCTTTCGCAAGGTTCAGGTATGTTCTGTCTTCAAGCTTTATCTTTTTTGATATAGTACTGCCGGATATCCGGACTTCATCCGAAGAATATAAAGCGCAATCAAACATCAGCTCCCCGTAAGAATCATTCCCCTCGTCATGCCGTTCAAATTTCTTTATGTCTATATTGAGGGAATAAAAACCTTCAGGCACGACATTCGATACCCTTACCTCTTTAAATACGCCTGCCGCTGAAAGATAATTCTTCAATGCCCCTCTGAACATCTCCTGAGGTGACGCTTCCCATTTGGAATACTTTGATAGCTCCAGTTCATAGGGTGAATTCCTGTAGGCTATATAAGGCTGCGAGAGATATCTCGGCGCGTTGACCAGAATGACAAGGGATTTATCGGAAAAACCGTCTTTGACAGTGGAGGATATTTCAGGGGCGTTAAGATTAAGGCTATAGATTTTAGTATCAGGCATAGTACAGGCGGAAAGAAAAAAAACGGTAACCGTTAAACAAACCGTAATAAATCGGATTGCAAATTCAGCATGGCTGTTATTCAGGCTTGCTTGCCCGCCGTTATTGTGGAGGGGCCGGAATCGTTTTTTTTTCATCTTATTCCCCCTTTTTCTCTTTATAAATAATACTCCAGGGCTTGTTTCTTATCTCCTGCAGAAGGTCCTGTAATTCTTCCGTAGTACGTGTCATCGAGTTGACAAGATGGTCAAGATTTTTCGACTGATGGTCAACAGCCCTGTCAACGGATTTAGATGTTTTTTCAATGCTCTTAATCATATCACCCGCCTTCTCGATATCTTCCCGCGCCTTTTTCAGCAATTGTGAAACATCGCCTTTATTGCCTTTCAGGAGGTCTTCAACCTCGGTCAAAACCCGTTCCAGCTTATCAGTCGAAACCTTTAGACTTGAGGCGATTTTATCGATACTTGACGTGCTTGATAAAATAGCGCTGTTTGTATTCCCTATCAATGCCTCAATGCCTTTTACGTTTTTTTCGTTAAATAATCTGTCAACATCATTAACCAGCTTCTCTACGGATGTCGATAAAACATTAATCTTTGCCATAAGAATATCCATCTGCATAAGTTCTTCGGAAGGAATAACATCTCCGGGTTTTATTATCTTACTTGTAGTGTTGTTTACGGAAAGCAGCAGGTAGATATCGCCGACAAACCCGACCTGGGTAATGATGGCTTTTGTTCCCTCGTACAGGATAGAGCCTTTTTTAAGGCCGATCTCTACGGTTACAGGTTCTCCCGGCTTGAGAGGCGGTCTGATGTCCGTAATTCTTCCAATCCTTACGCCTCCGAGTTTGACCTGGGCGCCGGTCTCAAGTCCTGCCGCATTCATGACCTTCACATAATAATTGTCATATTTTTGAAAAAATTGCCCGCCGCCTATCAGGACTATAAACACGCTAAGTATTGCTATGGCGGAAACTATGATTATACCGGCCTTTACTTCTTCTTTCATATCCTTATTCCCCTGCTATCACCCTGAAATAATCCTCGGGCGAATACATCTCCTCTTCAGGCTTTCTTTCGAGAAACATCCGTATCCTCGGATGGTCCGAGGCCCTTAGTTCTTCAAGGGTCCCGGAGAACAATACCTCTCCTTTGTCAAGCATGATAACATAATCCGCGATAGCGAATACACTGGGAAGTTCATGGGTTACGACAACAATGGTCATCCTGAATACTTTGCCGAGTTTCAGGATAAGTTCATCAAGACCCGCGGCAGTAACCGGATCAAGACCCGCGGATGGTTCGTCAAAAAACAATAGTTCCGGATCGAGAGCCAGTGCCCGTGCAAGACCCGCCCTCTTCTTCATACCGCCGGAAAGCTGTGAAGGATAAAAGGCGTCAAATCCCGAGAGTCCTACAAGGTCAAGTTTCATGCGCACCATAATCTCCATTGTAGATTCCTTGAGCTTTGTATGTTCACGCAGGGGGAGCGATACATTGTCCATGATCGTCATAGAGTTAAGTAAAGCCGCTCCCTGAAACAGTATCCCCATCTTTTTTCTCACCTCATTCAAACGGTCTTCGTTCATTGCAGTTATATCATTGCCCAGTATGTTTATTTTACCCTTCGTGGGTTTCAGGAGACCTATTAGATGTTTCAGTAAGGTGCTCTTTCCGCAGCCGCTGCCGCCGAGGATAACCGTGGTCATGCCTTTAGGAATGGATAATGAGATATTCTTCAATATCTCCCTGTCTCCGTAATGGGTCACAAGATTGCTGACTTCTATCGCCGTTTCCATTTATGAATATACCTAAACCCTGCAAAACATATTTTCAATTTACTAATAGGTTTATAAGTAAAGACACATTTAAACACCCTCCCCTTTATCCCCTCCCCTCGAGGGAGGGGCAATTCTTAAGTCCCCTCTCCCTTTTCTCCCCGTCCCGAAGGCTTTCGGGACTGAGTGCGGAGAGGGGAGAGGGCAAGGGTGAGGGTGTGTGGCTTTTCTTATGAGCTCCTTAGTAAAAAGTAGAGATGTTTTTTATCATATCTACCTTTCATTTTATGCAACTGCTGAATATATTCCATCACCGCTTTTAATTTGTCTACGTAAAATAGTAAAACAACGCCGTGAAGAACAGGTCGAAAATTATCACAAGGAATATGGACGAGACCACTGCCGCGGTTGTCCTTCGCCCTACTTCCTCGGCCCCACCGGACACCTTAAAACCCTGATACGCCCCGACAATCGTAATCACTACGCCAAAAACCCATGCCTTCATAAGGCCGGTAAAGACGTCTTTCACAAGGAGCGCATTTACGGACTGCTGGAAGTAATTCACGGGGTGGATTTCGAGTATGGTCACGGCCAACACGAACCCCCCGAAAATCCCTATGAGGTCGGAAATAATCGTCAGAGCAGGCACCATAATCATAAGTGCAATGAGCTTCGGCGCAACAATAAAGCGCACGGGGTTTATTCCCATACTGACAAGCGCGTCGATTTCCTCGGCAGCTTTCATAGAGCCTATCTCTGCGGCATAGGCCGAACCGCTCCTGCCGGAAACGATAATAGCCGTCATAATCGGTCCCAGTTCGCGTGTCAGGGATACTCCGACAAGGTTTGCAACATAGATCAGGGCGCCGACCTTCTTCAACTGATAGGCGGCCTGAAAGGCGAGGATCACTCCGATAAAAAAGGAAATGACCGAAATGATCGGAACGGAATTATATCCGGCCTTCACCATCTCGTTGATGCTTGCCTGAAATCTTACAGGAATACCCTTAAACGGAGAGATAAAGGTCCAGTAAAATACGTCATTAAATATTTTTGAGGCGTCATGAATGTCCCTTAAAAAAGGGGTTGTCTTTTTACCTATGAAACCAAAAAAGCTCTCAACTGTTGATGGCATCGTCTACCGTACTGTGTATTTCAAACACCCTGTCAAGTTTTGAAAATCTGAAGATCTCCAGTATGCTATTTGGTATTCCGCAGAACTGCAGTTTTCCACCGTACAACTTCATAGACTTTAGCCCTTCAACAAAGGTTGCTATACCGGAACTGTCAATATAGGTAACTGACTTCAGGTCTATGTATAATGCCGCCGCCTTCTTCATGATATGCCCCATCATTTCATTTCTAAGTTCGGGAGATGAATACATATCTATATCGCCGGTTATCGCTATTATCTTTTTGCCCTTATAATCGATGCTCTCTATTTTCATTTAAGATATTTCACCAGTATCAACCTGTTTCCCTTCTTTTTCTTCTCATCCAGCTCAAACACATCAAAGACCCTTTTTATAAAATGGATACCCAGGCCTCCGGGCCTGATATCGTCGAGGTCTCTTCCTTTTAATGCTTTCCTCCGGGCCGTTAAACCGTTGTCCTCGATAACGACGTAAAATTTATCAGGCCTGATCGTATATTTTATAATAATCTTCCGTGAAACGTCACCCTTATATGCATGTTTGATAACATTTGAACATGCCTCATCAATAGCCAGTCTGATATCACCGATCAGCTTTTCATCCATTTCGTGTATTTGCCCTATTCTATCCGTAATAGCCCTGATAACGGAGAGATACTTAGGGTGCGAAGGAATGGAAACGGTTATAGAATCCTTCACAGGAACCTTACTTCAACTATGGTGAGATCATCAGTCTGCTCGACCCCTTTCGAGAACTCATTGACATGATCGGTCAGCTTGTCGATGATATTTTCGTCTGCCGCATGTTTTCGTACGAAATCAACAACGGCATCAAAGCCGATCCTGCCGCCTTCCCTGTTTTTCGCTTCAAAAACCCCGTCCGTCAAAAGTATCAACCTGTCGCCTTTGTTCAGTGAAAGCCGGCTGACCGGGTAATCTTCAGGAATAATACCAAGCGGAGGCCCGGCAGGCAGGGACGTTACCTTTACTTCCTTACCCGTAATCCATAAAAAAGGCGGATGACCTGCTACGGATACCTTTAAATCGCATTTTACCGTATCTATTATCATATAAATAGCGGTCAGGAACATGCCTCTCGGCGTTCGGGAAAGCACGGTATTCAGGCGGTCCATAACGGTTTCAGGAGAATTGACCTCATGGGCCAGATACCTGAAATCGCTGATTATCTTTGCCATATATAATGCTGCGGATACTCCTTTTCCGGACACATCTCCTATGAAAACTCCGACCTTGCCGTCTACAGGTTCAATGAAATCATAGAGGTCTCCGCCCACCTGTTTGGCGGGAATATTAACCGCCGCGGTCATGATGTTGCCCTTTCTAAAAACAGGCGATTCAGGGAGAAAGCTTTTTTGAAGGGTGGCGGCTATTTCTATCTCCTGCTTCAGCCTTTCCTTTTCAAGCGACTCGGTATGATAAAGCGCATTCTCTATCGCAATGGCAAATTGCTTTGTAAGCATCCGTATAAGTTCCAAATCATAATCTTCTCTTTTCAGATTGATCAATTCCACAACGCCTATAAGCCCTCTCCTTCCGATAAGCGGAGCGGCTATAAGGTTCCTTGTCTCAAACCCCGTCAGTTTGTCGGCATCCTGAAAGAACCTCTTGTCTGATTTAACGTCTCTGATAATCAGCAATTCCCGATTTTCTGCAACCCAGCCTGCAATGCCCTGACCGATATCAAGCGTAATTTTTTTCTTTAAAAGGTCCGACGCCTCACCTTCATTGCACAAAGCCACCTCAAATTCAAGCTTGCCGGTGTCTCTGTTATAAAGCAGAATAGAACATGCCTCGGCGTCCATTACGCTCTTGGCCTTTTCCATAACAAGGGTCATAAGCTCTTTCATGTCAAGCGTGGAAGAGATCGTTGCTGAAACTTCGGTGAGTATTCTGAGGTCTTCAACTTTTTTCTCTAAATTCTTCAGATATGTCTGCTGTACGGTGGTTTCGGCATTATTGTCCATAGCTTATTGGATAACAGATTTTAAAAAAGAATGCAAGGAATTTTCAACCCAAAAACTGCGGATGTCCAAAATAAATTTATTGTCAATGACCGTATTATTTATGCTTAAATTCGACAAACAAAGCCATGCAATTTAATGTAACTAAATTTTTTGCTTAAATTAAAGACTATCAGATGAAAGAGGATACAATTTTTTATCAATATTGTGTTAATATCATTACCGATAAAAATATATATTTTAAAGAACCAGGAGGAAGATCATGATAAGAAAATTTTTAAAGTGCAATGTTTCTCTTCTAATACTTCCGATAATGTTTTTTGTTTTGTCATTTTCTCAGGGCTGTCAAACCGTGCCGGCTAAAGTTCAGGGAGAGGAAAAACAGCCTGTTGTTAAAAAGTCTGTCGTCATCAAAGAGTCCGCTGTTAAAGAGTCTGCCGTCAAAGAGAACGACCTTGAAAATGCCGAATATTCTTCACTTTCTATGTACAAAGGTAAGGTAAAGCTTTCCCGCGGCCTATACCGGGCAAAAGCGGCCAAAGGTTCGGCCACGGAGACGATAGTGGCATTAACTAACCATATTGCCTTCGGCAAGTCGGCAAACAGAGAGGGCTCTGCCGCTATTCTCGTTACGAATATCGGCGGGAGCGGGTTCTTTTATGATCTGGCCTTTATGGTAAAAGAAAAGGGCAAGCAGAGGAATATAGCTACAACAGCCCTTGGCGACAGGGTGAAAATTAAGTCTCTGTCTATTGAGAATGGAAACATAATTGTGCATATAGTGAAGCACAATAAAAAAGATCCAATATGCTGCCCCACCCTGGATGTAACGCAAAAGTATACGTTGCAAAGCAATAAGCTCGTTAAGGTATCAGGCAAATAAAAAAACGTCTCTTTCGGGAATTGCGTTGTTGAATAAGGGATGCAAAACACGTCCTCAAAATGAAAGGAAGATATAATAGTAAAGCTTTTAGGCGACCCCTTAATGCACTGTTACCACTGTTCGATAAGCATTCATCTTAAAGATAAATGAGGTTAAAAGGGCCGTCAGGTGAATATGGATTATCTTTATGTCGCGTTTAAAAGGTTTATTATTATGTCTTCCTTTCATTCCATACAACTAACGGTTTTTTTATAGCTTCAAAAGCGTCAATCCTGTTGCCGGGTCAAACTCTCTTTTTGCGTCAATCCCCTCTATCTCAAGGATAATGACCTCAAGCACGAGAAAGGTTTCGGACGCCCCTCTCAGGCAGCCGACCTTTACCATGTCTTTTTTCCCGAAAGCCCCGTGGAAGTGTATCCTGGGTTCGTTGTCCTGCCGGAAAATCGTCCCTACACCCATCACCTCATGGCTTTCGACTATTTCCTTCCAGACAGGGACAGGCGGCATTGTTTCCTGCTCCGGGCCGACAACAACCCTCCCCTGTTTAATGCCGCCGACAAGGTACATAACTGCGCTTTCAATCTGTTCCTTTTTTGCAATTGAAACTACGGACTCAATGATGTCGTCTTTGTCCTCAAGCCTTGCAACAACAACTCTTCCCGTTCTTCCAACCCGGTATTTCATATTCCCTCCAATATTTTTATATGTTTTTATTGCAGATATGATATAATTTTTTCAGGTTCAATGCAAAGTTTAAAAAATCTTTCGTATTTTTAATATAAAGGGGGTGATAGATGAATATCGTTCCTGTTTTAACGTTGGTTTTATATGAACTTTAAAAAGAGAGGTATAAAAATGCATATTAAAAAATCGTGTTTTATTATCTTCACAAGCCTGCTGACACTGGTATTTTTTGCCGGCTGTGCGGGGTTGGAATTCGCGCCTAAAAAAGGCGTCTGGATGTACCCAAAAGAATTAGTGCAAGCTGACAAAGCCGTCTCGTCTGCCGAAAAAGCCGGTAAAAAGAAGGAATGCCCGGCGGAATTCGGAGAAGCTAAGGCCGCTACTGACAAAGCCTATGATATCTATCTCGGATGCAAGATAAAAGAGGGTATCGACATGGCAAAGGATGCGGCAAAGAAGACAAACACCCTCTGCCCCAAGCATCCTAAAGTTCTCGCAAAGTTTACCCTTACAATCAATTTCGATTTCGATAAAGCAAAAATACGTAAATCCGATAAGGAGCAGCTCCGTAAAGCCATCGAGTTCATCAAGAAATATCCTTCCAAAAAGATCATGCTCGAAGGACACACGGATTCGGTCGGTTCCGAAAGATATAACCTGAAACTTTCCTTAAAAAGAGCGGACACTACTAAAAAATATCTTGCGAAAACAGGCGGCGTAGATACGATGAGAATCGCCGTTCAGGGGTTAGGTGAAGAAAGACCTGTTGCTTCCAACAAGACAAAGGCAGGGAGGGCGCAGAACAGAAGAGTCGATATTCTTATTCTGGAATAAGCGGGTTTTTACCCTTTAATCCCAATACTGTTCACTTAAGTTGATTTTTGTGGTATTCTATTGAAAATTTCAACAGGAGGACCACACATGGCGAGAACCGTTGCTGAACTTCCAGGAGGTACCAGGATTACTGATTACATCAGTCTGGGCGTAGTTGCCAAAACCTTTTCGGGTAACTGCGGTTGCATCCGCTCTCAACCACACCGGCAAAACGAACATACGTCAGAGGGATCTGCCAGCGCACGTGGTTGTTTACTATGTTATCGCTTTGACCTTGTACATGCAGTCGTCGTACCGTGAAGTCCTGCGTTGCCTTCTCGAAGGAATCAAGTGGCTTTTGGGGCCTGCGGCGATTGTCAAGGTGACGGGCAAGTCTGGAATTTCTCAGGCTCGTACTCGGTTGGGATGGGAGACGATGAGGCAACTGCACGACGATTCTTGATCACGAAAAAGCTCCAGCCGCAGAATTAGCCGCGCTGTATCATGAGCGATGGGAAATAGAGACTGCGCTGGACGAACTCAAGACCCATTTGCGTGGCTCCAAAATAGTATTGCGAAGCAAGACCCCGGACTTGGTACGACAGGAGTTCTACGGTCTGCTGATGGCACACTTTGCCATCCGTAGCTTGATGCATGAGGCCGCCCCGAAAGTTGGCTCGGACCCGGACAGACTATCATTTCTTCACGCAGTCCGCGTGGTCCGACGTAAAATTGCGAGCTTCGCGGCAACACCCCCCTCAGGGCAGAAATGTATTCCATGAGGCTGTCCTGCGAGAGATTCTTGATGAGCGCGTCGTGTCGAGCAGGTCTCGTCGCAACCCCCGTGGAGTAAAGAGGAAAATGAGCGGATACCCACTTCGTCCAAGGACGCACTCTCATACCGTGAGAATCATTATTGAAAATCATATCAGAGTCATTAAGTGAACAGTATTGTTTTTAATCCCCTCTTTTTAGAGGGGCAATAAATAAACCAAAAGGCGGGAGCAGGTTTGGAACCTGCTCCTTTTATTTTTATCTTGACACACTGAGGAGGTCCGTATTTTATGAAACAGATAACCTGGAATTTTAAACGGCTCTTTGACGGTGACGACGATCCGCATATGGATGAGAAACGAAAAATTGTACAGCAAAAAAGCTATGAATTCATAAATAAATGGAACGACCGCAGGGATTACCTTAAAGATCCTGCCGCGCTTAAACAGGCATTGGATGAATATGAACAGTGGAGCGGCAAATATGGTCCCGACGGCGATGAAGGTTATTATTTCCAGCTCCGGACTGCACAAGACCAGAACGACCCGAAGCTAAAGGCAAAGTTCAACACCATTGAAGACTTCTGCAAAAAGATAGAAAACGATATCCGGTTCTTCTCTATGCGGATTGCGAAGATTCCGGGGAAAGACCGGAAAAGGTTCCTGGCTTATGAAGGTCTTAAAGAATACAGGCATTATCTGGAACGGCTGTTTGCGGAATCAAAATTCCTGCTGAGCGAGCCCGAAGAAAAGATCATGAACCTGAAATCATCCACATCGTACTTCAACTGGGTAAAAATGACGTCGGGCTTTCTCGCAAAGGAAGAGAGAAAAGTTTTAACCGAAGACGGTAAGCGGGAGCAGAAAGCCTTTTCAGATATTGCAAGCCTTATGAACGGCAAAAACAAAAAAGTCAGGGACTCTGCTGCCGGAGCGTTCAACGATATCCTCAAAAAGCATGTTGATGTAGCTGAGGCAGAGATAAATTCGGTGCTTGCAAATAAAAAGACGGACGACGATATCCGCAGTGTCCCACGGCCTGACATGGCCAGACATATCAGCGACGATATAGACACCGGGATTGTCGATTCATTGATCAAGGCAGTCTCCGGCAGGTTTGATATATCAGCGGACTATTATAGTTTAAAGGCAAGGCTCCTGAAAGCAACAAAGCTGCAATACCATGAAAGAAACGTTGAATATGGGGCCATCACCAAAAAATATCCCTATAGAGAATCCATGAAACTTGTTGAAAAGGTCTTGAAAAATCTTGACGGCGAGTTTTTTGAAATACTCCGAAGTTTTATCAACAACGGTCAATTTGACGTGTTTCCGGGAAAGGGAAAGGTAGGCGGCGCTTTCTGTTCACACAATCTGATCTCCCAGCCTACTTATATCCTTCTCAACCACACGGACAGGCTAAACGATGTGCTTACGCTGGCCCACGAACTCGGGCACGGCATAAATAATGAATTAATACGGAAGAAGCGGAATGCCCTGAATTTCGGGACCCCGACCTCCACTGCCGAGGTTGCAAGCACCTTTATGGAAGATTTCGTGCTGCAGGAGATATTGAAGCGGGCGGATGACGAACTGCGGTTATCCATTATGATGATGAAACTAAACGACGACGTCTCCACGATATTCAGACAGGTTGCCTGTTACCGTTTTGAACAGGAACTTCACCGGGATTTCCGGGAAAAAGGATATTTATCAAAAGAAGAAATCGGAAAGCTTTTTCAAAAACACATGTCGTCTTATATGGGCGCTGCGGTTGAGCAATCACCCGGTTCGGAGAACTGGTGGGTCTACTGGAGCCACATCAGAAGTTTCTTCTACGTATACTCTTATGCAAGCGGCCTTCTTATTTCAAAGTCCCTACAGAATTCCGTTAAAGAAAATCCTTCTTTTATAGAGAAGGTGAAGGATTTTCTCTCGGCAGGACTATCCGACTCTCCCAAAAATGTATTCATGCAGCTCGGTGTCGATATTGCAAATGCCGGATTCTGGAACAGGGGATTGGAGGAGGTTGAGGGTTTACTGCGTGAGACTAAAAAGCTGGCTTTAACGCTTGGGAAAATAAGATAACATGTTTTTCGTGTAAAATAGACTGGTCAACTACATCTTTAAAGAGGTGCGGTATGCTTAATAAGGTATTTTTCCTTTTGATTCTTCCTTTTATGTTTTCTATGTTATATGCCGTTCCGGCAACTTTTGCTGAGAGCATTGAGGACGCCTGGAAAACGGCCCTTTCCGTTGACTACAGGCTGCAGGCAAGCCGCATGAATATTGAATCCATGCAACAGTCCCTTGAAGCGGCGAAATCAGCCCGGTATCCTTCTCTGAATGTCGAGAGCGGATATACCATTCTGAACGAAGCTCCCGCAGCAATTGTTTCGATACCGAATATCCCTGCAAAGCAGATGACAATGTCGGAGGACAAGAGCTTTTCTTTTAAAACAATGATGACCCTGCCGATCTTCACCGGCGGACTTATAGCTCAAAGCATTGAAGCTGCCCGGTCCGGACTTCAGGGCTCCGTTCAGGATGAAGTTAAGACCGCCCTCGACGTCAAAATGAATGTTACTGAAGCCTATGCCGGTGTGCTTCGCGCAGTTCGCTGGGTCGAAGTTGCGGAAAGCAATGTCGCAAGCCTTAGCGCCTATGTAAAAGACGTAGCAAATTTCTATGAACAGGGCATGATAACGAAAAACGAGCTTCTTGCCTCAAAGGTTTCTCTTGCAGATGCAAGCCAACGCTTGATCCAGGCCCGTAACAATCTCGAAATCGCCCGCGCAGCCTATAACAGATCTCTCGTCAGACCCCTCGATCAAGAGGTAAAGATCGACGACATATCCGCCGAACCCGTTCAGATCAATCTTGAAGCCCTTACGGCACAGGCATTGGCCAAACGGCCCGAGCTTGCTTCCTTTGCAGAACAGGAAAAATCTATCAAGAGTCAGGCTGCAAGTGTGCGGGCGTCAGCCTGTCCACAGATTGCCCTTTCAAGCGGATACAGTTATCAGCAGAACAAATATCAGGTCTATGAAGATTTATGGTCGGCAACACTCGGCCTTAAATGGGAGATATTTGACGGCGGCATAGCAAAACATAATGCAAATGCCCTGCTTCGGAAAGCCGAAGCAATAGGCAAACTGCGTGATGATACGGCTTCCGTGATTACCCTGCAGGTACGAAAGGCAAGCCTCGATGTTGAGGAAACAATGAAGCGCATTGATGTTGCCAAAGAAGCCATAACACAGGCGGATGAGAATCTGAGAGTAACTAAAGACCGTTACCGTGAGGGCGTCGGCACCAATACCGAAGTCCTCGATGCGGAAACTCTGAGGGTCCGCAGTTATACCAACTATTATAATGCGGTTTATGACGCCGTCATTGCAAAATTCAGATTGAAATATGCGGTCGGAGATTTATAAAACTATTTATACTTACTGACGATCTTTTTGAAAATCTTTTTATTCTTCTCTCTCTCTTTCGTTGCTACAATGGTACGCATGGAAAAAACTCTCAATGCATCCGAGACGGAGAGCGTACCCTCTCCCGAGTCTTTTCTTCCGGCAAAAGGGAAGATATCGGGTCCGCGCTGGCACATGCTGTTGATATTCACTCTGCATACCTGGTTTGCAAAGACGTCTAAAAGGCCTCCTATGACGTCCGCATCATTTCCGAAGATGCTTGCCTGCTGGCCATAGCTTGATTCGATGATATACCGGATCGGCGTTTCAACATCTTCAAACGGAGCTATCGGCACTAACGGACCGAACTGCTCTTCGTGATACAACCTCATACGTGAATTAACCGGATAGAGCACGGTCGGATAAAAAACGGTTTTATTTACCGTTTCGCCGCATTTGTTTATGACGCGCGCCCCATGCCTTTTTGCATCTTCGGAAAGCCCTTTGAGAAACGCGGCCTTTTTCGTTTCCGGTAAAGGCGTTATGGTCACATCCTTTTCCCATGGCATACCTACCTTCAACTTTTCTACTTCCGCAATAAACTTTTTTATGAACGGTTCCGCGATCGCCGTATGAACGAATAATATTTTCAAAGCGGTGCAGCGTTGTCCATTGAAGGTAAGACTGCCGCCGACGCATTCCTTTACGGCGACTTCCAGGTCGGCATCGGGCAGAACAATTGCGGGATTCTTGGCCTCGAGACCCAGCACCGATCTTAGTCTTTGAGGTTTTGGATGCCTGCTTTTCACTATATCCGCGGTTTTACTTGAACCTATAAAAGCAAGGACGTCGACTTTACCCGACTTCATCAGCGGTGTTATTACCTGTTTTCCGTCTCCGTAAATAGTGTTCACTACACCCGGAGGGAACGACTCTTGCAGGTCCTTAAGCAAAGGATAATGAAGCAAAACCCCGAGTTTAGGAGGTTTGAAGATCGCCGTATTGCCCATCAGCAGGGCCGGAATGAGTGTGGTAAAGGTCTCATTTAAAGGATAGTTGAAGGGCCCCATGCAAAGCACCACTCCCAGCGGCGACCTCCGTATCTGTCCGATGATCCCCTGCTCTATCACAAACCTTGATGAAGCCCTGTTCATGTCCCTCAGGGCTTCAATGGTATTCTTTATATAACCGATAGTCCTGTCGAACTCTTTCTTCGCTTCCTGATAGGATTTCCCGATTTCCCACATCATAAGGCGCATGATGTCCTTTTTCTTTTCATGCATACGGAAAGTGAATTCTTCGACGTGTCTGATCCTTTCGCTGACAGGCATTGAAGGCCATATGCCTCTCCCGTTGTCATAAGCCCTGACGGCGGCATCAAGGGCCTGCAAGGATTCTTTTCCGGACAGCATAGGGAATTGTCCCAGCGCCTTTGGATAAAGCCCTTTGGACGTCCGTATATAAATCGGCGAAAAGACTTCATGCATACGGCCCTTCCAGACCCTTAGTTCACCGTCGACCAGGTATTCTCTCTGGATCAGCCCCTTCTTCAGCCTGAACTCTTCAGGTATATCTTCTTCCCACGGAAATATTGAATCGATTATTTTCTCTTTAATCATTAGGAATGCTCCCGTATTATTTTGCAAAAGATATTATATAACTCTTACTGGCGATATGAATAGTATGAATTGTTTTTGTGGTAGGGGCCTAACCTAAAAGTTGCAAAACAGATTTACAATTTGGAAGGTAGATATGATAAAAAGCTTTTAGGCGACTCCTTAATGTACTTTTAACACTGTTCGATATTCATTTACCTAAAAGGCACTTTAGGTTTAAAGTGCCGTCAGGTGTATATGGATTATCTTTTGTCGCGTTCTAAATGTTTTTTATCATGTCTGCCTTTCATTTTATGCAACTGATGAGTTTATTCTTTGATATACGTCGGCGCTGCTTTGGGTGAAAGGCCGCCCTTGATATTGTGATAGAAGGCATAGGTCATCGGTTCATCGGTATTCAGTTGTTCCGCCTCGATGACCTTTCCAAGAAAGATAGTATGGGTGCCTGCATCCAGGGAACCTATGACCTCGCATTCAATATAGCCTATAGTATTTTCTAAAACAATCGGCGCGCCGGTTTTTCCGATCCGATAATTGATATGCTCAAACTTATTGATTTCCCTGCCGCAGTGAAATCCGAATGTTCCGATAAATTTCATAGGCGTTTCCTTCGACAGGATTGATACCGCAAATACTCCACTCTCCTGAATATATTCATGGGTCAGGTTTCGTTTGCATATGCTTGCGGCCACCTCAGGCGGCTCAGACGTCACCTGAAACACCGTGTTGGCAATCTGTCCGTTAAGCTTATCGCCCTTTTTTGAACTAACGATATAAACACCGTAGCTTATTTTTTGAAGGGTCTTCCTGTCCATAATCACCTCCTGTTGATATTTGTAACTTTACTCATCAGTTGTAAAATACTATTACAAACAGCAGGGCTGATGCGATGAAAAGGTCTTGTAGCGACACATTAATGTACTCTCATAATAAGAACCAGCCTTTTTCTGAAAGTCACCACAGGTTAGCTCTGCATTTATGTGATTGAAATATAATCCTTTGTCGCATTATAAGACTTTTCATCGTGTCTGCCCTGCTGTTTGTGCAACGTTTAATCTTGACAACATAATTATATTTGCTAAAATAATTACTAAAGATTCTTATATAATAATTGCAAATATCCTAAAAGCATAATAACCGAATAATGAAAATTAGACAATTAAAAATATCACACCTACCATTAATTCTTCTTTTCCCCTTGCTTGTTCTTTTAACTCTTATAGCCTGCAGTTCACCAAATTTCATCACCAGGTCCGAAACCTCCGAATACTGTAAAAGCTGCCACGTTATGGAAGCCGAATATGAGGCATGGATGCATTCCGGAGCCCACAGGAGAAAAATGTGTGTGGACTGTCATCTGACAAATGAAAACAGGGCGGTGCATTATTGGCAGAAGTCTCTTGACGGCTTAAAGGATTTGGTGGTATTTCATTCGGGAAGGATACCTGATCCGATCAAATTGTCCTCGCATGGAGAAGAAGTGCTTCAGAACAACTGTATACGCTGCCACGAGACTACCGTCATGATGATGGACACCGGGAGAAAATGCTGGAACTGCCACAGGAGAATAACACATTTGCATACGGGTATAATGGAAACATTGTAAACACTACCCTCTTAGAAAAGAAGGGGTTGTCATGAAATATATTCCGAAAGAGAGGTCCGATATGAAAAGCACCAAATATATCATCTTAGCAATATTATTCACAATCATTTCAATTGCCATTTTCCTTTACTCCTGTACACCTCCGAAAACAGAGCCTGTCAGGCCTGTTAAAATTGCCGACGGCGATATTGATCCTGCAAACTGGGGAAAGGCATACCCGCTTCATTACGAACTCTGGAAAAAGACCGAGGAGCCTACCGAAGCCGGGAAAAGCAAGTATAAGAGAGGATTTGATGCAGACAAGATAATCTATGACAAATTATCCGAATACCCTTATATGGCTCTTTTATTCAGCGGCTTCGGGTTCGGTGTGGAGTACAATGAACCTCGCGGCCATGCCTATATGGTCATAGACCAGCTCGATATAGATGCCGGAAGAGTAAAGGCCGGGGGCGTTTGTCTTACCTGCAAAACTCCATATGCGCCTAAACTTGAGAAAGAGATGGGCGTCGATTACTATAAAATGCCGTTCAAGGAAGTGCACGCAAAGATCCCGACGCAGTTCCAGAAGCTCGGGGTAGCCTGTGTGGACTGCCATAACAACAAAGATATGTCTTTGAATATATCAAGAGGCTTTGTGTTGGGCGCCGCGCTGAAAGATATGGGAGTTGATCCCGAAAAACTTACCCGCCAGGAATTGCGAAGCGTCCTCTGCGCCCAATGCCATGTGACCTATAACATTATCAAGGACAAGGATATGAAATCCATAGGCCTTTTCTTCCCATGGCAGGGAAGCAGGATGGGAGGCATTACCATTGAGAATATCATTAAAAAAATCCGCAGCGACCCTTCATATCTTGAATGGAAACAGAATGTCACAGGCTTTAAACTGCCTTTCATACGCCATCCGGAATTTGAGTTGTTCTCAAATAACAGCGTTCACTGGAAGGCAGGCGCTGCCTGTGCGGATTGTCACATGCCTTATACAAAGGTTGGTTCATACAAGGTATCAAATCACCGTGTTACAAGCCCTCTTAACACCGACTTAAAGGCTTGTATGCAATGCCATGCGGAAAGCGCCGAATGGCTGAGGTCTCAGGTTGAAACTATTCAGGACAGGACTATCTCTCTTACTATGCGTGCCGGATACGCTACTGCTACGGCAGCCAAGCTTTTTGAGAAAGCCCACAATGCCGAGGCTGCAGGAAAAACTATAGACAAAGCATTGTATGACAAAGCCAGAGATTACTATGAAGAGGCATTTTACCGCATTCTCTTCATTGGAGCGGAGAATTCCGTAGGTTTTCATAATCCTGCTGAAACACTTAGAGTCCTTGGAGATTCCATCGCCTTTGCAGGAAAAGCGGAAGGATTTCTCAGACAGGGGCTCGTAAAAGCAGGTGTGGATGTCCCTGTGAAGGTTGACCTTGAATTAAATAAATATATAGAAAACAGAGGCGAGAAGAAACTGAAATTCAATAAGACGATGGAGATAAAAGACCCGTTCGGTATTCAGGACAGGTTCTAATGATTTGTACGCATCAGCGGGTCCAGGTTTTCAGCTTGGACCCGCATTTTTTGTCACTTCCGTTTCCGGCTCTTCTGATAAGCGCTCACGATGCTTGCAGCCACCTCTTCTATTGCCTTATTTGATACGTCCAGTACCTGCCATTTGGGATGTTGTTTGAAATATTTCTCGCACCATTCAATTTCATCCGATACCTGAACAGGGTCTGCATATTTGGCGCGAGGCTCGAGACCAAGCTGTTCGAGCCTCGCCTCCCTTAACTTTACAAGGCTTTCGATATTAATAATGAGAGCAAAAATATTCCGCTGGTCCGCGTCTGAAAGTTCCTGCGGCGTTTCCATATTCGGATGTATAGGCATATTGGCTACCTTCCATCCCTGGTTTGCAAGATATGTGGACAAAGGGGTCTTGCCTGTCCGCGAAAGACCTACAAGAATGATATCGGCTATTTTTAGACCGCCGGGATGTTTTCCGTCATCGTGTTTGACTGCAAAATTGATCGCATCAATGCGTCGGAAATAGTCTTCATCAAGGATATACTGTCTGCCCGGAATCTCAAGCGGTTTTTCCTTTAAAAACAGAGACAGCTGGATGATAAAATTGCCTATCACATCGATAGCTTTAATCCCCCGCCGGTCGGCTTCCTTTATCAGAAAATCTCTCAGATCAGGCTGGACGATACTGAAAGCCACCAGTGCGTCGTCCGCAGACGCCTCTTTGATAATGCGGGTTATATAGCGCTCATCCGTCACCTGAAAAAAATTCTTTACCTTTACATTTTCACGGTGAAACTGCGCAAGTGCGGCCCGTGCAATCTTGGTTATCGTCTCGCCGGTGCCCTCGCCTACAAGGTAAATAATTTTATTTGCCGATATGCGCTTCTCTTTTGATTCCACTTTTTTCATGGGAAATACCTTTCGTCCAGAAATAAAACGGCACATTTCCGTAACGTATCAGCACCCCGTCCATATACTCGGACGACAGGGGCTTTATGATCAAATCAGCGGAAATCATTCCGGCCAGTCTTTTCATATATGGCACAAGCTCTGAAGGAGGTCTCATCGAATAAAGAAGCTCAACGTTCTTATAGACCAAAAGGGAGGGCGCCGTTATGTCATCCGTAACAACGTTAAGCCCGTCGTATTGAAACGGATAGATATCGGTAGCAATGACCTTCACTCCCCTTTCCATAAGAGAAAAGGCCATGTCCGGAAAATGGCCGATGCCGATCTCGGCAACACAGCCGTATCGTTCGGCTATATAATCCGCCAGACCGTCTATTCTTCTACGTTTCTCCAAAAGTACACCTCATCCAGGGGGATCTTTGCAATCTTAGCCTTTGTCTTCATGCCCAAGGCCCTTTCCATCTGGATCTTCTGCTCCAGCACGGCCACACTCTTTCTCGAAGACACTGCGGTATCCGGGTTTACCGAAATCGAAGTGCATCCGTTGCGAATCATAAATTCCAGGTAATCGGGATATACGCTCGGCGCCTGCCCGCAGATGGATGTGGTTACTCCGTGTTTTCTGCACACCGCCATCGTATAAGCAATCGCCCTTAAAACGCCAAGGTTCCTCTCATCATAAAGCTCCTGAACTGAAATGTCGTTACGGTCTACCCCGAGTACCAGCATGGTAAGGTCGTTTGTCCCGAAGCTAACACCGTCTATACCCTCTTTACAGAATTCCTCGATCATGAAAACGGCGCTGGGGACTTCGACCATGATCCATAGCTGAAAACTGTTGTCAGCCCTATGGTCTAATCCCTCCTCTATCATAATTTTCACGGTTTTCCGGAATACCTCAAGGGTCCTGACAAAGGGCACCATGACCCATATATTGGTAAACCCCATTTGCTCCCTTGCTTTTCTTATGGCCTTTAATTCAAGCCTGAATATGTCGTCTTCTTTTGTGTAGCGGAATTCCCCGCGATAACCGATCATGGGATTGGGACCAACATGGCTCCTCTCATATTTTTCCCCGCCGGGCAGCTCAAGAAATTCATCGGGCTTGAAATCGAGAAACCGGTAAACTACAGGCTTCGGGAAAAATGCCTCGGCAACCTGACCTACCCCGTTTGCAAATTTATCGATCATCACCTGGTCTCCGCCTTCTTCAAGGAGAAGCCTCGGATGCTTTCCGATGCTAAGCATCAGATGCTCGGCCCTCATCAGTCCGACTCCGTCTGCATTTGTTTCCTGTGCTATTCTCTGAGCAATCTCGGGGATTGACAGGTTCACATAAACCTTGGTTGCCGTAACAATCTGGGAAGACATATTCATGGAAACGGCCTGCAACGGCGCTCCGGCCTCCGCTTTTTTCGCGACAGCGCCTTTGTATACCATGCCCTTCTGTCCGTCAACCGTCACCACGTCGCGGTCTTTCAAAACCTTTGTAGCCTTCTCAGTCCCGACGATGCAGGGCACGCCCAACTCGCGGCTCACAATTGCGGCATGGCAGGTTTTTCCTCCCAGGTTTGTCACTACTGCGGAAGCGATCTTCATGGCAGGCACCCAGTCCGGGGTCGTCATTTCCGTAACAAGGATATCACCCGGCTGAAGACGCGATATCTCTTTCACCTTCAATAATATCCTTACCTTGCCCGACACCGTACCGGGGCTTACGCCGATACCCTTAACAAGGACTTCCTTATCCATTTGGTCCTTCCTTTCTTCCGTTACTATTTCTTTATTTGCACCGTGAACAGTCTCAGGACGCGCCTGCAGAATGAATATCTTTCCCTTGTCGTCTATTGCCCATTCAATATCCATGGGTAAACCGTAGTGCTTTTCTATGTTTACTCCGTACTTTGAAAGCTCGCCTATCTCATGATCCGTAAGAGTAGACCTTTGCTGCATGTTCCGGGGGACTTCAGCCCAGACGGTACCTCCCTTCCTGTCAGAAATGATCTGCCGGTCTTTTTTTACCACATTCTTTTCAACAATTCGGAAAGTGCCTTTTTCGACGACATACTCATCAGGCGTCACCTGTCCGCTTACAACCGCTTCTCCGAGCCCCCACGATGCGTTTATGATCACCGTGTTTTTCGCGCCGCTCACCGGCTCTATGGTAAACATGACCCCCGAGGATTTTGAGAAAACCAGCTCCTGAACCGCAACACTTATGAGCACGTCGTCATCTGAAAAGCCTTTTTCTTTGCGATATACTATGGCACGCGGAGTGAATAGTGAACTCCAGCATTTCTTTATGCTCGGCAGAAGGTTTTTTTCGGTTACGTTAAGAAAAGTGTCCTGTTGTCCTGCAAAACTTGCCCCGGGCAGGTCCTCTGCAGTTGCGGATGAGCGCACGGCAACCGGGAGATTCGCCCTGCCCGATTTTTTGCATAGTTCCTTATAGTTATTTAATATGTCCTTCTCCATATCCTTGGGTATCGGCAGGCCTTCTATTAATTTCCTGAGTTTTACTGAAACCTTATTCAGCAATTCCATGTCCGAGGCGTCAATATCGAAAAGCAGCGCTCCGATCTTCTCTTTTGCTTTCGTCTTTTCAAGAAAAAAACTGTATGCATAAGCGGAAATCGCAAAGCCGTCCGGAACAGGCGCGCCTACCTTTGCGATCAATTCTCCGAGGTTGGCGCATTTGCCGCCGACCATCGGAATATCTTCTTTCTTAAGGTCTTTAAACCAGAGGACAAAATCACGATTCTCCATACAAACTGCCTCCTTTCTTTTTGCTTTACGACTTTGTATTAAATCCCTCATCCCTCATCCTTCATTCCCCTGTCTCCATTCGGTTATCTTGTTTGAAACTTCTTCGATTGAACTGTTTGTTACGTCAATAACCCGTATCCCATTTATCCGGCTGAATATCCGCCGGCTATAGTCGAGCTCTTGCGTAATGCGTAAAATATCAAGATAGTCGGTAGCTCCGGCATATTTCATCCTCCTTTCCCTTATAAAGGCAAGCCGTTCAGGTGCGATCGTCAAACCCACTTTTTGCGAGCTCACGGCAAATAGTGCATCAGGAGGCTCTATGCCTTCAATAATTGGTATATTGGCTACTTTCATATTATGGTTGCACGAAAGATAAAGACTGGTCGGGGTCTTGGACGTCCTTGAAACACCGCACAGGATAAGGTCCGCCTGTTCTAAAGTCTCAACGCCCTGTCCGTCATCATGCTTCAGAGTAAAATCAATCGATTCGGCAAGACGTATGGATTCCTCGCCAAGCCTCCTGAGAATTCCCGGACTGAACGATGGGATAAGGTTGAACATCTTGCCGATACGTTCCAGCAAAGGCCCAAGCAGGTCAATGGCAACAATGTTCGTTTTCCGCTGCTCTCTGCGCAGCCATGACCTTAGTTCCTGTGAAACAAAGGAATAAATTACTATGCTGTGCGCTGCTTCTGCCTGAGCAAGAATGGCCTGTATCTGTTCTTTGGTCTTTATATAGGGGAACTTCTTAAAGACAGGATCTATTTCCTTGAATTGCACTAATACCGCGCTGATTACCATTTCAGCCGTCATCCCGTTGCGTCTGATACTATGAAGACATGCACCTTTTTTTTCAAATCAGCCAGTCTCCCAAATACTTCTTCCACTTACATCTCTTCTAAAAAGAGGGGATTAAGTGATATGTCCAAACAAATAATCGAACTTCGGCGAAAACTCTCCTTGTTTAACTATCAGTTGCATAAAATGAAAGGCAGATATGATAAGAAAGCTTTTAAGCGACTCCATAATGCACTATTATCACTGTTCGATATGCATTTATCTAAAAAACACATAAGGTTAAAAGTGCCGTCAGGTGAATATGGATCATTTTTTGTCGCATTTAAAAGGTTTTTTATCATATCTGCCTTTCAAATTGATAACTTTACAACGTTCAGATTTATTCCATTATTCTTTTTACATCCTTGTATTTCTCTTTCAAAGCTTTTTCCACTTCCTCCGGCACAAGCCCCTTCACGGAACCGCCGAAAGACGTGACTTCCTTTATGATACTGGACGTCAGGAATGTGTATTCTTCACTCGGCATCATAAACACCGTCTCAACATTATGGTTGAGCCTCCTGTTCATCAGGGCAATCTGGAGTTCGTATTCAAAATCCGATACGAACCTCAAGCCGCGCAGGATCGCTATCCCCTTTGTCTTTCTTACATACTCTACAAGCAGCCCATCAAAAACCGACGCCTTGGCGCCCTTTAACCCTTTGACGGCCGACTTTATGAATACAAGTCTTTCTTCAAGGGTAAATAAAGGCTGTTTCTTCAGGCTTGGAGCTACTGCAATAATAATCTCATCAAATATCCTTAATCCCCTTCTTATTAAATCGAGATGACCATTGGTAAGCGGATCAAACGTCCCGGGGTATATAGCTCTTCTCATGTCTTGACCTTTCCGTAAAGTGTAAGCATTGTATCTCCATATTTATATTGTTTAAGCAGCTTCAGATTTCCGAATGTCTCAGGCAGCTTTTTCTTAAAAAAATGCTCCACGATCAAAAGACCGTTATCACTCAAAAGCCCCTTTTCATCGATCATAGGTATTACTTTTTCAATCTCATCAGACTGATAGGGAGGATCGATAAAAAAAATATCGTAGCGCTCATTTTTCGCGGGAGCCTTGGCAATAAATTCGGCGGCATAGCCTCTTATTACAACCGCCTTGTCCTTAAAGCCGAATTTATCCATATTATTACTTATGGTATCCGCCCTGAGTTTATCCGGTTCAATAAAAATCGCGCTTCCCGCACCCCTTGAGAGCGCCTCAAGACCTACAGTCCCGGTGCCCGCATATAGGTCGACAAAACCGGCCCCATTTATCCTGCTTCTTATTATGTCGAACAAAGCTTCCCTAACTTTAGAAGAGGTCGGCCTTAGTCGTTCCCCGTCCGACATCTTTTTCAGAAGCCGCTGCGTCGCCGTCGGCCTCCCCTTTGCAGTCCCTCCGGATATTCTCATTTGAATATATCTTACTACAAGATACGCGAGCCTGCAACAAAGTGAATTACCTTAAATCATTATTACTTAAAAGTATGTGTTCTTACTAATGAACTTCTTAGTATACTCACCAGTTGCAAAAACTTATTACAAACGGCGGGGCTGATGCGATGAAAAGGTCTTGTAGCGACACCTTAATGTACTTTAATACTGTGCTCCAGCCTTCTTCTGAAATACACCACAGGTTATATCCGCATTTATGTGTTCAGAATATAGTCCTTTGTCGCATTAGAAGACTTTTCATCGTGTCTGCCCCGCCGTTTATGCAACGTTTAGGTATAATATGGATATGGCATTCACGATTGCATTAGCCGGCAAAGGCGGGACCGGCAAGACTACCATTGCAGGTCTTGCCGTCCGATATATCCTTGAAAGAAAGAAAAAACACGTCCTTGCCGTGGATGCGGATTCAAACAATTGTCTAAACGAAGCGCTGGGAGTAGACGTCCATGCAACCATCGGAAAATTGAGGGAAGATTCCCTTCAGATAATCAGAAGCGGCGCTGAAAGACCCGGGGGCATGTCTATGGAGCAGCTTTTTGATTATCAGGTCCAGCAGTCGCTTATTGAAGCAAAAGGGTTCGATCTCCTGGTTATGGGAAGGCCCGAAGGACCCGGTTGCTACTGTGCCGCCAATAATATCATAAGAAAATATACCGACAAACTGTCGGAAACCTATCCCTATGTCGTCATAGATAATGAAGCCGGTATGGAGCATCTTAGCAGGAGAACAACGCACAGGGTAAATCTCCTGCTTATCGTGAGCGACCCCTCCGTCAAAGGCATTCATACGGCAAAGAGGATTCATGATCTCGTTGACGAACTTCGACTTGAGATAGACGGGAGCGTTCTGATTATAAACAGGATATCCGGAGAAGAAGGGAAAGGCTTAATAAATCTCGCCGGGGAAGAAGGACTTATCATCGCAGGTTTAGTACCGCAGGATGAAGCGATATTCCGTCTCGATCTGCAAGGGAAATCGGTATTTCAATTGCCGGATGATTCAATAGCATTAAAGGCCGTCTTCAATATATTCGATTCTGTAAACATACCTTAAGATGGTAATTTTTTCATAGGCTATGATTGATATAATTAAAAGTAATATGCGATCTGTGGAAATGACCAGAGAAAGATATTTAAAACCATGAGAATTATGCAAAGATAGATCGTAGCCCAATTCTTTAACTACTTTATTCTATATTTCTTGAGAGTATCGATTCCCACGCAAAATCAAATTGGTCTGCTAACCGTAGAGCCTTGGCCTTCCCGTTGACAAATTTCTATGAAAATGAATATTATATTAATTCTGAATTGTATGCTTCGTCGAAAACAATACGATTCAATTTCGGGCGGATAGCTCAGTTGGGAGAGCACAGCCCTTACAAGGCTGGGGTCACAGGTTCAAGCCCTGTTCCGCCTACCATTTGATTCTGCAAAGGTAGTAGTTTATACCTTTTAGACCTTCCCGACAGAAAGTCGGGAAAATCGCACAGGTTTTAGTCTTGTTGCTCGCTTTTTACACGGGGGCGGTAGTTCAGTTGGTTAGAACGTCCCGACTTTCGGTCGGGAAGGTCGCACAGGGTTTTAGTCTTGTTGCTCGCTTTTTACACGGGGGCGGTAGTTCAGTTGGTTAGAACGCTGGCCTGTCAAGCCAGAGGTCGCGGGTTCAAGTCCCGTCCGCCCCGCCATTAAAACCCCACTATTATCAATGAGTTATGCCGTTCCATTTCTTGTTCTCCGTATCTGAATAACCGTTAAAAGGCGGGATTGTGCCCAAATTGTGCCCGTTTGTGACTCTTTCGATTTTTTCATTTGACTCTTTGTGAAGATTCGATATCTTTTCAGATGCTCTTCTTAAATCTTCCTCATTCACAATGTTATACCTGTCGAATACTGAGCGCGTCTTATGTCCTGAAATCTTCATAGCTACTATTTCAGGGATCCCGGCTCTTATCATATTTCTAACCGCTGTCCTTCTCAGATCGTGGAAAATCTTGTCATACTTTTTCAGGTTTTCGCTTCCGCACTCATAGCAGACAAGGTCCTTTCGCTTCATTCCCTCTGAAAGTTCAATTACAGCCTTGCAGTTCTTACACTTGAAAATCGGTCTGTGTCCGCATTTAAGCAAGGCTGAAGCCCATACCTTACGGAAATCACCTACCTTCTTTCCGTCCCTGAAAAACACATAAGGACAATTAGGAAATTCCTTGTCCCTTATGGCCTTCTGTTTCAGGATGATCTGGTATAGTTCGCCTGTCAGATAAATGATTCTCGGCTCATCATTCTTTGTAGTCCCGGATTCAAGGATTATTTTTCCCTCAATCAGATCCACGACCGACCATTTGAGAGATTCTATTTCGTTTTTTCTCATGCCGGTATGATATCCCATTGTTAAAAGCGGTTTCATGTAATCAGGGAGCGCGTCTTTCAAACTCAGGTATGCTTGATGCTCGAAATAACCCGTCCTGACATTGTTCTCTTTGAGCTTAGGTATATAAGGGATATGCACGACCTTCGGCGGCGTAAGTTCCGCGCCCAGGGAAAACAATCTCTTCAGGACTGTCAGCTCTCTGTTAATTGTCCCGTTTTCGGCGCCCTGCCCCTGTCTTTCAAGCGTATATCGCTGCGCCATATCCGTGCTTATGTTAGAGGCCCTCATGCCTGAGAAGTACGCTCTCAGATGCAAAAAGCGACATAGTAAGGTTTCAAGAGATTTCCTCTGATTGACCTTGTAATCGTTTATCAGATCATCAGCAAGTTCGTCAAAAGTTATTCTCTCTACTTTCAATCCCGGGAATTTGCCTTCTTCAATTTGGCCTTCCCTGAGTCTCAGGAGTCTCTTTGCTATGCTCTCTTTGACAGACTTTGAACTTTCCCTGTAGGCTTTTCCGTTGCGGTAATACTTGATCCAGAAGATATCGCCTCTTTTATAAATAGCGCCCACTTACTTTTTCACCTCCTTTTTCTTTTTCGTTCCCCTTTTCTTCAATTCACCTCCCTTTTTAACCTTCAAGCATTTAAGGGTAATGTGCAAAAAGGCCGGTATTTTTCTTTTCCCTGACTCCCATAGTGAAATGCAAGTCTTTGTAACACCGAGCGTAGACGCTAAGTGAACTTGATTTAAACCGCGTTCATTTCTCCACGCTATGAGTTCTTCAGGTTTCATTATCTTAGAGGTTATCATTGATAACTATATTTGTCAAGATATTGTTAAAAGGTGAATTGAGTTTTATTTTTATCTATCCAGGTTTCCATATCCCGGATATCAAGAAGGATTCTTTTACCATCTCTCACATAAGGGAGTTTACCAGCCCAGAGCATTTCCCTGACTGCCCAAATGCTCCGGCCTAAATATGTAGACGCCTCTTTAATCGAATAAAGGCGCTTGTTTAATCCCTTTGTTTGAGTTTCCGTATTCATTGCCTCGCTGGTATTATTCCTTGGGCGTCCCTTTTTGGGCACATTCACACTGTTTGTTGACAAGTCTCTGTTCTTTCCGCTTTTGATGTAAGGTAATCTCTTTCTGTGAAGTTTTGACCCTCAAGAGTTTTCAACCTCCTCATGTTCAAGGTCTATAACTTCCTGTTGGTCAATTTGTTTAATCCCCTCTGAACAGAAAGACAATAAAAAACCCAGTAGAGAATGGCAATATATAGAATAGTCTTCAAAAAAGGAAATGATTTTCACGGTGAAACCGCCCCTACAGCTTCAAATTGCGAAATAGGTTTGTCTTTATGTACCTTTTTATTTCCTTTTTTGAAGCTATACGTTTCACTTTTTGAAGTAGCTCTTACTCTTAACTTAGGGATGAAACATTTCCATTCAATTAGTTGAAAATCATCTTTACCGTATCTTTTCCATCTCTCAGATAGTGTAAAAAGGCTTAAGCTTTTTCCATCGCTTCTCAATCCGCCTTTATCAATGGGATCTATGAAGCCTTTATATATAAGTTCCTTTATGACCCTGCTGAAAGTTGCAGATGCAAAACCATATTTGTTACCCTCCGAGTAGGAGAAGGAAATTTCTATAGAATAACGTTGAGGATCGTTATAGCTGATTTTGATTTTTCCTAAAAAGAAGGGGAGTGCTTTCGCCGGCGCATACTTCAAATCTTTATATGCCTTACTGTTTAACATCTCCCATGTTAAAGGTACAAAAGGCGGTAATCTATCTCCACGCCTTTTCGTTCTCATCCAATTTTCCTTGTTCTCCTCATATTGTTTATGAATCTGATGGTTTCAAATGTCACCGCACCTTTTCCGCGGATGGTGAAGTCGATTTCAAAAAGAAAATTTGGTTACGTAGTCTTTTGACGGCCGAGACGAAATCAAGCACACCAACAGGCATGTTATTCTGTATGTTCTCGGTTGCCCTATCAATATCACCTTTGATTTTAAAAGCTACCTTCGTCGGGGTTTTTAGGAATGCAGTCACTTCGAGGCCTTGAACAAGGAAAGCGCCACTTATGAATGGATCTTCGATTTCTAATTCTTTCCCTTTATTCATCAGTTATTCTCCTTTCTTTTTTGTTATAGGTCTACTTTAATATAAAATCTAAGGGTCTGTCGAAAGCTGTATTTTTACACTTTTTGCAGAAATACAGTCGGGAAAGGAAGCCGCTTTATTTCTGAAACAGATTGACGAGACTTAAGGAATAGGAACAATTAATGCTGATATAAACGAGGGAACGCATTAGATGCGATACACTGAATTTCATCCGCTTCTTTCATTGCTTCTTTTATTTTTTTTATTCTTTCTTTTTCTTTTCTTTCTTTTTCTTCTTTTTCTTCTTTTGTTTCTTCTTTTATTTTTTCTTTTTTATTGTCACTGGGCATTGTCTGTTTTTGCCCCTGAATAGATCGCTTCGGCCTGTAGAATGTATTATTTAAATAATAAAGAAAAGTGAATATTTTGTGGGCATCAGAAACATCACTGTGGGCATCAGAATCAACACCTTGGATAATGTACCTACCAAAGCGCATTTGCACCAGTATTTGGGAAGTAAATTTATTTAAGATATTCAACTGTTCTTGGGAATTAGGTTGTTCTAATAATTTCATTCCACGATCTATCATGTTCTCTTTGAAATTCTCATTATCGAAGTTTTTGTCGGCCAGGTCGATAAAAAATTTTTTTTGCTTTGTTATTTCCGTTCTTATTTTTTCAAAAAAAAATTCCAAGCAATACGCTGTAAAAAGAGAAGGGTTCAACTCACTCCTATGCTTAGTAAGAAAATCTATTTTATTGAAGAATTTTGGGTATTCATTATTCTCTTTACAGTATTTGAAGAAACCATATAACAAAGCTGCTTGGAGTCTCAAGCATTTAATTACAGAAGTTTTATCAGTCCTTTTGTGTGTCTTTGCCCGCAGTTTTGCGATAGCTGGATTTATAAGGGCGTGCTCAATAAAAGCTATGAATGCGTGAGGATTAAGTTCTAATAATGATTTTAAAGATTTAAAGTCTGAGGGTAGGGCTTTTATGGAAAGCCTTACATATTGCGACAATTCAAAATTTTCTATCTTCTTAACTGTGTCAGGGTATCTTTTTATAAAATCACTTAGATTTCCATCGCTTATCATTTTACGCGGAGAAATATCCCTATTTATTTTTTTCTTCTTCTTCTTTTCCTTTTCCATTACCACACTCCTAAATGGATTCTCCTTAAACCTTCAAGGAATACTGATAGGGGTTAGTAGCTTAGCGATCTGCAGAGTCTTACCAGCCCATTCTCTTACTGCTCCTCAGTAGACACATTGTAATATTTTCCCAAGTAAAAAGCACTCTGAGATTGATTGTCAATTTCGGGATTTAGATCATCGTGGGGCAAGGATTATATCCCTAAAAAGAAAACCAATTCTTTCTACCAGATTATTCAGATGGCAAAACCGCGCATAATGCTATAAGACGCGGTTTTTAAAAATATGTTGATTTGTTGGCTATAATAATAAGAAAAATGAAAGGATTAACTATGAACAGTATCCCAAAAGAAAAAAGACAGACTTTGACTCTGCGGATTCCTAAGTCCTTACATGCCGATGTTGTCAAACGAGCAGGAAAGGAAGGAGTGTCTATAAACACGTATTGTCTGTATGTCCTTGCCTCCTCTCCTGAAAAAAAAGAGAGAGAATAAATCTCCCCGGAGAGAATATAAGAATAAGGCAGTTTGGCGTCTTCCTTTGTCCGGTTAATGCCACCATGAAAGTGTAAAAAAACTTCTTATAGGTCCTCTGTCCACCATTCGGCCTGTGCTGACCCTCTGTGCTTTGTCCAGACGCCTTCGCCTTCGTAATTTCCCATCAAAATAGCTCATGATTTTCTCCTTCTGTCCAGCGTGTCCCACCTGTCCAGGGTGTTTACTACCGTTCCTTGAGGATATAAGAAACAGTTGTAAAGTGGCTGGACAGCCTGGACAGGGTGGACAAAACCGCTATTTCTCGTCTCAATTCCCACTCGCAAAAAGTCATGCGTTGCTTTGTCTGCATCCTTTTCATAAAGACCGATACAGTTCACGCAACAATCGGCTGTGAATGTCGGGTTCTTACATCCACAATATTTACACATATTTAGAAAATCCCATTCCCTTTGATTCTGCCATTCAGTAATTGACATACACCTCCTAAAACAAAGCCGGCTGGACTTCCGGCTCCGGCAATGCCGGGGTTTTTATAATAGGTCCGAAAGCCGGTTGATTCAGATATGTCTCGTAAGACTTGCGGCCCTCGAACGACTCAATTAATAACTGCACTTCCGGATCCGATTCCTCGTAAGGCTTATGGCCGTAGTCATGAGGAAGCCAGCTCTTACCCATACAGGCTACGACATTAAAGCGTCTCAGAATATCTTCATCGTTGAACGTCAAATGGAGCGTACCCTTTTTGTAAGCCGTCAACGTGAAATAGGTGCTGTGAATACTCGATGATTGACCGCGCTCAAAGGCGCCTTCAAGCGCCCTGGAAATAGACAGGTAATGACCGCATCCGTCAAAGTACGACATAACGATGTCGATATCCCCGAGCTGGGCGGCTGCCTGATAGTTCAACTTCCACTTTCCGTAATCAACAAACGGGCCGTCTGCATATCCGGCATAGATCGGAATGATAACCTTCTTGTTGACCTTGTAAGCCTTGTTTGTTTTCCAGCCGTTGAAATAGTGAATGTTATCGTTATGCAGCTCCTCATGAAAGCTGTGCCGAACTGTGAACATGTCGAAGATGTCGAGCACCGCTTCGGTCAAGGTTTTCTCATGACCGGCCATCAGGTTTAAAACAAACTGCCGGATATTGAACTCCGTAAAGTCCATGTTGCACCGGTCCTGGACCTGATGCTCAAACTCGCTCCGCTTCTTTGAAGTCATACGCTTTCGGACTTCCGACAGTTCAAGGGTCCTGCTCCAAAAGTCTTTTCTCACGGCTATTAAAAGAGCGTTAAGCTGGGCCTGCATCCTGTCCGTCATGTCGCCTTCATTGCCGACGTATTTCTCAGCTTCCCGGTTCAACCCGAGGTAAGGGCTTATCTTTTTGTAATGCCGGAAATAGCTGATAATGGTTTCCGTCCCGAGCGTTACGATCTGATTGTACTCTGCAACCAGCTCCTCGATTGTCTTGCCGGTCGAAAGCTCCTGATAGGTTTCGAGCTTTGGGGCCCGCTTTTCCTCTGCCTCGGTCACGCCCTCGAACAGATCCTTCTCGATGTTCCGCTCTACTCTAATATAGATTAGAGCAACCTCAACCTTTGTCGGCCGCTCTGCCACTAAAAACTCATCCTTGATAAACTCGATCTCCGCATTTAAGTCCTGCAACTTCTTTGCCAAAACCTGCCTTACCTTCGTGTTCGGGTTCCTGATGGTCTCTGTATTGAGCAGGAAAACGATCTCCCCACGGTAAAGAATCTCGATAGCCTTGAGCAAGTGCTGATCACCGGTATCAAACGGAGGGTTTCCGATAATCAGGTCGAACTTATCAGGCCCGATGCTGCAAGAATCATTGCTGATTCTTCGGAAAATAGAGGGATATTGAATAATGTATTGATCTCTTCTTTCGTGAGCACTATTCCATCTAATGATTTCTTGATAATGTCTCTAACCAATGCAATGACCTCCTCAAAGGTTGAAGATATCCATAGCCGGGTATATTCAATTCGATCATGTTTAATATTTATCAACAATTTAATTGCAATTAAATATTGATTATATCTATATATCCGTCATTACCTAATGATAATTACTATTGGAAGCAGAGCGAATTTATAGGATATCCTAAAATATGGATCAATACGGAAGTGATGTCTGGGTATATGACGATAAGTCAGGGCGAAAGGAATCATGGATTCCGTTATCTCTATTTCTAATCCTGCTCGCCCTTTTTCTGTTCCTCGATAAAAACGTTTATTTTTACGTTTACCTTACCGTGCTTGTGTTTTTCCTGGGTTTATCAATCTATATTACAGCAGAGCATACGACCGTTAGTATAGACCGGTTATCAGGTCTGATCACAGAGAACAAACAAGTACTATTCCTGAACAAAAGAAAAACATTTAATGCAGATAATTTTACTTCTGTTGAGCTGGCTGAAAAACCTGTTACAGTTCAGGAGGGCTATATAGTCCTTTATTATTCTGTAGTTTTGAAGGGCGAAAACACCTCTTTTGAAATCCTTTCTTCAAAGGATGAAGGCCTTGCAAAAAAACACTTTCGGGATATCAAAGCATTTCTCAGAAAGTAAATTATCCAATAAAATAATTTACGCTCATCGCGTAGGAGTGTGGGTCATTTGATGAGCTCAGGGCCGTATAGGATGGCTTCAGATAAAGAGAAAAGAGCTTTTAAAGGGGGCAAGAAATCTGTATGATTTGTGGATGGGAAAGAAGAGACGATTACTGGACGAATATCAGTTCGCCGGATTTCGACCGCGATCAACAATACAGGGGATATTTGGAGATCCGAAAGCTCGTGTCATCCGCCTTGAGAGGACTCAAAAAAAACGGCATGCGGATGCTGTGGAAAGATTGACCGGAGTTACTACGACAAGACAGTGCGACGTATACGGGACCTGTCCTGTGGGGATGCATGGATCTAAGTGGAAGTTCGGCGAGTCCAATGCAAACGGTGTTGGAAAGTGAAACGGGAGAAACTCCCCTGGCTGGCGAACAATCCATTCTATACAAAACGGTTTTACTACTACGTCGGGCGAAAGTGTCGAGCTATGACCGTCAAGGATGTGGCAAAGGAACTGAAACTGGATTGGCATTCGGTAAAGGCGTTGGACAAAGAGTATATGCAGGAGCAGCTTCGGAGAAATCCTGTGGCACCGCCCCGGTCAATCGGGATAGACGAAATAGCTCTGCGGAAGGGACATACCTATCGGATCGTGGTCAGCGATTTGGGGCGAGGCCGACCGATCTGGTATGGCGGGGAAGACCGGTCTGAGGAGAGCATGGATATGTTCTACGGATGGCTTGGCCCTAAGAAAACAAATAAGATACAGTTGACGGTGATGGACATGTGGAAGGCATTTGAGAAATCGACCAAGAAGAATGCCCCCGGCGCAGCTATTCTCTATGACAAGTTTCATGTAATCAGGCATCTGGGAGATGCACTGGATAAAGTCCGTAAGATGGAATATTCCCGTCTATCAGGGAAGGATCGTTCGTATATCAAGGGGCAGAAGTACACCCTTTTATCGAACCGTGAGAACCTGACGCTTGACGGGCGTAAGGCATTGAAGAAACTCCTTAAGGCAAACAAGCGGCTCAATGCTGCTTATCTCTTAAAGGAATCTTTTGGTCAGTTATGGAGTTATCAGACAGAGGGTTGGGCACGGCGGTTTTTCGATAACTGGAAGAATGCGCTCAAATCGCAACGGCTGGCACCCTATGAGAAGTTTGCAAAAATGATCGAGCGGCACTGGGATGGCATTGCCGCCTACAGCAAACCGGAGAACAAGGTTCCATTAGGGTTCGTCGAAGGAATGAACAACAAAATCAGGGTCATTCAGAGAAGGGCTTACGGTTTAAGAGATGAGGAATATCTTCGACTGAAAATCCTTACTTGTAAGCTCAAGGAGATATAAATGACCCACACTCCTACGCGAAGATCGATAATTTAAATGTCATGCATATGTGCCTGACCGATGGAAATCACCTCCTTACTCATCAGACGGCGATCTATAGGTAAAGTTCTAAGTATAGAATAAATCAATTTGATTTATAGTAAATCTATTAGCGAAAATAAAATAAATGATAATTATGGCAATTCCCTCCTTCCTTATAGGGAGGGCGATATCGCCCTCCCATTATTTTGGGAGTCATAAGATTGTATTAATAAAATTAGATTTTATTTGAAAGGAGAATTACATGTCAAAAGATTACAAGTCTATGTGGAAAGACCTTGATATGAATCTCGAGGCGCATGACGGGCTTCTCGGGGTATTGACCGATGCCTATAAAAATATTTACCTTTCACAGAAAAACCGTCCCGAAGGCATGAAGTATTTTGATTTCGTTATATCCGAAGTACACGGACTGCGTATTGAAGAAATCGTTGAGGCAAAAAAGCAGGGCAGGAAAATAA
>Ga0265292_1000744_pt1 | contig 38241 bp, 47 predicted proteins | sample Munlanlewell296A_FD_189080 | JGI IMG/M metagenome (GOLD analysis project Ga0265292, IMG submission 189080) | Leachate microbial communities from a municipal landfill in Southern Ontario, Canada - Leachate well 296A | ecosystem: Engineered > Solid waste > Landfill > Unclassified | place: Canada... | reverse complement strand
AGCCACAATCTTACCTTCTGCCTGTAATTCTTTTATTTTATTAAGCTTATCTTCTGGCATTACTTCAGCAACCACTTCGTCTATACCAACCTGCTTTGCAATAAATTCGGCCGTATTTTTATTGTCCCCTGTTAGCATTACTACTTTTATGCCAAGTTTGTGTAAATTTTTGACCGCTTCTACTGCTTCAGGTTTGACAGCGTCAGCGACCATCACCACACCCAAAACTTTTTCTTTAGTGGCTAAAATAACGGGAGTTTTCCCTTCCATTGTCTCCTTCTCAATTGATGTTGTATCAAAAGGAATATTTAAATCTTTTATAAGTTTGGTATTACCTGCATAATATTCTACATTTAGAATAGTACCCTTAACTCCCTTACCTTTAATTGCTTCAAAAGCTTGAACGGAAAAGAGATTTATATTTTTTCCTTTTGCACTAGAAACAATAGCGTGGGCTATTGGATGTTCTGACTTATTTTCAAGTGAAGCAAGAATGGCAACAAGTTCAAGGTCAGACCTTTTTAAAATCCCCGGAGTCTCTCCTTGCGAAAAATTTTGAATAGATACCAGCTCTGGTTTTCCATAAGTAAGCGTGCCCGTTTTATCAACCACCACCACATTTACTTTATGAAGTTTTTCAAGTGTGCTGGCATCTTTAATCAAGATTCCCTCGCGCGCACCTTTGCCAACTCCAACAATGATGGCTGTAGGAGTAGCCAGCCCCAAAGCACAAGGACAAGCAATCACTAAGATACCCACGAAAGAAACCAGTCCAAACGAAAGCGCTTGCGAGAACCCCAAATACTCTGTCCCAACCAAGAGCCACAATCCTAAAGAGACAAAAGAAAGTACTAAAACAATAGGCACAAAAACGCCAGAAATTTTATCTGCCAAAGCTTGGATAGGCGCCTTACTTCCCTGTGCGTCTTCTACCATTTTTATTATTTTGGCAAGTAAAGTTTCCGAACCAACCTTGGTTGCCCTGAAAGTAAAAGAGCCGCTGGTATTTATTGTCCCCGCTACTACACCATCTCCTACCTTTTTTGAAACTGGCATCGGTTCGCCAGAGATCATTGATTCATCTACAAAGGAAGCACCTTCAGTAATTACGCCATCAACAGGAATAGAGCTTCCCGGTTTTACAATAATTAGATCTCCATGGACAACTTCACTTATAGGCACTTCTAGCTCTTTCCCATCCCTCTCAACTAGAGCCGTCTTGGCTTGCAGATTTAAGAGTTTTTCAATCGCATCTCCGGTTTTTAATTTTGATCTAGTTTCTAAATATTTTCCTAAGGCGATAAAGGCAATAACAATAATAGTAACTTCGTAATAACTTTGTTCAACATTAATAAAAGGTTTTAAAGTTTCTTCAAAAGCAGTAATGATAAAGCTATACAAAAATGCTGTCAGAGTACCGATACCAATCAAGGTATCCATATTTGCCTTACCGTAACGCAAAAAACGGTAGAACCCCAAAAGATAAGGTTTCCCCACCACAAACAACATATATGTAGCCATTACTGGAGAAAGATGATGAAAAAATTCTTTCCAGAAATACGGTATCTCTAAAAATAGATTAAACTTAGCACCAATTTCCCACACCATCACAAAAATACTAAATACAGCTAGAGGTATTGCTGATATTACCTTACTTTTCATTTCTGCGAGTTCAGCCAACTTTTCTTTTTTTGATTGATTAAGTCCCAGATGAGCAGCATGTTCATCCGGAGACATACCCATACTTTCTGCACTTTGTGTGGTCAAAGATTTATCAGAAGTTAAGTCTAGAGAGTAGCCAAGTGGCTCTATTTTTTTGGAAAGATTCTCTGGACTTATTTTGGTCTCATCAAGATTTAATTTTACTTTTTCTGTCCCATAATTAACTTCTGCCAAATGTACTCCTGGGACTTTTTTGAAAGTTTTTTCTATAATACTGGCGCAAGAAGCGCAATGCATTCCTTTTATTTTGTAGCTTTGATTTATCATTTTCTTTTTAATCTATACACTTCTAAGATTTCTTTTGTTGCTTTTGCCCCCTTACCTTTTTTTATTTGAGGGATAACACAAGTACTCAGATGATTCTCCATTATCACATCCTCAATACTGGAGAGCGCATTTTTGACCGCGGAAGTTTGGGTGATAATGTCAATACAATAAACACCTTTTTCTACCATCTCTTGAAGACCTCGAATTTGCCCTTCTATAATACTCAATCTTCTTGATATCCTTGATTTTGGCGTAATCATATTTTTTATTTAAAATTGAAAATTATAAATTGATAATTTTATCTAATACCCCCCCAGGGTATCACCTCCCCAACAAGCTGTCAACCCCGTTAGAGATCCAAAATTGTGGATAACAATTCCGACAGAAATTTCAAATTTCTTATCTCTAACGGGGTCAAGTTAAATACTAAAACTCGGGGATAAGTTTATCCTTGTCTTAACTATATTATACTAACTTTCATTAAAAATTAATCCTTAATTATTTCTTGAACCTTTTTGGCTATGTTCTTATTCCAATTATGTTTTGCGTCTACTTCAAATAAAGTAAAGCCTTCATTTTTTATTAAGTCGGCATTTTCTGAATCACAAAAATAATAATCTTTTGTGCCTCTTATAATTATCACGTTTTCTTTTGGCAATTTACGTAGATTTTCCAAAACATTTATTCTTAACAGTTTGAGAACTTTTTTTGAAGCATAAAACCAATTAGATAGTGGAATAATTTTGCCTTTTTCTATTCCTTCTGCCATAAAAAATTTAATATCCCTTATCATAAGACTTATAAAGTTTCTCCTCTTAACCAATGGGTTGATAAGTATAATTTTCTGATTATTAGAAATCTTTTGTGAAAGTAAATAATTTACCCCCGCACTATGAGCAATAATCCACTCTGATTTATTTAGAGTAGCTAATTCACTGCTTTTCAGCCAAATATCTATACCTTGGTATCCCCCACCATAAGCTGATACCAAATAAAAAGATCCTGGAATGATTAGAAACTTCGTTGTTTTTTCTTGGTTTGGAGTAAGCATATTAAAATCAGTTTAATCAAAATTTGGCAAAAAAGAAAATGGGAAACTATAAATTATTCAAAATAATAGAGCAACAGGACACCTTATAACTTTCTCGTTCTAAAAAATTTCATGAATGTCCTACATCACAAACTCCTCAGTATACTCCAAAAATATAGTCGACTAATGTCTCCTTATTTTTGGGTGGCTACAGGGAGTTGAACCCTGACAGAGAGCTCCACAAGCTCGCGTGCTACCGCTACACCATAGCCACCATCGTACAAGAAACATTCTTACACAAAATAACGCTTTTTTCCAGCCAATAAATAAAATAGTTCTTGAGCGAGATTCCGGAAGCTGTGAAAAGCTGACCTGCCCGCCATGCTTCGCAAGGCGATGCGGGCGGGGGACAAGGAAATTTTTAGCAAAAAATTTCTGTATCGAGCGAAAGAAGCTATTTTGTTTATTGGTTACCTATAATCTGGAGATTCTTCCATAATGCCAACTTTGTGATTTGAATATCGAGCTAGGGCATAAAGAATACTTGAAAGACGATTTAAATAAGCCGTGGTATTTTTGCCAATCTCTTTTTTGTTTTTATTTTTTTCTGTATCTTCACTCAAAAGATGTGGCTGTGCCATTTCTTCAGAAACCGCAATCACTCGTCTTTCGGCTCGTCTAGCAATAGTACGAGCAATATCAAATATGGCTCCGAGCCCCGCCCCCGACTGTTGCCACTTGGTAACATCAGATGGACCACCAGAGACAAAGAAAGATTTTATTGGGGGCAATTCTTTTTCAATTTCATCTATAATCTCCTCAAGTTCTTTTACCTTTTTCTCATCGATAGTTTTTTCGGCTCCAGCCAATTCAGCTTGAACAATAAAAAGATTTTTTTGTATTTCGTGCACAATCTCAGCTAGATTAGAATCTCCTAATTTAAAACCGAGGAAAGCAGCCTGCACTTTACAAAGTCCAAGAAAGGAATTTATCTCATCCAAACTACCCAAGGCCTCAGCAATATTAGAGCTTTTAGAAATTCTTTGGTCACAGCCAAAAGTTTTGGTTGTCCCATCATCCCCTTTTTTAGTATAGAACATATTTTTAAACTAATTATAAAAATTTGACCGCACTCAAGAAACGAGTTTCCTCTTCTTTAAAAGACCAAAGAAGATGCTAATTAAACTTTCTCAACAACTGTTCCCTCTTTCACTTTCTGATCTGTCTTCATACCTATGACATCACCAGAACCAGCTGTTTCGACTTGCTCGTGATTTACCTGAAGCGAATCAACTTCTTGTTCAAAATCGGCGCCGTGGCCCTCAAATTTGACCTTATCGCCAACTTTTAAACTTGCCTCAAGTTCCACAATAGCAACTCCTAAATGGTCGTAATAATGTGTAACTCTTCCGACCTTTTTCATAACTTTTTCATTATACCACAAAAAACTTTTTGTGACCACGTCTTCAACCATACTTTTATTTTATCCCAAAACAATATCCGAACTCCAAAAATTTCCAGCCCGACAAGGATCAGCCATGAACCTGGTGTAAGAGGAGTAACAAGAGCAATAAAACCGACAAGAATCAAAATAACCCCTATCACCTTTTTGAGTTTGGGTCTATTATTGATATATTTCTTTATAATTTTATACAAATTTCTAATGAAGTTCATAAGCATTTATTAATCTTCTTCTATAAAAGAATTTCCTTATCTCTTCAACTAAAATAATTGACCCGGCAATTGGGATAATAATAAGCCACTCTGAAAGTGAAAGTGAAGTTGTGTGCAAAATCTTCTGCATAAACGGATTATAGAACGCAAATAATTGAAGAGATATAACGATTGTGGTCGCGCCAACAAGATACATATTGGAAAATGGATTCATTTGAAATATAGATTTGCTTTCTGACCTGCAGTTCCACGCACTAAACCACTGGAAGAGAGCCATGGTTGCAAGAGCGATGCTTAAACCCTTCGTTATATCTGCTTGAAAATATTGACTAAAAAGATAAAGTGTCCCGACTCCCATTACCAAACCCTGCATCAATATTCGTTGTCCCATAAAACCATCTACAATCCATTTTTTCGGTTTTTCAAATGTGCCACGGAGAAGTCCTTTCTCTTTTGACTCCATAGCAAGTGCCACAGTCAGAAACCCGCCAGTGACAAAATTAAGCCAAATAATTTGAGAAGGAAGGAGCGGAATCGGCCAAAATAAAACAAGCGCGGCCGCAATATTAATCACTTCTCCCACATTAGTAGAAAAAAGAAATGTTATAACCCTTTTAATTGTTTTGTAAATACTTCTGCCTTCTTCAACGGCTGAAACAATGCTTGCAAAATTATCATCAAGAAGTACGATGTCTGAGGCTTCTTTGGCCACCTCGGTGCCAATCTTCCCCATTGCCACACCGAGATCGGCCGCCACAAGCGATGATGCGTCGTTTACGCCATCTCCGGTCATTGCCACAATTTCTCCATATGTGCGATATGCCCGAATGATGCGGAGCTTATGGTCTGGAGTAACTCGCGCAAAAACACTGGTGCGGACAAGCTTTTTAGCCAATTCATCGTCGGACATCGCATTAATTTCTTCCCCAGTAAGAACACCGTCACCTTCACGCCAAATATCCGCCTCTTTCGCAATTGCCTGTGCAGTAACACGATGATCTCCTGTGATCATTACCACGCGCATACCAGCCGCACGAACTCTTTGCATAGCTTCTTTAACTTCGCCACGGAGTGCGTCATGCATACCAAAAAACCCCACAAAAGAAAGTGGTGGCATTGTGTCTGGATTAATGTTTTGGTGAGTGTCTGGATTGACGGCATAAGCAACTATACGCAAACCGCTTTGTGCAAGTGTATGAAATACTGTTTCTAATTCTTTTTTCTTATCTTCACTAAGAATTTCAATTCCGTCCTTATGCCAAATGTTTTTACAAAGTAGAAGCACATTCTCCGGTGCTCCTATAATGCCAAGAAAATTTTTTCCGTCAACTGTCCTAATGACTGCACGATATTTTCTTCTATAATCAAACGGTAGTTCAAAGATTTTGGGTGTTTCTTGTTCAAGAATATTGTGGCGAAATCCGATTTTTTCAGAGAACACCAATATCGCCGCCTCGGTTGGATCACCCCCTATTTTCCACATACTGGTTTCTTCTAAAAAAGAAAGTCGCGCACTATTACAAAATGCGGCGATTTTCCCACTAAAAAGCAACTCTGGATGATTTAGGGGATCAACAATCTTGCCGTCAAAAACCGTTTCACCCTTCGGCTCATATCCATTACCCGTTATTTCAAAATTTTTACCGTCAACATACACGCACCGAATAATCATCTCGTTTTTGGTGAGTGTTCCGGTTTTGTCCACCGCAATAATTTTTGTCTGCCCCAACGCTTCCACCGCCTGCAATCGCTTCACCAAAACATTACGCTTCGCCATTCTCCGGACGCCGGTTGCCAAAACAAGTGTCATCACAATCGGAAGTCCTTCGGGTATAAGAGAAACTGACATCGCCACCGCCGTATGAAGCATTTCACTTATTAGCTTGCCAGACATAACACCAAGAACAACCAATCCCGATATAATAATGGAAGTAGAAATGATAACAAGTCGCGATAAATAACGAATATTGGCCTTTAATGGAACTTCGGTGTCAATCGCTGAAATTTCCTGTGCAATTTTTCCGATTTTTGTCTTGATGCCGGTAGCGACAACAATTGCCGTGCCGTTCCCGCTTAAAATATGCGTCCCTTTAAATATCATATTTTTCTGGTCCACCGCTAACCGATGATTGGCTTCTAATACGGCATTGGTTTTAGTCACTGGTTCTGATTCTCCGGTAAGGCCCGCTTCATCAACTTTCAAGGTATTTGCAAAAATAATTCGTGCGTCAGCTGGCACTTTTTCTCCTTCTTGCAATATAATAATATCTCCGGGCATTACCTCGGCATCTGAGACGATAAGTTCTTTTCCGTCTCGCAATACAACTGCGGAAGTCTCAGTAAATCTTTTTAAGGCAAGAAGTGTGTTTTGAGCCTTGCCTTCCTGAATTGTTCCTACAATTGCATTGAAAAAAAGCACCGCAAATATAATTGAGGTATCAACAATTTCTCCCATCACAAAAACAATACCAGCCGCAACAAAGAGGATATAAATCAGTGGACTTTGAAACTGACGCAAAAAAATAGTGAGCGAACTGTCCACTTTTCCTTCGGGAAGCTTATTGAGACCATATTTCTTAAGACGTATTGTCGCCTCTTCCCCCGTTAAGCCATGTTCGCTAGAATGTAGTGCTTGAAAAATTTCGGGCAGTGTTTTTGAGTACCAAGTATTATTCATCAGAATCTTAAATAATAACGAAAATACAGAAAACAATCAATGAAATTTTAGGGGGTTTTATAATAAAAATTTTTCTTGTGTGCGGGACAGGACTTGCACCTGCACGCCTTGCGGCACTAGAACCTCAATCTAGCCTGGCTACTAAGTTACAGCACCCGCACATTAACAGAAGTATATCTATTATATATCTTTTTTTATAACGAGAACGAGATTTTTATTCTTTAGTTTCTACTTTTACTTCTTCGGGAGCTTCTACGACTGGAGTTTCAAGCACTACTACTTCAGGCAAGGCTTGGGTGTTTCTCATTTGGCGTCTGATTTCTTTAGTTGCTTTTTTGCGAATATGATAAAGTTTGGCCCGACGGACTTTGGAGCGTTTGGTTACTTCTATTTTTTCTATCATCGGAGAATAAATAGGAAAAATTCTTTCTACCCCCACTCCACTAGCCACTTTCCGAAGAGTAATTGTGCCACCCGCTTCTTTGCCATGTTTGACAGCTAAACAAAGTCCTTCAAAATCCTGCAATCTGGTTTTTGGTTTGCCAGTCTTTTTATCTTTCTCAACAATTTTTTGAGTAACCCGAACAGTATCACCAGATTTAACATCTAGCTTCTTTCTCTCTTCTATATTAACTGTTGAAATTTTAATCATAATATTTTGTTTAAATTTTTCTTTTCCCCTCTCCTGCATTTAGGAGAGGGGTTAGGGGTGAGGTTATCTCTTCTTACCTACTTTTCTTCTGCTAACTATAAATTTGTTTGAATATTTTTTGGATCGGCGAGATTTTTGGCCTTTACCAGTTGGTTTACCCCACAGAGAAATAGCTCGTCTGCGACCTCTGCCTTGTCTACCTTCACCTCCACCATGTGGGTGGTCAACTGGGTTCATAGCAGTACCTCTAACTGTTGGTCTGATGCCTTTCCAGCGGCTCTTTCCGGCCTTACCATAATTTTCAAGCCTTTTTTCTTCATTAGAAACTTCTCCGATACTGGCCCAACAAGTTTCTTTTACTTTACGAATTTCGCTAGAAGGCATTTTTAAATCAACTGAACCAGCATCTTTAGCAATCACCTGTACGAAATTTCCAGCGGAACGAGCAATCCTTGCCCCTCCTTTTGGTTTTAATTCAACATTGTAAACAGAAGCGCCGACTGGAATTTCTCGGAGTGGCAATCTATTGCCCTGTTTTATTTCTGCATTTTCAGCAGTCAATAATTCTTCGCCCACTTTAACGCTTTTAGGTAAAAGTACATATCTTTTTTCTCCATCTCGATAGACAGCAAGCCCCACAAAACCAGTGCGATTTGGATCATATTCTACCGAAGTTATTTTGTAAGGAATATTTATTTTATTGTATTTAAAATCTATTTCTCTATATAACCTCTTGTGCCCTCCCCCTTTATGACGAACGGTGATCCGGCCAGCGTTATTTCTACCAACAGCTCTTTTTCTGCCAAAAGTAAGCGCCTTAAAAGGTTTATTTTTTGATAAAATTGATTTAAGAGACACTACTGACATATGTCTTCTTGATTTAGATGTTGGTTTGTAAGTTTTGATTGCCATAATATTACTCTAGTTTATCTCCATTTTTTAAATACACATAAGCCTTTTTTACTCCAGCTTTCATTCCCTTTTTGCCCTTAATGAAAACCTTTTTGGCTGGATTTTTAACTATTCTGATTTTTATTGGATTTACTTTATAAAAAATCTTAATTGCTTCTTCAATCTGCTTTTTGGTTGCGAACGGTGCTACTTCAAAAGTGTGAACATTGGTTTCCGCCACCAAAGTGGCCTTTTCGGTAATTCTGGGTCTGATAAGAATATCAGCGTATTTTGCTTTTAAATCAGTTGCCATAAAATTATTTTAGTCTAGCTGACAAAGTCGCAATCGATTTTTCAGGATTAGTCATTATTAAATATTTATACTTCAAAATATCAAGTACGTTCAAATCTTTTATTTGTCCCACTTCCAAATTGCCGAGATTGCTAAAACTTTTAGAAACGGTTTCATCTTTTGCTTGCAGAGTAATAAAAGCGGCATTTTTGCGTCTTCCGAGTAAACTAATTTCTTTTATTTTTGAAAGAGAAGAAACAATATTTTTGGCTTCTTTTGTTTTTGGCACTCTTAATGATATTTCATCTAGGAAAATCACTTCTCCATCTTTAAATTTGCTGGAAATAACGGTAAAGAGAGCTTTGGTCTTCATTTTTTTGTTTATCTTTCTGGAATAGTCTTTGTCATTTCTTGGTCCATGAGTAACACCACCACCTACCCAAATAGGACTACGTCTTGAACCGTGTCTTGATCTACCTGTACCTTTTTGTCTCCATGGTTTTTTACCTGTACCGGCTACTTCACCTCTGTTTTTGGTGTGAGCAATAGGGGTTCTTTCGTTGCCAGCCATAGAAGTAGCTACCTGATGCACCAAAGCTTCATTCCAAGGCAAACCAAAGATCGCCTCTGGAAGTTTGATTGTCCCAGCCTCTTTACCTGTTTGATTATAAATTTTGGATTCCATGGTTTATAAATTTCTAATTGCTCTAATTATTCTAATCTCTAAATAAATCTCAATTTTTTAAATTTCCAATTTTGGGTCAATTATAAATTAGGTTAATTTCCTCTTATTTCCACCAACGTTCCTCGTCGGCCCGGCACCGCTCCAGAAACTAACATTATGTTATTTTCCAAATCAATACCAATTATTTTCAAATTTTTAACAGTAATTCTATCACTGCCAGTTCGTCCTGCCATCCTCATACCCTTTATAACTTTTCCTCCTGCGCGCCCACCGCCACCAATAGATCCTGGTTCTCTTTCTGAATGCTTTTGACCGTGGGAACGAGGGCCACCATGGAATCCATGCCTTTTAACTACACCTTGGAAACCTTTGCCTTTTGATATGGCGGAAACATTTATGTTATCTCCGACTACAAAAGTATCTAGTGAAATTTTATCTCCCTTATTAAAAGCAGAAACATCTGCCATTTTAAATTCCTTCAAAACCGCTAGATTGCCAACATCTTTCAAATGGCCCCTAACTGGTTTGGAAATATTTTTCTCTCGACGAGAGCCAGTACCAATTTGCACAGCACTATAACCATCTTTTTCTTTGGTCTTTATTTGAGAAATAGTAGCTGGCTGTACGATCAAAACAGTAACTGGTTGCACTTTGCCATCTTCCCCAAAGATTTGGGTCATATTCACTTTTTTAGCCAGTATAAATTTCATATAAAAAACGCCGTTTGGGCTTTAATAAAATAACAAATATCGCTATAAATTGCAAGTATTACTTGTACAATTCCGAATGAGTGCCTATTTTCATAAAAATATCTGGCGAGAATGTTTAATATTTTTAATTATAAGTTTGGCTTCAACAGTCTCATCAACTAAATCCTTTGTCATTGCGCGAAGAAAATAAGACAATGAAATTCCCATTTCCTTACATTTTTTTTGAGCTCTCGCTTTAAGCTTTTTATCTATTTTAAATATTATTGTATCCATATATAAGAAGTATATATGATGTATATATCCTGTCAAGTGTTTTTGCATCAAAAAACCGCTAGAGGCGGTTTTTTGATTTTTATTTAGTTTCCTTCCTTCTCCCCTCTCCTGCTTCTAGGAGAGGGGTTGGGGGTGAGGTTTTACATTATCTTCACATCAATGTTTACGCCACTAGGCAAAGAGAGATTGGTCAGAGCGTCCATTATTTTTGGGCTTGGATTGACGATATCAATCACTCTCCTGTGTACTCGCATTTCAAATTGCTCGCGGGCATTTTTGTAAACGAATGGTGAGCGATTGACAGTCCATTTCTTTATTTCGGTTGGTAGTGGAATCGGTCCGACTATTTTAGCATCATAACGAATAGCGGTATCAATGATCTGTTTGACCGAAAGATCAAGTATTTTATACTCATAAGCCATTACTCTGATACGCAACTTAGAAATCGGTTCTTCTTTTTTTGAAGATTTTTTTGGTTTTGCTACCTTTTTTTCTTTTTTTAATGTACTTTCTGCCATTTTTTAATTCTTTATCCCTTCCCTTTTCCCCTCCCCTTTGGGGAGGGGCTAGGGGTGGGGTTTTTATGCAACAATCTTTGTTACCACTCCGGCGCCCACTGTTTTGCCTCCTTCACGGATAGCAAATCTTTGTTTTTCCTCTAAAGCTACTGGGGCCACCAACTTTACTTTGAAAGTAACAGTGTCGCCCGGCATAACCATTTCTACTCCTTCTTTCAAAGTCACTTCTCCCGTTACATCAGTTGTTCTAATGTAAAATTGAGGTTTGTAACCAGTAAAGAATGGGGTGTGTCGGCCTCCTTCTTCTTTCTTTAAGATGTAAACTTCTGATTCAAAGTCAGTATGGGGAGTAACACTGCCTGGTTTAGCAATAACCTGACCACGATGTACATCTTCTTTCTTAAGACCGCGAAGTAATATACCAGCGTTGTCTCCAGCTTGACCTTCTTGTAATTGTTTATTAAACATTTCAATACCAGTGATAGTTGTCTTCTGGGGAGCTTTCAAACCAATTATGTCCATTTCTTCACCTATTTTGACAATACCTCTTTCAATTTTTCCAGTTACTACTGTACCTCGGCCTTCAATAGAGAAAATATCTTCAATTGGCATTAAGAATGGTTTATCAAGTTCACGAACTGGAATTGGAATATAAGATTCCAAAGTGGTAACCAAATCAAATATTTTTTTGGCCCATTCGTCGTTTAAGTCCTCGGCTTCCAAAGCTTTAAGACCAGAACCACGAATGATAGGAGTAGTGGCACCATCGTAATGATTTTTGGTCAAAAGTTCGCGGATTTCTTCTTCCACTAAGTCAATCAGATCTTGCTCAGGCACCATATCGCACTTGTTAAGGAAAACTATAACCTTAGGCACGCCCACTTGGTGAGCCAAAAGAATGTGCTCTCTGGTTTGTGGCATCACCCCATCGGTAGCGGCTACCACTAAAATAGCGCCGTCCATTTGAGCGGCACCAGTAATCATGTTTTTGATGTAGTCGGCGTGTCCCGGAGCGTCAATATGAGCGTAGTGTCTAGTTGGTGTCCAGTATTCGCTGTGGTGTAAAGCAATAGTAATGCCTCGGGCCTTTTCTTCCGGAGCGTTATCAATATTATCAACTCCTTCAACTCGAGCCCCATATCCTTCAGCCTTTTTCAAATCAAGGATTTTAAGGATAGCCGCCGTCAAAGTAGTCTTGCCATGGTCAACGTGACCAATGGTACCAACATTAATGTGTGGTTTTGAACGATCAAAAATTTCTGCCATAAATTTAAATTAAATAACGAATAAATTTGTGGGGCAAAATAAAAACGCCCCTTTTTATCAATACACTACATATTAGCAAATACCAAAAAGAAGTCAAATTTTTTACCAACTACTGCAAGCTGGCTCGCCACTGCAGAGTTTCCAAGCCCAAGTCGGTCTGACCGAATCATAAAATTTAGTACCGGATGGCGGATAACTTTCAGGACTAACATGGGAAAGCAATTTATAGTTTATGCCATCAGAAAGATAAAGATACCCATCTAGGGTACCCTTAGGGTCTAATGGTAAAGCAGCTATGTAAGTTGGAACTAATCCCGGAATATATCCGGTTGAACCGGTTCCATATCCGCCATAGGAAACAGCCCCTCTCCAAGAACTTCCACTTGATGGATAAGCATCATTATCTAAACGATACAGTTCAAGTGCTGTTTGAAGAGAGGTCATTTCTACTTTCCTTTTGGCATCTCTGCCTTTTGCTCTAGCACTATTTAAACTTGTTAACACCACCGAAGAAAGCACACCGATGATGGCAATAACCACCAAAAGTTCTATAAGGGTGAATCCTTTTTTATTTTTATATATATTTCTCATTACTTTGGTTGTAAACGAGGAGGGGCGTCTTTGAGATAAATAATCTCATATCCAGGTGGTGCTTTTAACTTCGCCTTTTGACTGCCACTTTTCATAACAAAAAATACAGAAATTATAAGTATCACTACCACTCCTATAATCACAAAAATAAGTTTCAAATTTGAATTAGAAAATGAAGAAAAATGGCTTTTTGGAGTGTACATTTTGTTGGCTTGAAATTCCTCGGCTCTTTTGTTCATTTCTTCAAGCGTTTTTTGTATTTCCTTGTCGTTTGTGTCTGTCATTGTATTTTTTCTTTTTCTCCCCTCACCTTGGCAAGGTGAGGGGCAATCCGACGCAAGTCGGATGGGGGGTGGGGTCGTTATGCAAAGATACCCAAAGTTGCGCGTTTGAGGCGAGAGAGTTCTTCAGAGACTATTTGGTTAAAACCAGGGACATTTGATTTGAGAAAAGCAATAACTTTTTGATAATCACCCCCAGCCTCGGTGACAGTATTTTCAAAATCACCCATCATTTTTTCATCCATCACATCTATTGACCTCTCTACTACCGACTCAAAAAGCAGGTTACCTATTTTTTCAACCATTTCTTCTTGCTCTCGAGAATCCATATTATTGAGTCCAAAATCTTTTGCTATTTTTTTATTTATTTCTTCACTCATTTTATTTTTTCTTTCCCCTCCCCCTCTTAATGTAAGAGGGGGTTGGGGGAGTTATTTTTTATTTTATGCCACTTTTGGTAAATTTTGTGAATAAGTCTTTAAGACATAGCCCCCAAGACGTCTTATAAATTGCTCCATATTTTCATTTTTAAACGGCTTGACCGCGCCATTTGATTGTTCCATCAAACCGATCACCTGCTTCATCATTGCATTATGTTTTTTCGAATTTGATAATTTCTCTATTGTATCAAGGGGCAAACCAGATTTGGTTGAATCTCCTGTGTAATATTCTACTACATTATCAGCCGGAAGTTTTGCCATCTCTCCCCACTTTTTAGTTTTTATGCCTTCAATTTTACCAAAACCCCAAGGACCACTTTCTTCATAAACACCATTGATTTCACTTCTAAAAGCCTCCTCAACCGCTTTGTCAGATTGAATATATCGAGAATCAGAAGCAAAAGATCTTTCTAAATTAGAAGATTGAGAATTGCCATCTTCTAAAACCTGTAATCTATTTTTGGCTTCTTCAATCTCTTTTTCCATTTGTTCTCGCCTTTCTCTTTCCAAAACACTCATGGTGGTTAAATCCGCTCCTCCTGCAACAGTAGCTCCAACAGCTTCTTTTATCCCCACATCTTCTGGGATTATTTTATTATCTATATTGATTTTTGTTTCTTCTAGTTTATTAATTTCTGGTTCTGGTATTTTTGATTCCTGAAATTCTTCCTGTATTACAGTTTCCACTTTTAGTTTACCACTTAAAATTTCTGATACTTTATCATTGGTTAGTTCTCCATTTGGGTTTGCTTTTACCCAATCAGAAATTTTTTCGTTATTTGCCAAAATTGATTTTTCTTGAGCCCCACCCTCAACAATAGTTTGCTTGGCTTTATCAAAAATTGATTTAATTTCTTTTGTATCTTCAAAAAGTTTAGTGAAATCTACCTCACTTCCAATTTGCATAATTCCGTCATCATTTAAACCATAATCTTTGGGATTTTGAAGAATTTTGTTTACAAGCATACTCAAAACATAAGTTTTTTGAGCAAGAGTCATAGTATTAAATTGATCATTTAAAATAGCCATTATTTATTTTCAAGTATTTTTTTTAATAGTCTCCACAATGAATCACCCGGATTTACTACTTGCTTCATTATCGAGGGATCAAGAAATATTTCTTCTTTTGCAAATTGGGATTTAGGCGTCAACGAAGGTTCAAAACCCTTTCGTGGAGAAAGATTATTCCTATTGAAAGATGGATATTCGGTCGGAGTTTTTTCAAAAACCCCCCGAAAAAATGCTGCACCACTTTTTATGCCAGATAGCAATATATTTTTATTTTTCTGTTCTGTTCCTTTTGCGCCTTCTAATGCTGATAAAACAGCTTCCAATTTAGATAACCCCTCTGGTTTTGGGTCCATATCTGATACCAAATCAAGCTCATCAGCAAGTATTTCTACTACTCCATCACTCCCCACATCAACACTTGCCATTATATGAGAATCTATGGTTGACTTAAAATCAACTATTTTTCCCGCACCCGATCCGCCAGGAACATTCCATCTGACTTCATCTCCTATTTTTACCATTTCCCCATTTTTCCCAATAGCTTCTTTTATTTCTACAGCCTTAACTGTTTTTTCTGTTTGTTTTTCGTTCAAAAAATTTTCTTGGCGATCTTTTGGCCAATTTTCAAATCCTTCTGGTTTTTCAGATTCTGGATTTTGTAGAATTTCTTGTTCCATACTTAAAATTATACGCTAAGACTCTTTAAAAACAACGCTTGACTGTTTATTACCTTGGGTATATAATAGTTATAATACTGAAAGATAGACATTCCGCTTACCCGCGGATTTTTTCTTTCAAATTATTCGTTAATTCACAAAAATGTTTGACTTAAAAGTTATAAATTCAGTTTTAGAACAGCTTGAAGAAGAACGGGGTATCGCTAAGGAAAAAGTAATTGAAGCTATTGAAATGGCTTTAGCTACCGCATACAAAAAAGAGTACGGCAAACGTGGTCAAATTATTAAAGCCATTTTTGATTTAAACAGTGGATCTGTTGAAATGCATCAAGTTAAAATTGTGGTTGATGATTCTAAGGTATTTATGGACAAGGAGTCTTTGGAAGATGCTTTGGAAGATGCCGAGGAAAAAGATGATGACCGAGTACTTTTTAACTCTGAACATCATATTCTACTTCCTGACGCTCAAAAAATTAAAAAGGGGGCTTTAGTTGGAGATGAAATTATATTTCCCCTGGAAGCAAAGGGTGATTATGGACGTATCGCCTCCCAAACTGCCAAGCAGGTTATTATGCAAAAAATAAGAGAAGCGGAAAGAAGTTCTGTATTGAAAGAATTTGGAGAAAGAGAAGGTGAAGTGATAAGCGGTACCGTTCAAAGAATTGAAAGAGGAAATATTTTTGTAGATGTCGGACGAGCTGTCGGTATTTTGCCTTACGAAGAACAAATTCCCGGCGAAAGATTTAGCCAAGGAGAAAGAGTTAGGGCTTATCTATATAGAGTAGAAGATGGCCCCAAAGGTGTCGCTTTGCGACTTTCTCGTTCTCACCCCCGCTTTCTTATCAAACTTTTTGAAAATGAAGTACCTGAATTGATAAATAATGCTATTGAAATAAAATCAGTTGCAAGAGAGGCTGGTTCTCGTTCAAAGGTGGCTGTTGCCTCAAGTGATAATTATATCGATCCGGTGGGATCATTGGTTGGACAAAGAGGAGTGAGGGTCGCCACTGTCACTTCTGAACTTGGGGGTGAAAAAATAGATGTTATTGAATGGTCTGAAGACCCAATTGAATTTATTGAAGACGCTCTCTCCCCCGCTAAAATAGTTTCGGTTGAAATAGACGAAGAAAACCACCAGGCCAATGTAGTAGTTTCTGAGGACCAACAATCTCTGGCCATAGGTAAAGGTGGCCAAAATGTCCGTCTCGCTGCAAAGCTAACCGGTTGGCGCATAGACATCAAATCAATTCAGGGTGAAAAATTGGAAGTTGCTGAATAAAAAACCAAGGGGAACCCTTAAGGGTTCCCCTTGGTTTTTCTTTTTTTGTTTATGATATAATAGACACGTTAGGTGTTAGTGTTTATTAATTAAATTAAATATATGAAAAATAAATTGTTAATTTTGATCGTTATCTCATTAATAGCTTTGCCAAATTTGTCCATTGCTGAATCAGCAACTTCTACTAGTGTTAAAGGTAGAATAGAAATAAAAAAAGAAGAATTCAAACAAGAGTTTGAACAAAAAAGAGAAGAGCTGAAGAATAAGATAGAAGAAAGAAAGCAAAATGTAACAGATAAAATGGTTGGAAAAGTTGACTTGTTTATTCAAAAAGTTGTAGAAAGATTAGACACTGCCGCTTCTCGTCTAGATATTTTGGTCATAAGAATACAATCAAGAATAGACAAAATAAAAGCCGCAAATATAAATACAAAAGAAGCGGAAAGTCTTTTGATAATTGCCAAAACTAAAATTGAAGCCGCTAAAGCAAGCATTGCCCTTATTGTCCTTCCAGAAACATCTTCCGCCACAGCTTCAACTACAACAAAATCATTGAAAACCGCCTTTGAAACAACTAAAACTCAAATTGCTACGGCCAAAAATGCTCTCAAAGAAGCTCACGCGGCGCTAGTAAATGTAATTAGCAGCCTTAAGCCAGGCGACAACAAGTTAAAAAATTCTTCCGCTACTTCAAGAGTGGCAACTTCTACCGCAACAACCACCGAAAATGAAAACTAATTAAAAATTTATAATTAATATAAAAATATGGACACATTCAATCCAAATCAAATGCCCCCAATGCAAAGTGGTGAAAACAAAAAATCAATGGGGCCACTTATTGCCGTCATTATTATTTTGGCTCTTATAATCGTAGGAGGTTTATATTTCTTAAAAACCAGATCTTCTCAAAATATGTATGTTCCTGAACCGGTAGTAGAAGACAGTATTACCGCCTCCCTCAATCAACAAGGGACCACCGACGATTTGAGCTCGATAGAGGCTGATTTAAACACCACTAATCTAAACAACCTAGACCAAGGTGCCGCTGCTGTTGAAACTCAGTTGCAGTAAAACCTCACCCCCTACCCGCACCAGTATGCACGATTCTGCTGAATCCCCTCTCCTTAATTAAGGAGAGGGGCCGAGAACCTTTATATTATAGCAAGCTCTAGATGGGGTGAGGTTGATTCGAAAAGTATTTTCGTGTAAACTGGCTCAGTGTCATACGAAATCAAAATTAAAAAACTGCCTAAATCGGAGGTAGAGATGGAAGTTAGTCTCGCCGCCGATTTTTTGGTGTCCGCGCGTAAAAAAGCTGTCGGGTTGTATGGCGAATCTTTGGAAATTAGCGGCTTTCGCAAAGGGCATATACCTGAAAATATAATTATTGAAAGAGTGGGTGAAGCCAAAATATTAGAGGAGGCTACCGATATACTATTGAGAGAACACTTTCCTAAATCCATAGAACAGGAAAAGCTTGATATAATCGGCCAACCTAAAATTTCTATTACTAAATTAGCTATTGGAAATCCAGTCGAATTTAAGGCAACTTTTGCTGTGATGCCCGAATTTGAACTGCCTGAATATAAAAAAATAGCAGCCAGTAGCAAGCATCTGGCATCTAGCAAAGAGAAAGAGGAAGATCTAGAAGCAAGTGAAAAAGAAGTGGCTGATGTGCTTTTACAAATTAGAAAAAATAAAGCCCATTTTGATTGGCACAAAAATAATCCGGACGAAAAGGAACACAATCATCCAAGTTTAGATTTAGAAAAAGAAGAAAATTTGCCCGAACTCAATGACGAATTCGCCAAAGAAGCCGGAAATTTTAAAAATTTAGACGAACTTAAGGAAAAAGTAAAAGAAAATATAGTAGCCGAAAAGAAAATAAGAAATACAGAAAAAATCAGAGCCTCCATCATAGAAGAGCTTGTTAAAAATACAAAAATTGAATTACCTGAAATTTTGATTGAAAGTGAAATCAATAAATCTTTGGCTCAAATGAAAAATGACATAGAGAGAATGAGTGGCAAATTTGATGAGTATTTAACTCAAGCTAAAAAATCTGAAGAGGATTTAAGAAAAGATTTTAGAGAAAGTTCCGAGAAGAAAGCTAAAATCCAACTCATATTTAATAAAATTGCGGAAGCGGAAAAAATAGAACCAAATAAAGAAATTATAGAAAACGAAATCAAGGAAGTTATGAAGCATTACCCTGACGCTTCCGAAACAAACGCCCGCATCTACGTCGCCACCATTCTCATCAACAAAGAAGTTTTGAAGTTGCTAGAGCAACAATAGCCGCTGTTTCGGCTCTCAAAGTTAACTTACCTAAAGAATAAATTTTTGCATTTGCCCCCCTAAACATTTCCAATTCTTTTTCAGTCCATCCACCTTCAGGCCCAATGAAAATTGATATTAGCGATAGCATAGCCCCTTCTCTTGTTGTAAGAGAAGGGGTTGGGGATGAGTTATTTGAAGAGCTGAGGAGTGGGGTTCCTGAATGATCAAAAACAATTACTTTGTCACAATCTTTCAAAACTTCATCTAAATCCATAACTTGCGCCACTTCAGGCACATCCGCTCTACCACACTGCTCCGACGCCTCAATTGCAATTTTTATCATACGCTCCAGATTAAAACCCTTCTTTTCACTTCGCTCAGAAACAACTGACACAATCTTTGAAACACCGAGTTCAGTCGCCTTCTCCACTACCCATTCCATTTTGTCTTTTTTAATAAGCGACTGATATAAAAAAACTTTTTGATTTGGCACAATCCCCTTTTTTTCTGAAACCAATCTCAATTCCGCTTCACGATTAGTCAATTTTTCAATAACCGCATCATATTCAGTGCCACTACCATCAAAAATTATAACTTCACTGCCAACATTATATCTAAAAACATCACGCCATTGATGAATTAGCCTTTCATCTTTTATGACAGTTTTTGTGTGTTTGATTGGAGTATTTAAATAAAACCGATGAAGCCTCATGAGATAATCCTAGCTTAAATTATAAAATTATGCTATTATGTTTATATGAAAAAAGAAATACAAAATTCCATACTTGTTCCCACTGTCATTGAGAAAACTCATAATGGTGAGCGCGCTTATGATATTTATTCACGTCTTTTAAAGGATCGCATTATTTTTTTGGGTGGCCAGATTGAAGACATAATGGCCAATTTGATTATTGCCCAACTACTTTTCTTGCAATCTGAAGATTCCAAAAAAGATATCTCTCTTTATGTGAATTCCCCGGGTGGATCAGTCACTTCTACGCTAGCCATTGTGGATACAATGAAATTTATAAAACCAGATGTCGCCACCTACTGCGTCGGTATCGCGGCCAGTGGCGCCGCCATGGTGCTTTCGGCCGGAACCAAAGGCAAAAGATTTATATTAAAAAATGCTGAAGTAATGATCCACCAACCTATTGGCGGTGCTGAAGGACAAGCTACCGACATAGCAATCACCGCCAAACACATACTTAAAACCAGAGAAAACTTAAATAAAATGTTGGCCGAAAACACTGGTCAAACTCTTGCTAAAATAGATGCCGATGTTGAGCGCGACTTCTTTATGACCGCCGACGAAGCCAAAAAATACGGCATTGTAGATAAAATTTTGTAGAATTTGCATATTTGGAACGAATTTTGTATAATACTCTCATTAACATTAAATTATCGTAATTTCGTTAGGTAATCGGTGATGGATTAGTTATAAAAAAACCAAAAATGTCTTTGTTTTCAAACAAAATCAAGCATAAATCTCTCACCGCCTTAATTTAGAGCGGAATTACAGCAAAGTATATGTCATTAAAATTAGCGGTACTACTGGCGGGCCTAGCGGCTCTTATTGGTGTCGGCTTTGGTTATTTCTTGCGATGGATTATTTCATTGGGACAGCGTGGTTCGGTAGAACTTCGCATTAAACAAATGGAGCTTCACGCCCGAGAAGAGGCCAAAAAAATTGTTGGAGAAGCTACAGTAAAGGCTGAGGAAACAGCTAAAGAAAAAAGAGAAGAACATAAAGAAAGAGAAGAAAAAGTCCAAAAGACTGAAGATCGCCTCATTAAAAAAGAGGAATTTTTGGATAAAAGACAGCTTGATATTGATAAAGAAATTGAACAGGTCAAAGAAAGAGTTTCAGAAATAAAAGCTATTAGAGAAAAGGCAGAAACACTTGAGAAACACAGACAAGAGGAACTTCAAAAGGTTTCAAAAATGACCGAAGAAGAAGCCAAGGAAACCTTAATTAAAGAAATAGAAAGAAAATCTGAAGAGGATATCACCGTCAGATTGCAAAAACTAGAAAATGGCGGCATTGAAAAAATAGAAGCCAAGGCCAAGGAAATTTTGACTACTTCAATTCAAAGATTGGCTAATTCGGTTTCTTCCGAAGTCTTTTCTACTTCCGTAGCCATTCCTTCCGATGAAATTAAAGGCAAAATTATTGGTAAAGAAGGAAGAAATATCAAAGCCTTTGAGAGAGTTTCTGGGGTTGAAATTATTGTTGATGATACCCCCGGGCTCATCACTATTTCTTCCTACGATTCTGTCCGCAGACAGGTCGCCAGAGTTGCTTTGGAAGCATTGATCGCCGATGGCCGCATTCAGCCAGCCAAGATTGAGGAAATGGTTGAAAAAGCCAAACAAGAAATAAATAAAATAATAAAAGAAAAAGGTGAAGCAGCTGCTTATGAATGTGGTGTTTTCAATCTTGACCCAAGGATTGTATCCATCTTAGGCCGATTGCATTTCCGTACTTCTTACGGCCAAAATGTTTTGCAACATTCAATTGAAATGTCTCATATCGCCGGTATGCTAGCCACCGAGATTGGCGCCAATGTCGCCATCGCTAAAGCCGGGGCGCTTCTTCATGACATAGGTAAAGCAGTAGATCATGAAATCGCAGGTACTCACGTTGATATCGGTCGTCGAATTTTACAAAAATTTGGCGCGGATGAAAAAATAATCAGAGCCATGGAATCTCACCACGGTGAGTATCCATATTCAACTTTGGAGTCCTACATTGTTCAATCGGCCGATGCTATTTCTGGCGCTCGACCGGGCGCCAGACGAGATAGTGTAGAAAATTATTTGAAACGACTTGGCGAGCTTGAGGCCATCGCCACGACCGTGAATGGCGTAGAAAAAGCTTATGCTTTACAAGCAGGAAGAGAGCTTCGTATATTTGTTACCCCTTCTCAAGTCAGCGATTTGGAAGCCAAAAATATTGCCCGCGACATCGCCATCCGCATTGAAAATGAACTCAAATATCCAGGTGAAATCAAAGTAGTGGTCATTCGCGAATCTCGAACAATAGAGTTTGCTAGATAATCTTATTTAACTGTAATAATCGGAATACCTAAATCCCGGCAGATTTTTCTGGCAAGAAAATTATTTATTTCCGAATGTCTCGGCACGGAAGAAGTTTGACTAGTTTTTATATTATAAAAAATTGAATGTCTCGTTCCCTCTCGGAGCAAAATACAATTATGCAAATTTAGATAAGAGATAAATTTTAATCTCTTCATAAATTAAACTGGAACCATTACGGAGATAGATTCTCTTTTTGCATCAGAAAGTTTACCAAATGCGATACTTCGGTTGGTTTCAAGAATTAAAGAAAGGGCCTCTTTTAAATTTTCTTTGGCTTCTTTTAAAGTTCTGCCCTGAGTATTTACTCCTGGTATTTCCTCAATCCAAGCTAAAAACCATCTGCCACTTTTTTTATATATAGCCGTAAATTCTCTTTTCATAATTTGTAGTATAGCATATTTTTAAAGCAACTCATACTCTTTCCCCTCCTCCGGATAAATTGCGTCAATGTCAAGATAATCACGAATGCGTTGGGTGAGGAAAAGTGATGATTTTGGTTCGCCCATTATGACAAAAACTTTTTTAAGTTTATTTTTTTCTTCCCCTCCACTTTGGGGAGGGGCTAGGGGTGGGATATTTACTTTTTCAACAAACTCCAACAAATGCTCCGAATCTTTATGCGACGAATACCCTTCTATTTTTTGTATTTTTGCCCTGACTTTTATTTTTTGATTATGATAAAACTGCTCGCGGTCTTGCCCCCCCTTAATGTAAGGGGGGGTTGGGGGGGTTATCTCTTTTGCCCCATCCTCCAATTTCCTCCCCAAAGTACCCACTGACTGATAACCAACTAAAATAATAGTAGCATTTGAATCTGGCAAATAATGCGCTTCGTGGTTAACCACCCTGCCCCCTTCTGACATACCTGAACCGGCTAATATAATTTTGGCACCTACAGTTTTTTCTATCTCTCTTGATTCTTCAGTTGTGCCAACAATGTGTAAATTTGGAAAATTAAAAATGTCATCTCCTTTTTTTATTTCTTCTTTAACTGATTCCTTAAAATCTTTTTTATACTTTTTATAAATAGCTGTCACCTTTAGAGCAAGTGGCGAATCCAAGAAAACTGGGATCTCTGGAATTTCTTTGTCTTCAATCATATTGTTTATTTCATAAAGCAAAACCTGTGTTCTTTCTATAGAAAATGCTGGTATCACCATAGTGCCATTCTTTTTTATTCCAGATAAAATTGCTTCCTTTAGTTTATTTCTTCTTTCCTCTTTGCTTTCATGATTTCTGTCACCATAAACACTTTCCATTACAATATAATCCACCCCCTTTGGGAGCTCTGTATCTGGCAAAAGTGGCGATGGCGAGTTGCCCAAGTCTCCTGTAAAAGCTATTGTTATTTTTTCTTTTCCTACTCCGCAGGAAACATTTATAATAGCCGAGCCCAAAATGTGTCCAGCATCTTGCATTTTCAAATTACAATTTTCAAATAATTCTATTTCTTTTTCATATTGCTCGCCTTGCCAAAGAGTTAAAGCATTTAAAATATCATTTTCTTCAAAAAGCACTTTCCCTCTGTGTCTTACCTGCATTACTTTTAAGGCATCCCTTAACATTGGTAAAGCCAATTCCATTGTTTCTAAAGTTGAAATTATTTTGCCCCTAAAACCATCTCTCACTAATTTTGGTATTTTGCCTATATGATCCATATGAGCGTGCGTAATCAAAAGAAAATCAACCTCGACAGGATTATATTTAAAAGATTCAAAATTTTTATCTTCAGCAAATTTTGTTCCCTGTAAAAGTCCACAATCAACTAAAATATTTTTGCCGCCATATTGCAACATTATATTGGCTCCTGTCGTCGTGCCGACTCCGCCATAAAAAATAAGTTTAGGGTTTTGCATTGTGTTCTTTTAAATATCCATAAAAACAAACTGCCAAAATTCCCAACAAATCCATAATAATATCAAGCATCGTATCAAAAGGATATTCAGCTTTATTCATTACCGCCTCACCCAAAAAAATTTCATAAATTTCCCAAGAAACTGCCACGAACATGGCGCCAAATATTGAAACCAACAAAAATGTTTTTAAATCTCTTTTGGCGGGATTAAAATAACCAGAAAAAAAATATAACCAAAGGAAAAAGGCCGACAAAGTTGCTCCACCCAAAAAATGGACAACGCTATCAAACTCATTAACAGACCAATACAAATGATATATATTGGCTATCCTATCTAACACCCCGACAATCACTAAAAGAATGAAGGTTTCTATAAAAAGTGGTTTCTTAAGCATAGATTTATTAAACTATTTTAACACATCCCACTTCGCTAAAGCTACGCGGGACAAAAAACACCCCTCGACAAGCTCGGGGTATTTTTTGTAGGGCTACCTGGTATAATTCCCTAATTGAAAAAAATTAGGTGGGTGGCCTCGATTCCGATTTTAAAGTCGGAAAAAGTTAGCCTCCCTGAATATTTGCAAGTTAGAAAATATCCAAGTAACCCTACTGTAATTATATCATAAAAAGCCAAAGGTGACCTTCAAACTGCCCCGGTCCCAGAAGGTCACCTTTGGCTTTTTATTCCAAAATTCCATCCATATTTACATCATACAAAATTTGTTCTTGAACGAGTTTATACTCAGTAATTTCATCTTTTTTAAACCAATGACTTATCTCGGCTTCAGATTCCTTAGCAGTGCCCGAAGCATGAATCAAATTTCGAACAGCTCGTCCATCGGTATCGGCCATAGTGTATGAATCCAAAACAAAATCGCCCCTTATAGTCCCAACATCTGAGCTCCTTGGTTCTGTGCCTCCGACAAGCTTTCTGACTAACTCGGTAGCATGAGCTCCTTGCCAAACCATAGCCACTACTGGACCAGAGGTCATATATTTTTTATTGTTTTCAAGAATAACTTTTGTAACTTCTAATGGGTCTTCAGTCCAAAATTTTTCTCCTTTCTTTGCGTAACTGGCAATCGTTTTCTCTCCTGTAATTCTGCGCCATTCCGGATCAAGAGTGTAATGCTTTTCAACATGTTCCTCGGTTGGCAAACACATTTTCATGGCCACCAGTTTTAATCCCGGCCTTTCTAATCTTTTGATAATTTCACCAATGAGTGTCCGCTGAACCCCATCAGGTTTTATAATCACGAGCGTTCTTTCTTGTTTTGGATGCATACTTTAAAATAATTACTTTGTTAATATTTCAACTTTACCATCATACCCTACTACCACCGTATGTTCAAAATGAGCAGAAAGAGATTTATCACGAGTGATGTAAGTATAGCCATCATTTAATCTTTTAATATCACGACTTCCCAAAGAAAACATAGGTTCAATGGCAATAACCAAACCTTCTTTAAGTTCTGGACCTTCGCCACGCTTGGCTTTATTGGGCACAAATGGCTCTTCATGCACGCTATAACCCACCCCGTGGCCTGATAGGCCTTCTATAATACCAAAACCGTGTTTCTTGGCTACCTGCATAACAGCATCGCCTATATCGCCAATATGGCCATGCAGACGCATTGCGGTGATTGCCCGGTCTAAGGCTTCCTTGGTTGCTTGTATAAGAGTTTGAGCTTCCCTACTTATTTTACCCACCGACACAGTGATGGCGGCATCGGTTATAAAATTTTTGTAAGTTAGACCTAAGTCTAAAGTTACAATATCCCCTTCAAATAAAATTCTTTCGTTGCCATCATTTGGTATGCCGTGCACTATTTCTTCATTTATTGAAACACAAAGAGCGGCTGGGTACGGCCTTTTGGCATCATATGATTGATAACCCAAAAATGAAGCGGTGCAACCGGCTTCGTCAATAAGCTGTTCGGCATAAGTGTTGAGGGCATCAGTCTTGACTCCGGCCTTCACTTTTTTGGCCAGCTCTTTCAAAATCCGTGCGTGAATTTTGCCCCCCTCTCTCATAATAGCTATTTCTGCTTCTGTTTTGTATTTAATCATAATCCTACTTTTTCTAAAATTTCCGCATGTACTTCTTCAATAGTGTGCTCACCATCAATAGCAATAAACTGATAGTAATCATTATTTTTGAAATATTCTATGGCTGGCCTGACATTTTCATGATACCAAGTCAATCTCTTTTTTATTTCTTCATCCGTATCATCATTTCGGCCCCTATTTTTAAGAAGTTTAGTCGCCCATTCATCTGAAACTTCAATCGAAATCACCATGGGATTTGCTCTTTTATAAAATCTTATAGCTGAATCCAAAACCGGCGCTTCTTTGGGCTGTCGGGAGAGCCCATCAGTAAAGATATGTTCATCACCTTTTATATTTTCTATCATAATGCCGGTCCAAACCCAGATGGGCAAAAATTCTGGCAAGAGTCCGCCATTTTCTATCACCTTTTTTATTTCTTGAGCGGTAAAAGAATCACCTTGGGCTAATTCTCTAAATTTTTGGCCGGTTTCTATGTAAAGAATATTTCTTTCAGGATCTCTTTTTTTAATTTCTTCTTGTAAAAGCTTGGCCTGGGTACCTTTGCCCGAGCCCGATGGGCCAAAAAATATAAATGTTTGTGGTGTCATATGATTTGGCGAAATCATGTCGCACGATACGTCCTTTGGAGTGCGACTTATTTCTTTTCCAGTATAACAAATAAGAAAATAAAAACAAAAAAGAATAGCCCGTAAACGACCTTGACAACAATATAGCAATTTTGCTATACTTAGCCCATATGAATAAAATTAAAAAAGATAAGTTAAATAAAGTCATGGAGCATACAAAAATGGAGCTTAAAAAACAGATAAGGGAGATAAGGATTACAAAAAGAATGTCTCAAAAAACCCTAGCCAAAAGAGCTGGTATGACCCAATCAATGATTGCTCGCGTTGAAAATACGAGACATGGGTTTTCTTATGACACTATTTATAAAATCGCCACCGCCCTTGGCAAACAAATTCAACTCGTTTAATTCTGCTGAATCGGCTTATTTTTCAACATATTTTGATTTTTCCTTGACTTTTGTATTGTAATTTGCTATAATACATGCAGGAGAGTGACACATGAAGATGAAAATCTTTTCAGTATATGACGACATCACATTGGCAGGGAAAAACCTCGAAAAAGAAGTCGGTGAATGGCTCAAAAACACACCGATCTCCGAAATCAAGGGCATGGTCCAGTCGGAGTCAAACTATAGTGGCACTGGTACGACCATCCACCTGACCATCTTCTACTACTGACCCAAGGCCGGTGTGCACTAGATGCACGCCGGCTTTCACTTTTTATCTTTTTCTTTCTCCCCTCACCTTGGCAAGGTGAGGGGCAGTTTTCCTTATGGAAAACGGGGTGGGGTCGGAAAATTTGAAGATGACCTTTTGGGGCAGGATCTTCAAATCTTCAAAGGTCATCTTCTGGGAAACGAAGAATGAGGTTAATATTCCCTAGCGGAAATTTGAGCGTCAACTTTTTTGATGAGGTCGATGACTACTGAGACAACGATGAGGAGGCTAGTACCTCCAATGGCCACCGCACTGATGCCAGTAAAATATTTTACAACAAGGGGCAAAACAGCGATAACACCAAGGAAGAGCGCACCCACCATAGTCAAACGGAAAAGAGTTTTGGCGATATAAGCAGAGGTTGAAACACCAGGACGAACCCCTGGAATGAAGGCGCCACTTCTTTGTAAATTTTTTGAAATTGAATCTGGGTCAAAAGTAATAGCGGTATAAAAATAAGTAAAAATAAATACCAACAAAAAGTAAGCAACTCCATAAAATAACTGATTTTCTAAAATGGAAAGAAAAAAAGCAGAAATCTTTTGCACAATGACATTATTAACATTGACCAAAAAACGGACGATCATCTGAGGGAAAAGCAATATAGAAAGAGCAAAAATAATGGGAATCACTCCGGCTTGGTTAACCCTAAGCGGCAAATATGTTGAAACACCACCGTACACCTTGTTGCCCCTCACTTGTTTAGCATAAGTTACTGGAATTGGTCTTTCCGCTTCAGTAATAACCACTACCCCCCAAATAACTACGAGTGATGCAGCTATAAATCCGATGTATACAGGAAGCTGAGAAGGATCAAAAGCAAACAAAAGTTGACCTAAAGAACTCGGTAAGACAGAAACGATACCGGCAAAGATTATAAGCGAAACACCATTACCAATACCAAATTCGCTAATAAGTTCTCCTAGCCACATAAGAAGGAGTGAACCGACACTTATTACAATCAGATTAGTTACCAAATCAAAAGTCCCCAATTTTGCCAAGATGCCTTGATTTTGTAGCAAAACAATAAAGGCATAACCTTGCATAAAAGCGAGTGGCACGGTGAGCAATCTTGAATATTGAGCAAACTTTTTTCTACCAGCATTCCCCTCTTCCTGGTACATTGCTTTCAATTTTGGAAACATCACCGTCATCAGTTGCATAATAATAGAACCGGTAATATAAGGAGAAACTCCCAACATAATAATAGAAAGGTTGGAAAGACCGCCCCCAGAAAATATGTTGAGCAAACCAAAAAAATCATTACCGGAAATGAACTGCTCCAGTCTTAAGGTGTCAATACCAGGAATCGGAATAACGGCCATTAAACGAAATAAGACCAAAACAAAAAGAGTAAACAAGATTCTGCCTCGGAGTATCTTGTCCCCTAATACCAATTTGAATTTGTGGACGAAATTATTCATTCTGTTCTAAATTAAACCTTGAGCCCTTTAACCTTCTCTGACATTTTAACATTTTCGAAGACAAAAGATTTCTTTACTTCCTTGTCTGCCAAAATCTTTATTACCGGAACTTTGCCATTTCTAGTTTTTACAATACCTTTTTCAATCAAAGTTTTTGGATTTACTTTTTCTCCAGCTACAAATTTTTCTTCCAAAACAGAAAGTTTTACAATAAAAACATCTTCAAATCTGGTCTTCAATGAATTTTTACCTCTACCTCTGAGCTTGGGTAATCTTTTTATGATGTCTCGCATTTCTGGTCTTTTCTTCCTGCCAGCTCTAGCATTTTGACCTTTAGTTCCTCTGCCTGAAGTCTTGCCACGAGTACCACCACGACCAACCTGTTTTGCCTTTCTGTTTGTTTTATTCTTTTTTAAATTATGAAATTGCATTTTTTTTGGTTTTTTCTTTTTTCAACATTTCCAAAGCCTTGATTGTCGCTCTGGCAATATTTAATTTATTTTTTGACCTAGAAAGAATTTTAGAAGAAACCTCAGATATACCGGCAAGCTCTAATACGACACGAGCAGCACTACCAGCGATCACACCCTTACCCGGAGCCGGCATCAAAGAAATCCTGATACTAGAATATTTTGCCTCTACCGGATGAGCAATGGAATTTTTATTAGTCAAAGAAATTTTGACTATACTCTTCTTGGCTGCTCGCATTGCTTTATCTATGGCAACTGGAGTATCGCTTGCTTTGCCGATACCGACTCCGACTCTCCCCTTTCTGTCGCCGATCACCATAGCAATACTAAAACTAAATCGGCGCCCTCCGGAAACCACTCGAGTCACTCTTCTGACGCTTATAACTTTATTATCAAATTCTTGTCTAACTCTCTCTGGTCTGCGAGATGGTCGGCGTTCATTTTTTCTTCTGTCTCTGCCATCTCTATTATTTATATTAAAATTATCAGCCAGAGGGATCTCCTTTTCAACAACAGGAACAACCTTATCCTCAGTTATTTCTACCACTTCGCTATCGCTTTGCGGAATAAGTTCTTCCTCTTCTATTATTTTTTCTTCTTCTTTTGGCATAATTAATATTTTAAATTAAAATTTAAGACCAGCTTCTCTTGCTCCGTCTGCTATGGCCGAAACCGAACCGGTGTAAAGATAACCTCCTCGGTCAAAAACTACCACACTTATTTTTTTGGCCTTTGCCTGTTCAGCGATTGAAGTCCCTACCGCTTTGGCTTTTTCAATAACACTTTTAGCTTTACTACCTTTACTTGTAGCGGAAGCTAAGGTCACTCCTTTTGAGTCATCAATCAGTTGAGCGGAAATGTATTTGTTTGACCTAAATATTGAAAATCTTGGCTTATCGGAAGTACCAAAAATCTTAGCCCTGATGCGCTTTCTTCTTCTGTCTCTTTGTAATGTTTTAATTTTTGTATTCATAATTTTATAGATGCTAGCTATTGGCTACTAGACGCTTTTCTTGCCTTGTTTTCTCCTTATAACTTCATCATGATAACGAAAACCTTTACCTTTATATGGTTCTGGTTTTTTCAGAGATCTGATTTTGGCGCTAAAACTGCCGACCAGCTCCTTATCAATACCACTAAAGGTCAAAAGATTTTTTTCAGCCTTTACTTCAAGCCCTGCTGGGATTGAAACTTCTACCGGATGAGAAAAACCAAGAGCCAACACCAATTTATTACCATTCACTTGGGACTTAAAACCCACTCCTTCCAAAATAAGTTTTTTCTCGAAACCATCATTCACTCCTTTAACCATATTTTTAATATGAGAAGCGTAGGTACCCCACAAGGCTTTAGTTTGCTTATTTTCTTTAGTTAAAGAGAGTGAAATATCTTTGCCATCAATTTTGATAGTAATGTCTGGTTTAAAACTTCTCTCCAAAAAACCCTTTGGGCCTTTAACTGAAAAAACTCCATTATTAAAAGAGGTTTCTGTTTTTTCTGGTACTAATATTCCTTTTTTGCCTATTCTACTCATGATAATTATTTATAATAAAAATCGTTGAACTACCAAATATTAAACAAAAATTCTCCACCCAAATTTTCTTTCTTGGCATCTACATCAGCTATAATGCCTTTGGGAGTAGAGAAAACTGATAAACCAAAACCTCGACGAAATCTCTTTATGGTTTTAGCTTTTTCGTATAAGCGTCTGGAAGGTTTTGATATTCTTTTAACACCTGAAATTACTGGACCGCCATTTTCGGTATAAAGCAAAACTACATTTAAAAATTTAGCGTCGCCTTTGCTTTTCTGACTGACTGCGCCAATATAGCCCTTAGCTGAAAGTAATTCAGCAATGGCTAATTTTACTTTAGAAAAAGGCACAGAAATACTTTCTTTACCTACATTCCCAGCATTTTTAATTCTTATTATAAAATCTCCTATTGGATCGTTCATGTTTTTTCGAGGCAGTATTGATACTTCACTTCGCTCAGCATTTCGCCAAGCTAAAGCTGGCTCAACTTACCAAGATGATTTCTTAACTCCCGGAATCCTTCCTTCATTTGCCAGTTCTCTAAAACAGATTCTACAGAGACCGAAGTCTCCCATATAAGCTCTGCCTCGGCCACATTTGAAGCATCGTCTAACGATCCGAGTGCTAAATTTCGGCTTTTTTAAAGACCTTGCTATAACTGAAGTTTTTGCCATATTATCTTTTCTACTAAAAAGCCCTTAAACGGGCTCCCTTAAAGCTAACAAATACCAAAGAAATAGTCAATCTTTCCTAAAACAAAAATAAATTATATAATGGAGATATGGCTAGGTCGTATATATCTGACAGAATAGTCTTTAAGAATTACAAAACGCAATGGAGTTTTATATTGGGCGTAAAAGACAAACTGAACTTATCATGGCAAAAAATGGCCGAAATAGCCGGTGTCCATAATAGAACCCTCCGAGATTGGTCCAGAAAAGATTTAAAAATGCCTTATGATGTGGCCATAGATTTTTCAAAAAGATCTGGTATCGGGTTGCCCCAAAATATAAAACATCAAAAATGGACTGAACATTTGAAATCAATTTCTAAAAAAGGAGGCATTGAAAATCTGAGACAAAACAAAAGTATCGGCGGAAATACAGAGTATAGAGAAAAAAGATGGCGAAATTGGTGGGACGAATCTGGGAAACATAAAAAATATAAAATTTTTGAAAGAAAAAAGATAAACACCCCCATGCAAGACAAAGTGTTGGCAGAGTTTGTAGGTATTATGCTGGGAGATGGAGGGGTTGCCCCCTATCACATATCTATAACCCTTAATTCTAACACCGATAGAGATTATGTGAAATTTGTAAATAAATTAATATTTAAACTGTTCAAAATAAAGCCAAAGAATTATAAAGACCGAAATTCGAAGGCTTTAAATATAGTCGTGCACAGAAAATCCTTAATTGAATTTTGCCAAAAGATCGGTTTGAAAATTGGCAACAAAATCAAGCAGGGATTGAATATTCCAAGATGGATTCTTGACGATGATGAATTAACCAAAAGTTGCATCAGAGGGCTGATAGATACCGATGATTCTTTATTCATACATTCCTACAAAGTAAGGAGTAGGACATATTCCTATCCAAAAATATCCTTCACTAGCATGTCGCCAGATTTGATAAAAACAGTGTATCAATCTTTGATTAAATTGAGATTTAATGTAAGAATAAGCAAGTCAGGAAAAGATGTTCTCATTGAGAATATGGCCCATATTGCACAGTATTTAAAGACAATAGGTTCAAATAATGAGAAATTTTGGATAAAATATAACAACTGGAAGGTTGCCGGAGCGGTTAACGGAACGGTTTGCTAAACCGTGGCCTCCTTAAAGGGGCCCGTGGGTTCGAATCCCACACCTTCCGCAGGTTGACACGGGTATAGATACATGCTAATATACATTCGGAGGCGTGAGATGAAAACTTTTGTTGAATTTGTTCGCCAAGGACTACCGATGCTTGAGGCATCTGTGGTAGTGGAAAGAACTGGGGAAGTTTCAAACCGCGATACAGCTGGACTTCAGATTCCGACTAAAGCATTCGGTTTCTGCTTCTACGATAAAGATGATAGCGGGAAAATTGAAAACATATCGCCAGTGCACTACATTGGCGGTGAGGTTTCCAACATTAACGGGAAGCGGGTCATTCAATTCCGGGGCAATCTGGTAACATCGACCTTTGTCCTGAAACCTGGCGATGTTATGCTAGTGACCTAGTTCTGCCATCTAGGATATGAGGCTCCGAGTTTGACTCGGAGCCTTTCTGTTATATAATCAAATTATGGAATGTCTATATCACCGTGTACCAAAAAAAATGGTTGGTACTATTTTGTATCCCCTAAACCAGCTCAAAGATCTTTATCAAGATATTTACGAAGACCAAGTTAAAAAATATGACGGTAGAGAAAAATTATTAACTACTGAAATTCCTCCATTAAAATGCTTATGGAATGATGTTTTGCATTTTACTGCAGTCTCGCCACAAGAGCTGAAAGATAATTTAGCAAAAGCTGATATACAACTTGACCCAATTTCTTGGTTCAAGATTCCAGTTTCGACGATTGTGGGAGGCGAAAGTGTAGCTTTTACATACAGACGAGATCAAGATGTAGTTCCAAATTTTAAGGAATATGAAATCTTTGATCCAAAAAAGATGGAGACATACAAAGTGGTTCCAAAAGAAACTATAGAATATTACAAACAAAAAAAAGTTGAAGGAGTTCGCCCTCTTTTATTTCATTTAGTTCCACATGTATTATATAAAGGAAATATTGATACCGATGGTTTGGAGATAATTACTGTTTAAACCTTAAAAATCAAAAGACCAGCGGCGCGAGGGCGCGACTGGTCTTGTTTAGATGACTCTATTCTCTCGGATTAAGCATCTCATAAGTTCTGGCCAGTCTATTACGACGGAGTTCATTGAGAATTTGCTCAATCAAGTCATGAGTTAAAACTTTTGACTGATCAATCTCTTCCATGTCCGGATTAAGGTACTGACAAGTGATACTTACCGGATTTTTGAATTCTTTTGTGCAGGCTGTTAAAATTTCTTCTAGCAATACTTTGACGGTCTCAACCGCATCTTCTTCCTTTTCAGTAAATGGTTGTGATGTGAGTATTGACTTGAAGCTATGTCCTGGCCCACGAAAGATGCCGATGCAAAACTTTCCTATACTTTTTTCTATCCAGATATCGATTTCAAGATCTGCTGGATTAGTGAAAATTTCAAGAGCAGTGAGCATACTTATTGCCATAAGTTTCTTTCCCCTTTCCTGCACTGATATTATCGAAATCATTCTAAATTGCAAGCAAAAAATGATTTAGACACCTCATTGAATTATTAAAATATGCTAAAATGTTTTTATGAAAAACCCAATTTTTGTCTTTATATTTATAATCGTAGTATTTATTCTCGGCGGTTTGCTTTATATTTACAACCCTGATCCTGTTGAGTATAAAAATCCTAATGAAATAGAGCCCGTGGCCTGTACTATGGAAGCCAAACTTTGCCCTGACGGCAGTTATGTTGGGCGCACTGGACCTAATTGTGAATTTACCCCTTGTCCCATTCCAAAAGATGCCATATTTGAAGACGGCACCACAAACGAAGCGGTGCCCCAATAGTAATGAAAATTCAAACAGATACTCCACTTGAACAAATTTTTAGACTTTCTCCTTTTCAAAAAAAAGCGCTGGCCAAAATGCGCCTCAAAAAAATAGAGGACCTACTCCGACACTTTCCCACAAGATATGGAGAAGCGGGAGATGTGAAGGCGATAGAATTTTTAAATGTCGGAGAAAATGCGGTGGTATTTGGTAAAATTTCTAAATTAAAAACAGCCAAAACTTTCAAATCGAGAGTAGCTATCTCCACAGCAGAAGTAGAAGACACTACCGGCAAAGTCAAAATTATTTGGTTTTCCCAGCCATACATAGCCAAGATGTATTTTGAAGGATCTTTGGTACGGATAGAGGGAAAAATTTCAGAAAGAAAGGGAGAGCTTTACTTCTCTAACCCAAAAATAGAAAAGGTTTCAGAAATACCTGAGGGTACTAGTGGCTCTTTGTTTACAGGAGAAGACAACTATAATCTCTCCCCCGTTTATTCGGAAAGTCGGAGTATTTCTTCCAATTGGATTTATCATGCCATTCAAAAAATATTTTCTGCCGAGTTTTTAGATAATTTGATAGACCCCATTCCGCTAGAAATTTTAAAAAAATATAATTTACCTTCCTTAAAAACTTCTCTCATCTGGATACACGCGCCCAGAAAAAAAGAAGACGCCGAAATCGCCAGAAAAAGATTTGCCTTTGAAGAAATATTTTTCATCCAACTTGACCGCCAAAAAGAAAAATATCTCGCCCAAAAAGAAAAATCTTTTTTAATTTCAAAAAAAGATAAAGAAATAAAAGATTTTATAAATACATTCCCCTTTCCCTTAACTAGCGCTCAAAATAAATCAATTGATGTAATACTTGCTGATTTTAAAACTGGTCATCCAATGTCGCGACTTCTGGAAGGAGATGTTGGTTCTGGCAAAACGGCAGTGGCGGCTACTGCCAGTTTCGCTACCGTGACCACTGCTCCACCTGATAGAAAATTTGGAAACTTACAGGTAGCCTATATGGCCCCTACTGAAATATTGGCTGAGCAACACTTTGAATCTTTTATAGAATATTTTGCTAAATACAAAATATCAGTAGGATTAATTACTGGTAGTGGTGCAAAAAAATTTCCTTCCAAAACAAGCCAAGGTCGGACCTTAAACTACCCCGGCTCCAAAGGTCCGACCTTGGCTTGGACTAAAATATCCAAACCCCAACTTTTAAAATGGGTAGCCAATGGCGAAATACCTATTCTTATCGGAACTCATTCATTAATTCAAAAAACTGTTCAATTTAAAAACTTGGCCCTTATTATCATAGATGAACAACATCGTTTTGGTGTTAATCAAAGAATGCAACTCAGGAGGAAACACGATATTGCCCCACATTTACTTTCTATGACTGCCACTCCTATCCCCCGCACCTTGGCTCTTACAATTTTCGGTGACCTAGATTTATCTTTACTTGATGAATTGCCTGCTGGTAGACAAATTCCGGAAACCAAAATTGTCTTGCCTCATGAAAGGGAACAAATTTATGAGAGAGTAAGGGGTGAGCTTAAAGATGGCCGACAAGTTTTTGTTATTTGCCCTCGAGTAAATGACCCTGACCCAGATAAGGAAAACGCCATCAACGCCAAATCGGTAAAATCAGAAGAAGAAAGATTACAGAAAAAAATTTTCCCAGAATTTAAAGTGGGATCTATCACCGGCAAAATGAAACCGAGTGAAAAAGAAAACGTGATGAGAGAATTTAAAAATAAAAAAATAGATATTTTAGTCGCTACTTCAGTAGTGGAAGTCGGGGTAAATGTGCCCAACGCTACCGTTATCATAATCGAAAATGCCGAAAGATTTGGACTAGCCCAACTTCATCAACTTCGAGGCAGAGTTTTACGCAGTTCTTTCAAACCATATTGTTTTGTTTTTGCTGACTTGCCACGCAGTAGCCTAAGCGGAGGCGGGAGCAAAACTATTTCTCGCCTCAAATCTTTTGCCACTTCCAGTAATGGTTTTGAATTAGCCGAAGCCGATTTGCAACAAAGAGGTAGCGGTGATTTGGCTGGCGCCAAGCAATGGGGTGTCTCTGACCTTGCAATGGAAGCCCTCAAAAATATAAAAATGGTAGAGGCGGCGCGGACCGAAGCTCGCGCCATCATAGAAAAAGATTTTGAACTCAAAAAATATCCCCTCCTCGCTCGCCATCTCGCCTCAAAAGCCGTGGTGCATATGGAGTAAAATAAAGGTGCCCGCGGTAGGGCTCGAACCTACATTATACACAGCAACCTGTTGTTTTAAATGAACCTTTGAACTACAATTTAACCAACACGATCTAAAGGTTTATGAAACGATTACAAAAAGAAAAAGAAGAAGCAATAAAAATGAGATTAAAGGGAATGAGTTATTCTCAAATAAAGTCAAAGATTAAAGTAAGCAAAAGCTCTCTTAGCGCATGGCTTGCCCGATATCCATTATCTGATGAGAGAATCAGAGAATTAAGGGACATTAATCCAAGAAGAATAGAAAATTATAGAAAAACCATGGCACTTAAATGGCAGACAAAATTAAATGTTGCCCTTGAGAAATCTAAAAAAGACATTAAACATATCTCAAAAAGAGGACTATTTATTTTGGGTTTTGCATTATATTGGGCAGAAGGTGGAAAAACTCGAAAGAGCACATTACATTTTGGAAACACTGACTCTAATATGTTGAAAGTTTTTGTTAAATGGCTTATATTATTGGGAGTTCCCAAGGAGAGACTCAAAATCAAACTTCATATGTATAAAGATATGGATAAGGAGAAGACAATTTCTTTTTGGAGCAAAACACTTGGAGTTAAGTCAAACCAATTTGGAAAACCGTATATCAAAAATTCTAATCTAACAGGTCTGACTTACAAACATGGTTTTGGACATGGTACATGCAATATTGTTTATCATAATACTGAATTAGCAAGCTATGTTTTGATGGGAATAAAGCATATTATAGAGGATTTGGTTGGTTCAAAAATGCGCGCTTAGCTCAGTTGGTAGAGCATTCCGCTTATACCGGAACGGTCGGGGGTTCGAGACCCTCAGCGCGCACAAAAGAAACGAGTTTGAAAATTTAAAAAATTAATAGTCACAGTTAGGGGTATTGTCAGGAACTGCACCAGCTTTTGGCTTAGATGATCCTTTATAATCAACACACCAGTATCCAGTAACGCTTACTAAATTAACGGAAACGGCATAACCGGGCAAATTGGTAGCCACACATTTAATTGTATAATCAGATGTTAAACCAGTAAGCTGAGCCGCCACTCCAGCATCAGCCACAAACATTGTTCCAGCTGTTGCGCAGGTATTGCCGGAGCCGCCATAGGTACCATTACCAGCATTTGCATAATACAATTCAGCGGCAGTGCGTATGTGAGACAATTGAGTCTTTGCTTTAGCGTCATTTGCTCTTTTGCGAGAAGTATTTAAGGAAGCCAATACAATAGAGGAAAGGACGCCAATAATAGCAATTACCACTAATAATTCTATTAATGTAAACCCGGACACCAAAGATTTTGGTGTAGGGGTAAACCCCTTGTTATTTTTTATCATATGCTAATTTTATGACTAACCAATAAATAATCAAATTTTTCTGTTAACAATATTATGGGGTGCAATCAGTATCATTATTTGG
>Ga0265292_1000743_pt1 | contig 38284 bp, 38 predicted proteins | sample Munlanlewell296A_FD_189080 | JGI IMG/M metagenome (GOLD analysis project Ga0265292, IMG submission 189080) | Leachate microbial communities from a municipal landfill in Southern Ontario, Canada - Leachate well 296A | ecosystem: Engineered > Solid waste > Landfill > Unclassified | place: Canada... | reverse complement strand
ATTTTGTTGATAAAGTGTCCACTACATTTTTTGAAAATAAAAGAATTCCATTTTTGTGTACACTGAATATCAATTAGTTGTGAAATTCAAATAGTTAAAAAAGACAAACAAGTGTCAAAGTCGGGAAAACTTAACAGGTAGAACACAAGTGTTATGATGGCGCTGAAATTGCCGGCCTTGCTTCCCATTTTCCCAAATACGGCAATCAGTGTGGTATAACTGAATATCAGGACGATTAAAAGCCAGAGGTTGATACTGATCTGAACTATATGGATAAAAATGTCACTCGTCAGGTGATGAAAAAGGATAAACGATGTGAGTGATCCAATCATGGCAGCAACAATGATGAGCAACAGGATCAGACTGCCGGAAAGCCATAAAGATAGGAGGAAGGCGCTGCGTTTAAAAGGATGTGCTAAAAGCAGTTCCAGGGTTCCTGAATCAAGTTCCCGCGTTATATGATGAACCGTGATGTTAACGGCCGTAATGACAAGCAAGGCCAGGACAAGGGGGTGGTTGAACCTAAATACTGCCGCCCCGTCATAGGTCAGGGTGCTGAAAAAGCTCTCCTGGAGAAAGACCCGCATCGCTTCCGGCAATTGGGCAAGAATGGCGGCAATTCTGCCAGTTTCTTTAATATCATCCGGATATCGCCATGAATCAAATACTCATAGGTAAGGTCTTGCCGGGAACAGAACTCCGCACCGGGCAGCATGAAATCTCCTGCGGGCTGTGAAAGGGTAAACCGGAGCCTTTTTTTCAGCATTTTTCTGAGACTTTCTATCGAATCCACCCTTTCTATTTCGCCTTTCCTGATGATCGCCAGCCGGTGGCAGATCCTTTCAACTTCTGCCAGGTTGTGGGAAGAAAAAAAGATCGTGCACCCTTTATTCATTTGCTCCTTAAGAAGATCGTAGAAAGCTTCCTGCATCAGGGGATCCAGTCCGGTGGTGGGCTCATCGAGGATCAGTAATTCGGGATGGTGGAAAAATGCCTGGATAATACCTAATTTCTGTAATGTGCCATGAGAAAGGTACTTGATTTTCTGTTCCAGGTTTTTGCCTGATAGCCCAAACCTGTCAAGCAATTTCGGATCGACCTTCCGGGGAATATTCCTGAGGTCTGCACACAGATGAAGGAATTCCATTCCGTTCAGGTTGCCGTATGCGGAAAAACTACCGGGAAGGTATCCGCATCTGCGGCGAATTTCAAAAGAGTTCTGAGCCAGGTTTATGCCAAAAATTTCAATAGTGCCTGCCGAAGGCCTGAGCAGGTCAAGTATCAGGCGGATGGTCGTGGTTTTTCCTGCACCATTGGGGCCCAGAAAACCGAAAACCTCACCCTGGTGAACATCAAATGAAATATTCTGAACACCGGTAATTTTTCCGTAGAATTTGGAGAGTCCCTGAATTTGTATGACCGGTTTTAGATCCATTTTTGCCTGGCAGGTGGTTTGAGCGTTTATATGGTAACAGCTTTTGTTTGGGATTTTATGATCATCACACTCCCTTCCATGTCTGGCACCATAACCAGTACTTCAGGGATAGTGGATGCGAATTCATCGACAGCCTTTTTGATGCCGGGCCACTTATAGGTATAATCATGTATGATGATGACCCCTCCGGGTGAGAGAAGCGGATAAAAATATTCCAGTCCGGCTTTGGTGGGTTTGTATAAGTCGACATCAAGGTTGACGAGGGCGAAGGCCAGTTCGTAGTTCGCAGTTCGCAGTTCGCAGTTCGCAAGACCGTTTCCCATAAGAGCCTGGGAACTGGGAACTGGGAACTGGGAACTTGTTCCTGTCGACTCAGGAAACCGCCCCGGATGAAACACCAAATTTTCATTCCCTGCAATGTTTCTTCGTGCTGCTTCCAGGCTCGTATCAGCAAAATTGCGCGTGGTATAAGTGGCGGCTTCGCCGGTTTCATGTTTCAGATCTTCTTCTTTAAACCCTGCAAACGTGTCGTAGAGATGGAATTTCCTGGAGGGATCCATCTGATGTAAAATCTTCGCGCTTTCGCCTTTGTAAACACCTAGCTCGGCAAAATCTCCCGGGACTCCATCCCTCTTCAGCCGCTCAACCTGGAACCACCAGTTAAAAAACCGCACTTTATCCGGATAATTTCGTTCCAGCCGGATCAGCTCTTTGCCAATAATCCCCTGTTTCCGTTGATTTTCCCATTCCACAGGCTGGTAATTTTTATCGAAGAAAATACCCCACACATAGCGCACCAGGAGGATGAGCACGAGCAGGACGAGGGCGAAACTTATGACCTGGAAGAATGACACAACCTTTTAGTTTAAAGTTCAAAACTTCTCTTTGAGCCGCCTGTACCCCTCCGCGCTAACCTTGAGCTTAGCTCCTGATTTCATGATGGCGATATAGGAATCTTTACTGTAAAGCTCCAATGATACAACCTGGGAAATGTTAATGATGTGGCTCCGGTGGGTGCGGATAAATTGCCCCTCGGGCAAATGCTCCTCAAAATACTTCATCGTCTTTTCTTTCAGATGATTTCCCGATTCGGACCAGATCATCACATAATCATCCGCTGCTTCGATATACCATATCTTATCGACAGGTATGACTGTGATTTTTGATCCCATCCTGGTTACAACCCGCTCGATGATCTTTTTGTCATTATCGATTTGCTGCTGCAATTTTTGGATAGATGGCCCGGCTGAAGAAGCATCCGGCGTTGATAAAATCCTTCCGCGGGCTTTTTCCACAGCTTGTTCCAGGCGGGTTTTCGAAAAGGGTTTGAGGAGATAATCCACCGCATTCATTTCAAATGCCCTGATGGCGTATTGGTCGAAAGCAGTGGTAAAGATGATTTCCGGCTGCGGATCGAGCACTTCGAGCAATTCAAAGCCGTCGATCCTGGGCATTTGTATATCGAGGAAAAGCAGGTCGGGCTTGAGTTCCCGGATGGCTTTCAGGGCATCGAAGCCGTTTTCACATTCCCCGAGGATTTCGATATCAGGATTATCCGAAAGATATTTCCTGACCAATTCCCTGGCGAGGGATTCATCATCAATTATTAAAACCCGGATTTTATCGTGCATATTTTGGAATTCTTAAAATGACCTCAAAATAATCATCAGATTGATTGATTTTCATCAGACTGCTTGTTCCGTATAGATTTAAAAGACGTTCCCTGATGTTTTTCAGACCGGTGCCGGTCCCTTTTTTGACTTTCGCCTCAGGATCGAAAGTGTTCCCTATTTTAATTTCCAGCACTTCATCATCCAAACAGGCTTCCAGGCTGATCTTTGTCGTTCCGGAAGATTCATAAACCCCATATTTGACGGAATTCTCCAGCAAAGGCTGAAGGATCATCACCGGTACGCTCCACTCTATCGACTCCGGCTGGATAAGCTTCTCAAAAGCAAGACGGTTGCCAAAGCGAACTTTCTCAATATCCAGGTACAATTCCACATGATGCAATTCTTTTTCAAGGGTACTGATCATGGTATCCGGAAAATTCAGGGAATACCGCATGAATTCCGACAGCTTGATGACCATTTCCTGGGCTTTGTCAGGGTTGGTCATGGTAAGGGAACTGATAGAATTGAGACTGTTGAAGAGGAAATGCGGACGGATCTGGGAGCGAAGCATATTTAGCTCGGCTTCCTTAAGCAGGTTCGTCAGTTGCGCCTCCCGCTGGCTTTTTTCCTTGAGTTCGCGGAAATTGATCAGGAGGTAATACCCGGTCACGAGCAGGGCATAGAACATTACGCCGGATATGATCCGGAGCGAAAGGGTTTGTTTCAGAAAAGCATGGTAAAAAAGATCGTCGGTAAAGATGTTGTTGAGAATGAGGTAACCGGCCATCATCCAGGCAAAGATCGTCACGGCTGCGCCGGAGAGATGATAGAAGGCGAGTTCACCGATAGTTTTAGTCTGAAGATCGGAATAGCGGACCATAAACCAGAGGCCGCTGCCGATAAGGGCAAACAGAAAATTAAAAACCAGGCTGTCGGCAAATGCCACCCAGGGATCAAGGCCATAGCCATAATATAAAAGGGAAAAGTGGATGACGCTGAGCGTCACCCACAAAATGATATAAACGATTTCAAGATGATTTTTTATGGTCCTGGCCATGTTGCTTTATAATTTCAGGATCAATTGCTTTTGATCTCTCCACCACCAAAGATTGCCACGCCTCTCACAACGAGTGTTTTGTTGAAATCGACCTGTCCTCTTACCCGTTTATCTCCATAACCTCCAAAGATATTGAAAACTTCGAGTTTAACGTTCCAGTCGGATGGCACAATCAGTGTTGAGCCACCAAAGATAGATACGATCTCGATTTCCACATTACCCGGGGCAAGTTCAACCTTGGTCAGATCGACTTTGGATCCCCCAAAGATAGACACCATTTTCCCACCCCGGAAAGCCAGGGAATTGACATATCGATCACGCCCCCCGAAAATGGCTACTTCTTCTATATAATCTTCACCTTTTGAGATGGTGAAATCACGGTGGCGGAAAAGTTTTGAGGTTCCGAAGATCAGTACCAGGCCGATGACAATAAGCAACGCAGGCCAGAAGACATGCCTGAAGCTTGCTGGCAAATCATATGCTTCAGAAATCATGAAGAACCCGCCGATAGCGATCAGTATCCAGCCAATGCCGCGGGAGGAATCATTTACCACGTTGATGACACCAATGGCTATCAGCAGCATCTGCCAGGAGAAAATGATATCCCAGGTTGATTCGCCGATCATCCCAAAGTTGTGAAGAAGCCAGGCAAATCCAAGTCCAAGGACAAGTAAGCCGAATACAAGCGATTTTCTTTGCATACCGTGTCTGACGGTAGTGTTTTCATTCTGTTCCATTTCAGTATTGTTATTAAAGTTTAACATTTTGTTCATGAATTGATGAAGCAAAAATAAAACGGGGAAAAGGGACAGGAAAGGGGAAATCGGTGAACGGGGGATGAAAATCGGCGAACGGGCAGTTTTTAGTTATAAATTTGAAAATTGAAAATTGAAAATTGGAACCTGGAATCCCATATCAGCCTGAAGTGCTTACCCTTTCCCAGCTAACCGCAGGAATTGCAAGGGTTTTCGATGAAAGCTTCCCGAACTCTTTCTGGATCAAGGCTGAACTGGCTAAACTGAACCATTATCCCGGAAGCGGCCATTGTTATCCATCATTGGTTGAAAAGGAAAAAGGCATGATCAAGGCTGAAATCCGTGGAAATATCTGGGCCAATGACTTCCAGCGGATCAACCAGAAATTCCTACAGGTAACCAAGGAGCCGCTGAAAGAAGGCATTCAGATCCTTTTCCGGGCATTGGTTAAATATCACCCCGTATATGGTCTTTCGCTGCAGATCAGCGATATCGACCCGTCGTACACCCTTGGTGAAATGGCCAGGGAAAAGATGGAAACAATAATCAGGTTGAAAAATGAAGGTTTGTTCGAACGCAACCATCAGCTTCCAATGCCTTTGCTTCCAAAGCTGATTGCCATCATATCGGTCAATACCAGTAAAGGCTTTTCTGATTTCATCAATATTCTTGAAAATAATCCCTGGGGCTATTCATTCTCCTGCATCCTTTTCCCGGCATTATTGCAGGGAGATAAAGCTGTGGATTCGATCATCAGCCAGTTGCGCAGAATCGACCGGGTAGCAGAATATTTCGATGTTGTAGCCATTATCCGGGGCGGCGGCGGGGATGTCGGGCTGAATTGTTACGACAACTACCTCCTGGCGAAAGAAGTGGCATTATGTCGGCTGCCTGTGCTGACCGGCATAGGCCATTCCACCAATGAAACGGTTGTCGAAATGATCGTGGGCCAGAATAAAATTACCCCGACCGATGTGGCTTACTTCCTGATCCAGCACTTTCATAACTTTTCAGCAAGGTTGGAGAAGAGTAGCCTGAAAATCATCACTTTATGCGAGAAATTGCTGGAAGAGGAGAAGAGGGGGTGGGGGAAATTAAGGCTGCGTTTTAAACCTGGATTACTGCTCAGGGAAAAGGGGATTGACCTGAAAAACAGATCGGAATGGTTTGCTATGCGGGTACATCAGTTGCTGACCCACCAACAGGTTGTCATAGATAAGTTGGATCAACAGGTACACCTGCTCGATCCGCGAAATATTCTGAGAAGGGGTTACAGCATCACTTATCATGGTGGAAAACCCCTGACGGATACGGCAAGTGTCAATCCCGGAGAAATCATTACCACCCGGCTGTATAAGGGTGAAATTAACAGTGAAATCAAATCAAAAAAGGAATAATATGGAGAAGAAGATCAGTTATACGGAAGCTATCAGCGAACTGGAAACAATTGTATCGGAAATCGAACGAGGAGAGATTACCATCGACACGCTTTCTGAAAAAGTCAAAAGGGCGGCAGAATTAATCAGGATTTGCAAAACAAAACTCATATCAACTGAAGATGATGTGAATAAGATCTTAGGGGAGATTAAGGAATAAAAAAAGAAGGCCGCAGGGCAAACACGCCAGGTTTTTTAACGCCCTGCAGCCAATCATGGAAAAAACTCCCATAAACCCAACCATATGTTTATCCGGTTTTTTTGAAAATATACCCGGTCAAAATGAAATATTTTTAAAATATTTTTTAATATATTGATTAACAATATTATACAAATACTGAAAGGGGTTTCAGCTTATAATCCCGCAGACGGAGGTAAAGACGCAGTAATTTCCCTCTTTTTTTACATACCTTTGCCGCTAATTTTCTTCTGTGTAAACCAGTGAAAAAGAAAACAGCACAGATATCCGGACTCAGCCTTTCCGGTCTCATCATTACATTTGGCATCGTTTACGGAGATATCGGCACATCCCCCCTCTATGTGATGAAAGCCATTGTCGCCGGTGCCAGGACGACCATCGATGAAGGATACATCCTTGGGGCACTTTCATGCATCATCTGGACGCTTACACTGCAAACCACCCTGAAATATATTTTTATCACTCTTAAAGCAGATAATCACGGGGAAGGCGGAATCTTAGCCCTCTATGCCCAGATACGTAAAAAAAAGCGCTGGATTTTCGTTCCGGCTATCATTGGAGCGGCCGCGCTGCTTGCTGATGGGGTGATCACTCCTTCCATTACCGTTGTTTCCTCTGTTGAAGGTCTCCGAATGATCAGTCCGCAAGTCCAGGTTCTTCCGATCGCCCTCGTCATCATCGCCCTGCTGTTTATTATACAACAATTCGGGACTTCTTCTATAGGGAAAACATTCGGGCCTATGATGCTGATCTGGTTCCTGATGCTGGCAATACTTGGATTAAGCCATATCTTTGATTATCCTGCCGTTCTTAAAGCGTTTAACCCGGTATATGGAATTAAATTGCTGATGAATTATCCGGGAGGGTTTTTGCTGCTGGGTGCAGTCTTTCTTTGTACTACCGGTGCTGAAGCCCTTTATTCCGACCTGGGACATTGCGGTCTTCATAATATAAGGATTTCCTGGATCTTCGTCAAATCCGCTCTCATATTAAATTATCTTGGACAAGGGGCATGGTTATTACATAATCCGGATGTACTTTCCTCCGGCATTAACCCGTTTTTCGGCATCATGCCTGCCTGGTTCCTGTTGCCAGGCATTATCATTGCAACATTCGCCGCCATCATTGCCAGCCAGGCGCTGATCTCAGGGTCATACACCATCCTCAGCGAAGCCATCTCATTGAATTTCTGGCCGAGGGTCAAGATCACTTATCCTTCTGTATACCGGGGACAGATGTATATTTCCATGATCAACTGGTTTCTTTTCTTTGCCTGTTGTTTTGTCATCCTGTATTTCAGGGAATCTTCCAACATGGAGGCCGCATATGGCCTGGCCATCACTATCACCATGCTGATGACCACCCTGCTTATGGTCTTCTACCTGATGAAGATACACAGGCCCAAAATTCTGATTATTGGCTTCCTGGTCATGTACCTGACCATCGAAGGTTCATTCCTTGTGGCAAACCTGCACAAATTCAGCTATGGCGGTTGGTTTACGCTGCTGCTCACCTGCCTGCTCTTTTCTATCATGTACACCTGGTACAGGGGGAGGCAACTCAAAAAAAGATTTCTTTTTTTCAAGAAAATCATCAATTATACCGATATATTGAAGGATCTCCGAAACGATGTCACAGTTCCTAAAATTGCTACTAACCTTGTTTATCTAACCAGGGCGGATTATAAAACAGATGTGGAATCAAAAATCCTATATTCCATATTCCAGAAGCAACCGAAACGTGCTGACCATTACTGGCTGTTGCACCTGCACATTGTGGAAGAACCTTTCAAACTTGAGTATAAAGTAGATAATCTGATCCCTGATGTACTGACACGTGTGGAATTTGTCGTTGGATTTAAAGTCCAACCAAGATTAAATCTTTTCTTTCGAGAAGTTATTGAGGATCTGAAAGAGAGCGGCGAGTTAGATATCACCAGCAATTATCAATCACTCAGAAAACATCATATACCCGGTGATTTCCGGTTTGTTCTGATCGACCGTATCCAAAACTATGATTTTGATTTCCACACTTTTGACCAATTCATTATGAATATCTATAACATCATAAAGAGAATCGGCATTTCTGATGTAAAAGCCTTCGGGCTTGACAGCAGCAGTGTGCTGGTTGAAAAAGTCCCGCTCGAATCCGAGGAAATGATCAATGAATTCAAAAGCCGGTTCAGGATCAACCGGTTTCCGGAATCTCATAAGCAATAACACCACAAATCCCCATCCCATGATCCGACGAAAAGAAATCCGGCCGATCGTGCAAGGCGATAAAAGAGTCATCCATGGCTGGGTGATGTATGACTGGTCCAACTCCGTCTATCAATTAACCATCACCTCCGCTATTTTACCGAGTTATTATGCTGCTGTTACCCACATAGGGGACAATTATACTGTTTCCTTTTTCGGTGCGAAAGTGATCAACACGGTACTATATTCATGGACTATCGCTTCGGCATATATCCCTCTTGCCATCCTTTCCCCACTTATGTCTTCAATGGCAGATTATACAGGACGCAGGAAGACATTCATGAAAGTTTTCACCTGGATTGGTGCATTAGGCTGTGGACTCCTGTTCTTTTTCGATAAAAATACCATTGAATTAGGTATGATTGCTTTTGGCCTGGGAACATTCGGATACGCCGGAAGTATCGTATTCTATAATTCTTTTCTCCCGGTCATTGCTAAACCGGAAGATCATGACCGGATCAGCGCACGGGGATATTCCATGGGTTACCTGGGGGGAGTCATCTTATTGCTGTTCAACCTGGCGATGATCATGAAACCGGGTTGGTTCGGCATACCGGCCGATTCCAGCCTGCCGCCCCGTATCTCGTTCCTGTCCGTCAGCCTCTGGTGGATTGGTTTTTCCCAGATTACTTTTACCCGGCTTCCAAAGTATACTTACAAGAAAAGACAGGGCCGCGAAAGCGTCTTGTCAAATGGTTACAGGGAACTGCAATCCGTTTATCGCTATATCAGGAAATCACGCACCCTCAGCTATTACCTGGTGAGTTATTTTTTCTTTATGATGGGGCTGCTTTCGGTCATGTTCATGGCTGCATCTTTTGGGAAAAAACAGATCGGGCTGGATGATAATGTCCTCATCCCTACGGTACTTTTAATCCAATTGGTCGGGATTGGCGGGGCATGGTCTTTTGCCAGGTTATCCGGCAGGATCGGCAACCTCCCGGCATTGATGATCTCGCTGGCGGCCTGGACCCTGATCTGTGTCGGCGCCTACTTTATTACTGATGCGGCCGGTTTCGTCATCACCGCTTTCTTCATAGGCATCGTAATGGGAGGTACCCAATCGCTTGCCCGTTCCACCTATTCTAAAATGCTTCCTGAGACGACAGATCACACCTCTTTTTTCAGTTTTTTCGATGTGATGGAAAAACTTGCCACTGCCGGCGGCACGTTCAGTTTTGGTCTGATCGAAGCGATTACCGGCAGTATGCGTTATAGTGTGGTGGCCATCGGGGTCTTCTTCTTAATAGGCTTGGTCTTTATCCTTACAATCGTAAAGGCAAAGAATAAATAGGGCATATCATCCTTATCATAAGATTTGATTTGATGGAAGCAAATATAGGATTGTAGAAGGAGATTCCCGTATTCCTTGATATCTCTTTGAAAATAATTATATTTGTGCATATTATTAATTATTCCAGTAAACAAATTTTAATCCTGACAATGATGAAAATCTTCTACTTTAACCTCAGTCTCACCTTTATCCTTATCATCGCTTCCTTTAACCTCAATGCACAGTCGCCGTTTTATTTTGATCCGCAGGCATGCGAAGCTACCCTGAATATCAACGATTCAGCAGAGGTTCATACTCTTCTGAAAAATGCCACAGAAGATACAGTTGAATTTTCTTTCCCCGGATATACTTCCCGGGATCAGGGCGGCCCGGATAATTATGGGTACACCTGGATAGATAGTGAAGAACCTGGAGGTCCTGATTGGGCATGGACTGATATATCCGAAACCGGCTACATTATTGAAGGGCTTGGAGATGATAATGTCGTTGGTCCTTTTGAATTTCCATTTGAATTTCCATTTTATGGACAGTCTAAGAACCATTTCTGGATCAGCGCGAACGGCTGTATAAGTTTCAATGATCAGATCATACCCTATGCCAATGGCCCGATTCCGACCAATAACAATTATATTGATTTCATCGCCTGGTTCTGGGATGACCTTACCATCGATACGGCAATCACAAGAGTATATTTAAAAAACTTTGAGGAGAAGACCATCGTTCAATTCACTAAAATGGTTCATTATCCGGGTACTGAATCTTTTATTACAGCACAGGTTGTCATGATGGTCAATGGTACTATCCTGATCCGGTACAGGCAAATGAGTGAAGATTTTGAAACAATCAGCGCTACTGCGGGACTCCAGTCCTGGAACCCGGAATTGGGCTTACAGGTGTTATATAATCAGGAATACCTTCATTCAGAGCTGGCTGTCCGCTTCGATCTTCACAGGAATTTTATTGTTTCAGTAAACCCGGCATCAGGTTACCTCCCTCCAAATTCACAGGAAACCATCTGGATCACATACAGTTCCGTAGGTTTTGAACATGGATCCTATGAACAGGAACTGAAATGTGTTTCAAACTTACCTGAATACACGCATATATTACTCCATAATGTGATGCACGTAACGAATCCCGATCAGGCCGGATTCAAGGGGTATGTCACGAATGCCGCCACCGGTTTGCCGATAAATGAAGTCAAGGTTATCGTTGGAGAACACTATGTTTATACAAATGACCAGGGCCATTATGAATTGCCACTTGAACAGGGCAGTTATAATGTCCATTTCATAAGAGAAGATTATCAGACGAAGATTGTTGAAGATACCACGGCAGTTGCGGGTTATTCAATCCTGGATGTGGAACTGGAAGGATATTATTACCTTGTCGGGCGTGTTTATGCCGGTGAGAATCCTATAGAAACCGGCTTCGCTTATGGTTATAAAATGCTTGAAGGAACAGTAGTGGATATCTATGCCGAAATGGTAGGCGAGGAGGGCTGGTATGAATTCAGCGGCCTTTCTTCCGCTCATTATATTGTCAAGGCTGAACCCAGCCCTAATTCAATATATTACGGTGATTATCTGCCAACTTATTACGGTGATGTCCTTCACTGGGAAGAAGCTACTGTGATCAACCTGGTCCAAAGTACTGACGACGCTCACATCAACCTGGTGTTAGTAACCAATGCTCCGGAAGGGCCTGGCAGCATCAGCGGCAGTATTGACAACGGAAAGTCTGCCAACATTCCTATTATCCTGAGGACAGCTGAACCGGGCACAGCAGTGATGACCTATTCGTCGACCGATGGATCCTTTCTTTTTTCTAATCTTGCTTATGGAACTTATGAAATCTTTGCTGAAATCCCCGGAAAATCTATCATCCCTCAACCTATAGTTCTGGATGAAGTTCATCCGTCAGCTGAAAGTATTGATATGATGATCCTTGAAAGTGAAATCATCTTTCTGGGAATTGCAGAATCAGAAGTATTCGAAAATATGCCGGTCATTTATCCGAATCCGGCATTGGATTATCTGAATATCAGCTTAAAGCTTAAAAAACCCGTTTCCATGAATATTGAGCTGGCCGATCCCCTGGGAAGGGTGATCATTCATCAGGTTAAAATGATTAATGGAAATGAGAACATTTCATTGAATCTGGACTATCTTCCTAAAGGCATATATTTTCTGAAACTTGAAGCGAATCAAGAGGTTGTCGTCAAAAGGTTTATAAAAAATTAATGCAATTTTTAATAATAAGCTATGTTTCATGACCCCTGATGCCGGAGGCATCTTATGACTAATTTTACAGGCTCCAAAGAAATTCTACAGAACTGAAAAAATATCATCACATGAGGAACGTCTTCAGGTTACCTGCCATTCTATTACTAACCGCTTTAATTCTCACCATAAACAGTTGCCAGCAAAAAAAACCGCAGGCAGGATTAACAAATACTGCACTGCTGCCCGTCGAGGTAAATGCCGTCGTTGCCATACCACGCGAGCTGGAAAACAAGATATTTTCTACCGGCAACATTCTTGCAAACGAAGAAGTTGAAATCAGGGCAGAAGTTCCGGGACGGATCATTTCGATCAATTTCCAGGAAGGCTCCCTGGTCAGGAAAGGAGATCTTCTCGTGAAGATCAACGACAATGAATTGCAGGCGCAGCTTAAAAAGTTGCAACTGGATGAAAAGCTCGCCACGGACGATGTCTATCGAAAGGAAAAACTACTGGAGTTGAAGGCCGTCAGCCAGGAAGAACTCGACATCTCAAGGAGTCAACTCGGCGTAATTCAGGCTGAGATTGAACTGACCAGGGCGCAACTGGAAAAAACAGGGATCTACGCACCTTTCAGCGGCAGGATTGGCCTTCGCTATGCAAGTCCGGGAGGCTACATCTCTTCGTCTATGCTCATCGCCCGTATGCAGCAGACTGATCCGATAAAAATCGAATTCAGCGTACCGGAGAAATATATCGCCGGGGTCACTGCCAACATGGAAATCCTCTTCACCGTCGCAGGGAGCGATAGTGTTTTCAAAGGGCTGATCTATGCCATTGAACCAAGGATCGACCCTTCAACAAGATCATTTACCGTCAGGGCCCGGTGTCCGAATCCAGGTGGGATCCTTACACCGGGCGCTTTTACCAAAGTAAATATCATCCTGGAAAAAATTCCTGACGCTTTGGTCTTACCATCCGATGCTTTTATCCCTGATATCAGGGGTGAAAAAGTCTTCGTCTGCCGGAATGGAAAAGCAGCAACGGTTTATGTCACGACAGGCATTCGCACTGAAAACGAAGTCCAGGTTGTCGATGGTATCAACCCTATGGATACTGTCATTATTTCCGGGCTTCTCCAGCTCCGTGACCAGATGAGTGTCAAACCCCGGATTGCGGGAATTAAATAACCTGCAAAACGTGCGACCATGAACATTTCATCAGTAAGCATCAACCGGCCCGTCCTGGCCACTGTTATCTCTGTCCTTCTGGTCCTGTTCGGCGGTATTGGCTATACTTTTTTAGGCGTCCGGGAATTTCCAAGCGTGGATCCACCTGTTGTCACGGTGTCGACAAATTATATCGGAGCCAATTCCGATGTCATCGAATCGCAGATTTCCGAACCGCTGGAAGAATCGATCAACGGTATTGCGGGTATCCGTTCCCTTACTTCTGTCAGCAGTGATGGCCGCAGCAATATCACCGTTGAATTTGAACTGGGCGTGGATATGGAAGCAGCCGCCAATGATGTACGCGACAGGGTATCCCGCGCCATCCGCAATCTTCCTCCTGATACAGACCCGCCGGTGGTCACCAAATCAGATGCCGATGCCAGTCCGATTCTCGTGCTTATGCTTCAAAGCAATGTCCGCAACCTGATGGAGCTTTCAGATATCGCAAGCAATGTCTTTAAGGAACGTCTTCAAACTATTCCCGGTGTCAGCGAAATCAGGATCTGGGGTGAAAAGAAATATGCTATCAAATTGATGATAGATCCGGCAAAGTTGGCCAGCTATCAGTTGACTCCTGTAGATATCCGGGATGCCCTGAACCGCGAGAATGTTGAGCTTCCATCCGGACGTATTGAAGGTTACCGCACCGAATTGGTCATCCGCACCGAGGGAAGGCTTACCACTCCCGAAGAATTCAATGATATGATCATCAGTGAATTCAGCGGCACCCTGGTCAGGTTCCGAGATGTCGGTAAGGCTGTGCTTGTGGCTGAAAATGAGCGGTCCATCATGCGTGGCAACGGCGGGCTTCCTATTGTGGGCGTGGCAGTTACGCCTCAACCCGGTGCCAACCAGATCGCAATTGCCGATGAATTTTACAAGCGCCTGGAACAAATTAAAGTTGACCTGCCATCCGACATCACCCTCGGTTTGGCCATCGATACCACTACAACTATCCGTAAGGCCATCACCGAAGTGTTCGATACGCTATTAATCGCTTTCGGGCTGGTGGTGCTCGTTATCTTTGTTTTCCTCAGAAACTGGCGGACCACCCTGATCCCGGTCATCGCAATCCCCATCTCCCTGATCAGCGGTTTTTTTATCATGTATATCGCAGGCTTCTCCATCAATATCCTGACCCTTCTGGGGATAGTGTTGGCAACAGGCCTGGTTGTGGATGACGCCATTGTGGTCCTGGAAAACATCTACCATAAAGTGGAAAGCGGCATGAACCCTATTGAAGCCGGGCACAAAGGGTCCAAAGAGATCTATTTTGCTATTATTTCTACGACCATCACCCTGGCAGCGGTTTTCCTGCCGGTCATTTTTCTTCAGGGGCTCACAGGGCGCCTCTTCCGGGAGTTTGGAATGGTGGTGGCGGGGACTATCCTGGTTTCAGCCCTGGTTTCCCTTACTCTAACCCCGATGATGAGTTCCAGGTTATTGAAAAGGAGCCAATCACATGGGCGGTTGTTCAACCGCACGGAGCATTGGATCGACAACCTGATCAATAAATATAACAGCAGCCTTACTGTATTTCTGCGAAGACGCTGGTTGGCAGTCCTGATTATGATAGTCTCCATAGGCATTATTCTCGGGATCGGAATTTTAATCCCTTCCGAACTTGCCCCTATGGAAGACAAAAGCAGACTTTCAGTTATGTGTACCGCTCCGGAAGGGACCTCGTTCGAAGTGATGGATGACTATATGCTCAACCTGATCGGCATTGTGGATACGATTCCTGAAAAATTAAATTTCCTGGCCCTCACAGCCCCTGGTTTCGGTTCATCTGCCTCCACCAATACAGGGGTTTTCAGGGTTGTCCTCACTGATCCTTCCAAACGAGAAAGAAGCCAGCAGGATATTGCTGACGAGCTTAGTATGATCACTCGCAGATACAATTTTGCCAGGAGTTTTGTAACACAGGAACAAACTATAGGTGGTGGAAGAGGAGCGGGACTACCGGTTCAATTTGTGATCCTTGCTCCCAATTTTGAAAAGTTGAGAACGGTTATTCCGCTGTTCATGGAAAAAGCTCAATCCAGCCCAAGTTTTCAGGTGATCGACCTGAACCTGAAATTTAACAAGCCTGAAATTACTGTAGATATTGACCGCGATCGCGCCCGGGCACTTGGCGTCAATGTCAGGGATGTGGCGGAAAACCTGCAGCTTTACTTCAGCGGACAGCGTTATGGCTATTTCATCCTGAACAACAAGCAGTACCAGGTCATAGGGCAGGCCGACCGCCTAAACAGGGACGAACCGCTTGACTTAAGTTCTGTTTATGTCAGGAATAACAGAAATGAGCTTATCCAGCTTGATAATCTCGTGAATCTATCTGAAAGAAGCAACCCACCGCAATTATACCGATATAACCGCTATGTGTCGGCAACCGTTTCAGCCCAACCTTCAAAAGGGGTAACCCTTGGCCAGGGCATCGATGAGATGCGCCGGATTGCCGGTGAAACCCTTGATGAAAGCTTTTCCACGGCACTGGCCGGTACATCCAAGGAATACGAAGACAGTTCCAGCAGCCTGATGTTTGCTTTCCTGCTGGCCCTGGTGCTGATCTACCTGATCCTTGCTGCACAGTTTGAAAGTTATATCGATCCGCTCATTATCATGTTCACGGTTCCGTTAGCGCTGGCCGGCGCGGTATTGTCGCTCTGGATCTTCGGCCAGACTATCAATATTTTCAGCCAGATCGGGGTGATCGTACTTATCGGGATTGTCACCAAAAACGGGATACTGATCGTGGAGTTCGCCAATCAACGGAAAACTGCAGGGTTAAGCCTGCATGAAGCTGTCATCGACGCGGCAACGCGCCGTTTACGACCTATCCTGATGACGAGCCTTGCCACGGCCCTCGGCGCCCTTCCCATTGCTATGGCCCTTGGCGCTTCTTCACAGAGCCGCATTCCCATGGGGATCACCATCATAGGCGGGTTGATTTTTTCACTGGTACTGACCTTATTTGTGATTCCTGCATTGTACACCTATTTATCGAGAAATGTTAAAAAACCGCAATATCAGGAAGATGCAGCAGAAAAAAGCTAAGACTATGATCAAAAAATTAATTCCTCTTCTGGTGATCCTTTTTAGCGGTTTTCACCTGGCCGGGCAGGAAATTCTCACCCTTTCTGATGCTGTCAGGATCGGCCTGGAAAACAACTATTCCATCATCATTCAAAAGAATGATGCCCAAATTGCAACAAACAACAACACCCTAGGAAACGCCGGGTTTCTTCCTGCCGTGACCCTGAATGCCACACAAAACAATACTATTACGACCACACATCAGGAAACATTTGCCGGCAGCGTTAAAGACATTACGGGCGCAACGAACCGGTCGGTGAACGCCGGTGTGCAATTGAGCTGGACGCTATTTGACGGGTTCAGCATGTTCGTTGGTAAAAATATGCTGAATATTTTGGAGGAAATGGGAGAAACCGGGGCACGCATTGCGATCGAAAATACCCTTTCTTCCATCATAACCAGCTATTACGGTATCATACAGCAGCAAAAGCTGATCCAGGTTCTCGAAGATGCCGCGGCACTCTCGTTGGAACGCAAAAAGATCATGGAAGCTAAAATTGGCCTGGGAGCAGGGTCAGAACTTATGCTACTGCAATCTACCGTTGACCTGAATGCCGACAGCATCAACCTGATCCGTGAAACGGCATCCATGAAGCAGACCATGGCTGATCTTAACCGGCTGCTTGCCCGTAATCCGGAAATCAGGTTTGCACTGGCAGATAGCATTATGTTAAGTGATGCCTTATCTTTCGACAGCCTCTTAACTAAATCGAAGGCTCAAAACAGCGATTTGCTCATTGCACGCAATAATATTACCCTGAACAGTCTTGCAATTAAAGATGCCCAATCGCAGCGGTACCCAAAACTGAACCTGAACGCAGGTTATAACTATAACCAGCTAAATTCGGAAACAGGGTTCCTTCAATATAACCGTAGCCTGGGGCCATCTTTCGGACTCTCCCTTTCATATCCGCTTTTCGATGGGTTTAATGTTAACCGCACTATCAGAAACGCGAAAGTTGAACTGAATACGATGGAAACTTATCTAAGGGACACCGACCTGGGTATTCATACCGAACTTTATAAGCTTTATATCGATTATACTACAAACCTCAGGATTGTAGGGATAGAGCTCCTCAACCAGGAAGTAGCCCGGGAGAATGTCGAGGTGGCATTTGAGAAGTACCGTCTGGGTTCAATCAATGACATTGAACTACGGGAAACCCAGAAAAAATATATCGATGCACAGTACCAGCTTCTGCTTTCCCAGTTCCAGGCTAAGAAAGCAGAGATTGAACTATTGAGGATCAGCGGGGAGTTGGTTCAGCTATTCTTCTCCCGTTGAAGATACCCCTGCAGGGCCTTAACATATTTCTCGAAAGCTTCAACACCTTTAGGAGTAATATTGCAGGTAGTCAGGGGGTAGTTTTGGCGAAAACTCTTTTTTACATCAACGTAGCCGGCTTCATTTAACCTGGTGATCTGAACGCTAAGGTTTCCCCTGGTAGCGCCTGTTTTCTCCAGCAGATAATTAAATTCAGCCGTCTCCACACTGATCAGCACCGACATGATCGCCAGTCGCAGTTGTGAATGTAATACCGGATCCAGTTCTTCAAACATGACCTGATGGATTTAATGGGCTCTGCGCAATAAATAACCCGGGATCAAATAGGCGATAATTATTGAAAGTGAAACCAACAGGAGCATATAATGTCCAGGCACAAAGAATGCACCCAGTGCAATAATCCAACAACTGATACCGCCTATGATGAGTGGTTTGAATTTTAATATTCCTCCTGACACAAAAGTACCGAGGCCATACATGCTGATGATCAATGCGTTGGAAATCTCCCATGAGATTTTCCCTCCGATAGAAAAAGCAAGAATTACCATCAATGTGAAGAAAAACCCATACCATAAATAAATAAAGGCCGTATCGAGATGCGTGCGGTAACCTGATCGCTTACCCATCCTGATCCGTGTTTTTGAGTTTTCAATCATTTCGTAAATGACATTCAGTTTTCCATTGTAATCATTCGTTGTTTCCATAACTTATTGTTTTTAAATAATTTGATTAATTCTTTTTAAAATTCTGATCATATTTATTGTAAATAAGGCACAAATATAAACTTATTTATTTTATAAACCAAATAATTTTAACTTTTTTTTCTAACTAATAATGATGAAGAGATATTCAGGCTGATGAGTGGCTTCGGTTTCGGAATGGGCGGGCCGTTTCCCGGTACGCCGGAATTCGAGTTTCCCGCCGAAGTAACCATTCTGCTGCGAGAAATTAAAGGATTTACGGTTTACAATTTCCGATCTGAGATCTTAGATTGTAAACTGTAAATTGTAAATCAATTCATTATCTTTGCCACAACAACTGACCCTTTCACCCTATGAAAAAGATCCTCTTCCTCATCGTTTCCCTGACCCTGCTGGCAAGCAGCACAACCCTCTTTTCCCAGGACAAAAAGCCCGAACGCCTGCATCCGGCCCTGCTGGTGATCGATATCCAGAAACAGTTCCTTCCCATGGTGGAAGAACGTGAAAAAGAAGTCTCTTTGTACATGATCAACGCCTATATCGACCTGTTCCGTAAAAGCGGTTTCCCCGTGATCCGCATTTACCATACCGACAAGGAATATGGACCTTTTCCCGGCACGCCGGAGTTCGAGTTCCCTGAAGAAGTTACCATCCTGCCTGACGATCAGAAGGTCGTGAAAATCTGAAAACAAGAACATTGAAACACTATCTAAAGCAGGCTATATTTGCTTCACTCCTATCTGCCTTAATTTGGAATTGCTCCTTTAGTCAGAAATCGGATCATTTGAATACAGCAGCAAGTGCTTCGTATATGAAACCATCTGAGAAAGAGATGATATACGAGATCAACCTGCTTAGAAGTAATCCAAAAGGTTACCTGGTTTACCTGGATCAATATCTAAAAGAGGCAAAAAAAAACCCGGAAGTTATTGGAAGTGGGCAGATGAAATATTCTTTGACGATGTTTTATGAGACCATTAACGGGGTTGAAAAGCTTGTAAGGATTGATACAGTCTGGCTTAATGAACCGGAGGATGAATCACAAGCCATTGAGAGCCTGAGAAAAGACTTAAGTTCCATGAAGCCTCTATCTATTCTGAAACCTGATAAAGGAATTTATGAGGCGGTAAAAAAACATGCTATGGACCAGGATCGCCATGATTGGACCCTCTGGCATGTCGGCAGTGACGGCTCGATGCCATGGGACAGGATTAAAAAATATTCACCGGATATGACTGAAGGGAATGAAAATATTGCAGGTCGCTACCCAGAGGGAACTGCCAGGCAGATTGTTATACAATTACTTATCGATACGGGTATTCCCGGATATGGCCATCGTTATAATCTGCTGGATCCAAGGTGGACACATGTGGCATGCTATGATGCAGGCCTTAAAGCAGGTTTATACCGATGGATACAGAATTTCGGGCAGGTGAACTAAGTACCACAGAATTAAACGGATCATTGTCTGCGTAAATCAGCGCTTTAAATTTGCGTTGATACTGCGAGAAACTTTTTCCTGGTTCTCGCTGATTTACGCAGATCAGGACGCAGATGCATTTATCGACGTAGCGATTTAACGAGTAACGATATTCTAAGATCGTAAACTGTAAATTGTAAATCTCTACCTTTATCCAAACTCAATATAATGCCTCCAACACTTTCCAAATCGACATACCTGAGAGGGAGCCAGTGTAAAAAGTCCCTCTACCTCCACTGGCACCAGCCGAAGCTGAAGGACCAGATCTCCGCCATGCAGCAGGCCATCTTCAGCCAGGGGACTGATGTCGGGAAACTGGCACAGCAGCTTTTCCCCGGCGGCACCGATGCCGGCATCCATGTGCCCGCCAACTATGCAAAAAGTATTGAGATGACATCTCAATTGATCCGCGACGGGGCTTCCGTGATTTATGAGGCGGGATTTTCCATGAACGGCCTGCACTGTTTCGTCGATATCCTGGTGAAAAATGAAGAGGGTTGGAAAGCTTACGAAGTGAAGAGTTCCACTCAGGTGAAACCGGTGAACCTGCTGGATGCCGCCTTCCAGTATCATGTAATGACCCGCAGCGGCCTGGAACTGGCCGACGTCTCCCTGGTGGTGCTGAATACGGCATATGAACGAAACGGGGAATTAGATATGCATCAACTTTTTAAGATAGAATCGGTGTACCAACGAATCCTGCAGCTCCAGGATAAGGTGCAGCAGGATATTGCAGATTTTTTCTTCACGCTCACCGCGCCACTGGCACCCGTTATCGATATCGGCCCGCATTGTTCTGACCCGTATGATTGTGATTTTCATGGTCATTGCTGGCAACATGTGCCGGATTATTCAATCTTCAACATCTCCCGGTTGGGTGGGGATAAAAAATGGGACCTCTACAACATGGGTATCCTCCGGTTCGAAGACATCCCGCCGGATTTCAAGCTGAATGACAGCCAGTGGCAGCAGGTCATGGCCGAACTGAAAGGCGAAACACACATCGATAAGGATACGATCCGCATGTTCCTGGATGGATTGAACTATCCCTTATACTTCCTTGATTTTGAGTCGTTCCAGCCGGCAGCACCGATGTTCAACCGTAGCCGGTCTTATCAGCAGATCGTGTTCCAGTATTCGATGCATATCATGCATTCCGAAACTTCCGGGGTAACGCACAGGTTTTTCCTGGCGGAATCAAACGGAACTGATCCGAGGATTCCGTTCATCCGCCAGCTTATCCGGGACATTGGAGAACATGGCGATATTATCGTGTTCAACAAGGCCTTCGAGTCGGCCCGGCTGAGCGAGCTTGCGGCAAATTTCCCGGAATATGACACTCCTGTTGGCCGGATGATCGCCCGGATTAAAGACCTTATGGTGCTTTTCCAGCAGCGGTATTACTATGTCCCGGAGATGAAAGGCTCCTATTCTATCAAGCAGGTACTCCCCGCTATGGTTCCTGGTTTTAGCTATGACACCCTGGCCATCGGCGACGGAGGATCGGCCAGCATGGCTTTTACATCACTATTTACTGAGCCTGATCCCGATAAGATCCGGACTACGCGCAAAAATCTCCTGGAATACTGTAAGTTGGATACGCTGGCAATGGTGGAAATCGTAAAGGTTTTAAAGGGTCTCGCAGATTAGCGCTGATAAATTCGCAGATTGGCGCAGAAAAATATCCGCGGTCATCCGTTGCATCCGCGTCATCCGCGTTCTGTTATGACGTAGAAAGCTCAGGAATCCTTTTTCACGGTTCTGTTTCTGACTTTTTCTTCCCGTGAATGTTAAAAATCAGGCCAATATTGAAATTCATCGGATCATAAACTAATTCCGTATCACTGACTTTAAATGATAGTCCTATTTGTACCTGAATTTTAACATGCTCCCCACCTCCTCTGAATGTAAAAGCCGGTTCAATGAAAAATACGACAGGATTATCCTGAATTTGGAGGAGCTCTTCCTTATATGTTTGATCCAGACCGGAATCAAAATGTACCTGGTTAAAATTTACTCCACGGAATCTGGCAGAAAAAGCAAGTCTTATATTTTTTTTATAAAAACCAACCGCCGGTTGAATAAAAAAACATGAAGACCCAAGAGTGGAATACCCGTTTCCAACAAAATAATCATAATGATTTTCAATCCAGCTCTTGCCGTAACCTCCATACGTTTCAAACAAAAACTTATTCTTAAATGGTAAATAATAGCCAAGACCAAATTCCGTCAGGTGACTTTTAAAATGACCTGAAAGGTCTTCTCCATCAAAATTAGCCGTTGACCCTCTCCCGGAAAAATAACTATAATTCGCCATCAAACCAAGATGATCTGTTATTGCAAAAGCTCCTTGCATATCGCAACCGATGGTTCGCATACTGAGTCTTAAAGCAATTGAACCGTTACCTTCGTTTTTCTCTTTGAATAATGGAACATTTTGCGCGCTGGGAGCATAATAGCATGGCCTACAACCATCTAACAGAATAATAAACATTAAACAGCAAATAAACTTAAATACCGTTAATCCGTAAGATATCAAGTAAGTTAACTTGACCCAGGTCACTATCTTATAGGCTCTTTTACGAAGGATATTTGTTTTTATAATTGGTTGATATAAATAACAGGAATTTAATGGTTAAGTATTTTCATGCTAATTGTGCTGTAAGTTTCCTGGAAAATATCGACCTGACAAGGTAAAATGCCCCGACGGTCAGCGGGGTCGTGCTCATGAATACCCCGAAGGCAAAGCCATAACAGACTTTCATCGGATCTGCGTTGATGGTCTTCAGCTTCTTGATGACCTTCCGGACAGGGTTGAATTTGGACTTTTTCATGGCTTTTGTTTTTTTATGGATCAAAGTTAAGCCCGCGAAAATCCATACAGAAAAGGCTTGTTGCTATGGTCATACCGTAAACAGGCAGATTATGCCATAATCATTTCCCTCGAACCGGGATGTGTGGGATTAACTTCAGGAAGAAGACAAGAAAAGGAGAAAAAGGTCTATTTTTTGCAAAAGAAAGTGGCAGTGATTTGCAAAAAATGCAAAATAATTTTGAAATATATCTTATATTTGTTTCAATAAGATATATGCCATGTTTCATTTCTTAACCAAACCAATACCATCATATTATGAAACTCAATTTCAGGGCGGCATGGATGGTCCTCTTCTCCGGGATCATCCTGTTTTTGCCTTTAAGCTGCCAGAAGGAGGAGGAACCTGATGACCAGGTAAAGATCCCATCCACCACGAAAGTCATCTCCGCATCTGATTGGAATGCCAATCTTGTATCGGTAGACAGCAGTAATTATACCTAATACTTTTAACAGCGGAATAACCGGTCTGTATGACCTTCAGGCCGGCGATATCATTGTATCGGGTGTCGGAAACGGCTGCCTGCGCAAAATCAGCTCCATCACAACACAAAATGGCCAGGTGATCATTACCACTGCTTTTGCAAGTCTTTCAGAAACCATTGAGGATGGATTCTTTACCCTTGATTATCATCTTACGGCCGATAAGGTCAAGAGCATCAAAATTCTTGATGAACATCTCAAACTTACACCGGTCTATGATAAATCGGGCAAGAATACCAACCTGACCTACGAACTTTCCACTTTCCTCGATGAAGACGAACTGGTCGAAATATCTGCAACCCTGACCATCGATCCCACCATCAGCTGCAGCTATGAGATTAAAAAATTCAAAGTCAAAAAACTCAAGGTCCAATTCCAGGTTGATGAAGAGATCGAGATTGCGGCTACCCTCACCTTGCTGAATATCGAATGGGAGAAAGAGAAAAAGCTGCTCAGCATAGAATTTACACCGATTACCGTCATGGTTGGCCCTGTCCCGGTCATTCTCACGCCTGAGATCGAGGTCAATGCCGGTGTCAACCTGGAAATTAGTTCTGCCATTACCACCAGTGTCACACAGGAACTTTCTTTCACAGTTGGTATTGAATACAATAGCGGATCATGGTCAAATTTCTACGATATTGAAAAAGATTTCGGGTACAATCCGCCGGATCGAAGCCGACCTGTTTGCAGATCCCTGGTGGTCGCTGTATGCCGGTGCCGGGATCGGGGCAGGGGTTAAGGTTGAAGTATGGGATTTTACCCTAATCGATTATGAAACCGATCCCCCTCCGATCCTTTACGAGATCCTTATCGCTTCTGCAGGATCTTCCTTCAACCAGGCACCGGAAGAGCCATCAGATCCTATTCCTGCGGATAATATAACGGAAGTGAGCATCACTTCACCGTTGTCATGGACATGTTCAGATCCCGACAGCGACCCGCTGACATTCGATATTTATTTTGGGACCGAAAGCCCTCCACCGCTGGTGCAATCCGCTACCGGTGATTTCAGCTATGATCCCGGGAACTTGATTAACAGCACGGTTTACTATTGGCGCGTCGTGGCGAAAGATGATCATGACCATACTGTCGCCGGCCCGGTCTGGACCTTTGCCACCGAGGCTTCCGGCGGAGGGACAGGTGACCCGTGCCCCGGACTCTCATCCATAACTTACCAGGGAAAGGTCTATCATACTGCGTTGATCGCGACACAATGCTGGCTGAAGGAAAACCTGGATGCCGGCACCATGATCAACAGCAGCCAGGCACAGGGCGATAATGCGATCATGGAAAAATACTGCTACCAGAACCAGGCTATTAACTGTAACCTTAAAGGCGGCCTGTATCAATGGAACGAGATGATGAACTATTCTACTACCGCCGGGGCAAAAGGAATCTGTCCTGACGGCTGGCATGTGCCCACCGACGCAGAGGTGAAAACGATGGAGATTGCCCTCGGGATGTCTCCTGCCGATGCAGATCTCACCGGGTGGCGTGGCACCGACCAGGGCACACAGCTCAAACCGGGCGGTCCGACCGGCTTTGATGCACTCATGGGCGGGATTTATAACCTCGGATTTTTCTCTGATCTGGGTGTCAACGGCTACTTTGCTACCTCCACTGAATCTACATCGACCAACTCCTGGATAAGACTGATGAATGTGGATAACCCCAAGGTCAGCCGCTATGAAACCCTGAAGCAAAATGCAGTTTCTGTCAGATGTTTGAAAGATTAACCAAATAAAAGATATCCTTATGAAAACAATGAATAAAAAAAGTAAGACATTGGCCGGTCTGTATAGGATCCTGCCGGCTTTGCCGGTCATCCTGGTTGCAGGAGCTATCATGCTTTTGAGCACCTGCAAAAAGGATGAAGACAATAGTGACAAGGCATTCAAGAGCATGAATGACGATTCAACCACCGCTATCGACGTGACGATTCCCAGGATAGAGCTCGGACTGGGAAGATCCACGACCATCACGGTATTCCTCTCGGTCACCGACCAGAATGGCAATCCTTTCAAGGAGTTCAACCAGTATAATTTCAATATCAAGCAGGTGTGTGACGGATATACTGATACGGCTGTCATAGCTTCCATCACATTTACAAAAGCCCAGGCTGAGGGTTATAATACTGCCGCAGCCATGACCATGGATTATTCAGGGAGCATGGGCGGGGCCAATAAGAAAAATATGGAAAAAGCGGCCAAGCAGTTTGTTTACCTGAAAGAGGACCAGGATTATTGCGAGATCATTAAATTCGATGAATCATATGAGGTGACATTGCCATTTTCGACGGATATTGATCTCCTCCTGGCAGCCATTGACTCTGATTATGGCGGGGGATCCACGGCATTTTATGATGCTACTTTTAAAGGGATCCAGGATGCGGCTGATTTTGTCCTCTCAAACTTTGGCCTGATACCTTCTGTCCTGGCTTTCACCGATGGAAAAGAAAATTCATCAACGCTTGCCGATCTCCCCTTCTGCATCACGATGAGCCAGAAAGAACAGGTCCCGGTCTTTACCATCGGATATGGCAATGTTGACTCACTGGATCTGCAGCAACTTGCAGAAGAAACCGGCGGAAGGTATTTTTACACCCCCGATTCGGAAGGGCTGACAGCATTATACAGCCTGATAAGCGGACAGTTAGAGAACCTCTATATGCTGACCTGGGAATATGACAATCCCGCCTGCGAGAAGGTGTGGGTCCTTGTAACCGCAACCTATACCTGCGCTAACGGCACATTTACTGCGAAGAATGAGAAGTACGTGTTTACGGCGAAGAAATAGGAAGAAGTGAGCAGTGAACGGTGAACAGTGAACGGTGAACAGTTTAAAAGTTAAGAGTTATGTTCACTTTGAATATCGTTAGATCGTTACTTCGGAATTCCGTTAAACCAATCTGTGGTGAATCTGTGTAAATCTGTTGAATCCGTGTGCTATTTCTTAAATCATCAATGAAACCCTGGAATATAATGAATCACAGCCCAGCGATCGATCTTTTCGGAAAGAGTCAGGTGGGTATTCAATCCACTGGAGGATGGAAGAGAAGGGACCAAGACCATTGGTCCTTCATCTAATCCGAGTTTTGTGAAAAACCGGACGGGATTAGTACCGTTGAATAGAAGATGTGTAAGGGATGGGAATTGATTAATAAGTGTTTCGAGATCATTAGGTCTTTCAAATCTAATCTCATTATCCCCGCTGCCTTCACGGAGACAACTTTCTACCACGTCCCAAAGTGCAATCCGGTGTTTTTTTAATAATTGAATGCGTTGATCATAGTTTAAAGTATAGGATTCATTTATTACGGAACAAAGGATCATCCAGAACTTGTTTGCTGGATTAGCATAGAATTGTTGTTTTTCCAGTGATATTTCAGATGGGAAAGTCCCAAGGATCAGGATTCGGGAATTATAATCAATCACAGGAGGTAGTCCATATTTTCTGAACCGGCCATTTTCATAAAGAACCACACCTACACGCCGGATGTGGTCAATCAGTTCATCATCGTTGATCTTCAGATGATCGACCAGATCTACTTTCTGAGCCAGTTCAAGGCGGTCAATCTGCAATGAAAAGCTCAGGTAGTCATCCAATGAAAGACCAGAGCCTGTGACCGCAATATCGATATCAGATCCAGGCCTGGGATTGCCTTTTGCCCTGGATCCAAACAGGATTACCCTGGTTACGGATCGATTTGCTGCGATGGTCGCTGTGATGCCGGTTATTGTTTCGATGGATAATCCGAATGGCATACTCCGCAAAGCTTAAAAGAGTTTCTCCTGTTTCGGCCAGCCGGCTTCCTGTTCAAGCCGGACGATGAGCTGTTCAAATAAACGAAAATAGGAAGAAATGATGTTTTCCACGATCTCTTCAGCCACTTCCTTATTGTATGTATGCGATGTGTTTTCCCTGCTTTTCTTAAGTTTCATCCATTCTTCACCATCAACAATGTATCCATCCTGGAATGATTGCTGTAACACCGGAGTCGGACCTTTTATATCAATGTATCCTTTTTCTTCCAAAAGGTCTTGAAGTGTTTTCCATGCCAACTCATAGGTATATTCAAACCGTTGAATCAGCCCTTCTCTTTCCAGTTCGGAAAGAGAGTCGATTTCCACAGCTTCTTCCAGTTTCTGAAATGCTTTTTTCAGGTTGTTGAACCGCTGTAACCAACGAATATCTCTTTCCATTTCTTAATACTGATTATTAGTCAAAGATACGATTTGATTTACAATTTACAGTTTACAATCTAAGATCTTAGATCGGAATTTATAAATCCTAAATTCCAGGTCCTGTGCAACCTGTCCGTGTCTGGCGAATCCGGAATCAGATGTATATGCTTAACACCATCTTAGGCAATCTTTTTAACGAAAATTCTCCATGTGCTAACATATGCTTGCTTTTTACCTGATTATTAATTATCTTTACGCTTCCAATTAATCGTTCCCCCCGAAATTTTGCCAATTAACGTTCTTTTGCCATGAATAACCAATTACCCAGGCAACCGTTTAACACGATTGCCCTCTCTTTGTCTGGTGGTGGTTACCGGGCAGCTTCTTTCCACCTGGGACTGCTTACCTACCTGTCGTGCGTCCATTGGAAGGGCCTGCCGCTCCTCGAAAGGATCCGCGTTATCTCCACTGTCTCAGGCGGAACATTCACCGGTGTATGCTACGCATCCTCCCTCGCCCGGAACCAATCGCTCAATGAGTGCTATGAAAAACTTTACCGTTTCATGGCTGAAGTGGACCTGATCAGGGAAGGGCTCACAAAACTGTCCGGATACCACGATTGGAAGAGTGTCAAGGGCCGAAGCCTCATCAACGCCTTCTCCCTGGTTTATTTTGATAAACTGGAGAAGGATAACTTTTCGCTGTTGTTTGAAAATAAGACCCACCTCAAAGAAATCATTTTCAACGCTACGGAATTCAGCTACGGCCTACCTTTCCGGTTTCAGAGATGTGAATTGAAGCAAGAGGAATACAATTACGCTTTCCTTGGAAACAGGCAGGTGAACATGCCTCCGGAAGCCATCGGGGAGATCCGCCTGGCAGACATCATCGCGGCATCGTCCTGCTTTCCGATGGGCTTCGAGCCGATCAATTTCCCGGATGATTTCAGGCATGACGGCTCTCCGGTCCTGAATTCCTTAAAAGAATCATACCATACCGACCAGTGGGGCAACAAATGCAAGTTTCCGGTTGGCCTGATGGACGGGGGCATCGTGGATAACCAGGGTATCGACAGCGTGATCTGGGCCGAAAAAAGGATGAAGGAATACAAAGGGGAGATGAAAAAATTCATTTCAGAGGATGACAAAGCCATCGACCTGTATATCATTTCCGATGTGGCTTCACCGTTCATGGATGCCTATGTAAAGACCAAGGAAAAGCCCATGAAAAGCTGGCGGAATCTTAATTTCAAGCGGTTCATGTGGTTCGGGCTGGTCTTTCTGCTGGCCGCCACCGCTGCTACGTATTTCGGATTCCAGGCAGCCAGCCGTTTCTGGATCTATTTCTACGGAGTCCTGGCAGCCGTCCTTTTCATGGCAGGTGCTGGCAGCATTTTTCTTTCAAGAATGTTTAACTGGATGATGAGAATATTTAAAGTGCCGGAATTTTTCATCCGGCGCCTGGGAAATTTCTCCAACCTGAAATTCGGCATATACGAGACACTGATCAAGAACCGGATCGACAGTATCAAAAGCATGGTGTCGGAGGTCTTTATGAAACAGATCAGGAGGCAGGAGTATGGCAGGGTTTACAATGAAGCCGGCTGGGATACGCGGTTGATAATGAATGCCGTTTATGAGCTGACTCCGCAACAAACGGTATACAGGAATAAGGAAAAAAAGGGTATCCTGAGCGATGAGTTAAGGAATGTGAGCCCGATCCTCATGGCTGCTGCTGAGAAAGCCAAGTCCATGGGTACTACCCTGTGGTTTACCCCCGATGAGCTGAAAGGTGAAAAAGAAAACATGCTCAATACCCTCATCGCCAGCGGCCAGTTTACGGCTTGCTATAACCTGCTGGAATATTTTGAGAAAGTCCTTTGGAACACTGATCACAAACTGGATTACGATGCTTATCCCGACACGCTTAAATCCCAATTGAAAGAGCTTTACCAAAAAATGCTGAATGACTGGAAGGCCTTCAATGCCGATCCGTATTGGATGGTCAAGGCCTATCAGCAAAACACAAAGTCTGACCTGAAAATCCATGAATTATGAAAAGTCATGTTTTAATCGGAATTTATCTCCTTATCACATTGGTTGTGTTATGCCTGGTCCCCGTGATTGTTTTCTATTCGAAGTTGGAAAACAATATTGTACGTACGGTTTTCTATGTTGGGGCATCCGGTGGTATCGGCGGCTCCCTTTATTCCATAAGAGGTTTCTATCAAAACCTTGGCGGAGAGACTTTCAAAGTAAGCTGGATTCCCTGTCAGATAGCATTTTTTCAAAAAAAGACAAGACAACCAAGTAAAAGCTATTAAAACATAAAGCCATGAATGATTTTGAATTCTGGAAAAATTGGGGAACCGGATTGACGGATAAGGATTTTGCCAATGCCTTTACTGCACTCGGTATTCTTGCAGCGCGATCCCGTTCACGTACAATCGCAGGTTCTGGAATAGCTTCCCCGGCGGATAAACTCATGCTTGAAAAAATGGTTTATGATTCTCTGAGTGGTATTGGCGGATATCAGCCAGGTCCTTCCGGGGATCCCCTTTCATTGCCCTGGCGGTTTCCATCACCAAATCATAAAATCTCGCTCGGGATGCTTGAATATAAACTGGCCGACCTGAATCCTCTTAATCTGGCAAATACATGGCAATTTACAGGGTTAAACCTTACTTTTCTACCGTTTATGCCCCGATTAAGATTGCAGGTTTTAAATTACACTGTTGCATCAATGATCAGGCCATGGTTCCGGTTATTGTCCGAATCAGATCCGATAGATAAGTCGGCCTATATAAGTATGAAATTCCCTTATCCGGATATACATATGAAATGGCCGCTGCGCCTGGGATTTATCCCCGGAAACAACGCAGGGGAAATAGTAGAAGAAGCCCGTAAGCATTGGCCGTCAAATGAAAATTCCATCTTGGTTGAAATCGGAAGGGAAAATGACAATTGCGACATCCTGGTTTTCGACGGAACTGCAGAAGAACTTCTGAATGATTTGAAGAGCCTACCTGTGCTGATGAAATGCAATCTGTTTATAATCAGGGGACCATTTGTAGAGGGTTCCCCGGATTTTCAGAACCTCATCCAAAATATCGCTGCTTTGAGCCGTGCCAATGGGTTTGTCTTCATTAAAGAAATGTTGAACGATTTGGATTTTCCAAGATTGTTAAATTGCATAGTAGAAAATCTTTGCCACAACCTTCATATGGATGCCGCAATCTCTGCTGGATTAAAATCATATTCGAATGGTGGTGCGGATCATCTGATCTTTCTGAGTAATGCCCTGGCAAATTTCCGTCTTGAACATCAGATGGAAAATATGATCCGGATGGTCAAAATGTTGCCGTTAAAGACAAAGTTCGAAATTCCTATGAATACCTTTAACCGATTGAATATCCCAGCTGCATCAAACATTTTAGATGTTTCAACCTTTAAATCCCTTCTTTTAAATAATAAGAGGCAAATAAAATATCAACATGAAGGTACCGGGGCTACAGGGCTCTCGGAAATTAATAAATCGCTGGAGGAAGCAATTATCCCCGAAAATGTCGAAGTGAAGCGAAGGGAAAGATATATCTCTGCCAGGACGTACCAGATGAAAGAGGACAATTATGAAGAGGAGAAAAGGGCATTCCTGACCGGGGTGCTTTCCAAGGTTATCATGCGTATTGGTCCACCAGATAAAAAATGGGTGAGCAATAAGACCTCGTTCCCGGTAGAAAAACTGCCACCGCAAAAAGAAGCCTGGGGATTGACCGTAGTCCTGGGTGAGCCGACCCATATCAAGGAGCCGCTCATCAGAAAGATCAAACTGCCGAAAGACGGCCCCAGCACGGAATGTGAATTTATCTTCACCCCGTTAGAAGCCGTCCCGTTTGAAGGCCGGATCACCGTCCTCCACCGTGGCAGGGTTATCCAGACTGCAGTGCTTAAAATTCCCGTTGTGAAAGAGGCCGACAAAATGCCGGCGTCTGACCAAATGGAACTGACAGACCTTATCCCCGTACGGGTCAATCTGGGTAACCTGGAAGAAAGACGCCAGTTCGACCTGGCATTCATTACGAACCATAACTCCGGCAACAAGCCCATGATGACCGGGATTGGAAAGGACAACGCATGGCTGGCAAATCTGGAAGGTTGTTATGGTATCACGAATAACATCAACCTCCTCCTCTCTGATGTGGCTCAAAAAGTGAAAGATTACAATGATGGCCTCAAGTCTAAAAAAGGTGAGAACCTGCTTCGGGAATTGATCTTTTGTGGTTGCGACCTCTATGATATGCTCATAAAAAAAAGACTTAAGACGACTGTCGATAAGGAAAAGTTTTTACAAAATGAATATATGCAAATTATTACCACAAATGACAGCGAGCAAATAATACCTTTCGAATTTATTTACGAGCATGAGGCTCCGGACAATGATGCCACACTTTGTGATTTTTGGAAGGAAGGATTGTCCAATGGGGAGTGTCGGGAGACATGTTCGAAAAATTTCAGGAAAACCATGTGTCCGCTCGGCTTTTGGGGTTTGAGCAAAGTCATTGAAAGACAAGATGTATCATCTGAAGAATTCTCCAAAGACTGTCCCGATTATATTATTCAGACGGAGTCTGATGATGACCAGTCTCCATTGAGTATTGACGGTAAATGCCTGGTGGCTGCCAGCACGAAAGTCGATGCAACCGACCTGGATGAAGTGATCAAGTCCATCTCAAAGGCCACAGGGAATCAGCCGGTGAAAGTAAATAACTGGAGTGAGTGGGAAACCCTGGTGCAGGAAAATACACCGCAGCTCATTGTTGTCATGCCGCACCATGCTGGAAAGGAGACGAAGGCTACGCTCGAAATCAATGAGGATACCATCATCGGGGTTCAGATACGTGAATCCCACGTAAAAAAAGCAGGTTCAGATGATACCCCAATAGTGGCCCTGTTAGGTTGCGACACGACCGGATCGGCCATGAAATACGGGAGTTTTGTCCAAAAATTCCGCCTCAGGGGAGCTGCGATCGTGATAGGGACCGTGGCTTCCGTCTTTGGGAAGCACGCTGCAAAAGTGGCTAATATGCTTGTAGTAGGACTTGGTGAAGAAAGCGATAAAAACAAGCGATTGGGTGAAGTGATGCGTGCGGTTAAGCGTAAGGCCCTTCTGGATGGCCTGATCATGTCACTTTGTGTGGTAGCCTTTGGCGATGCGGACTGGAAATTAAGTAAAAAATTAAAATGAAAATGAAACCGTTCTTTCGAATCGAATTGCTCCCCGCGAAGCAGGGAGACGCCATCTGGGTGGAATACGGCAATAGCGACACGGTTCGCAGGATCCTGATTGATGCCGGACCCATTGATGCATACCCGGAAGTGGAAAACAAACTCAAAAGCCTTCCGGATGGCGACAAACGGGTGGAAGCGGTCGTCATCACCCACGTGGATACCGACCACATCGAAGGCATCATCCGGATGTTTGCCGAAAAACGAAACGAATGGCTGATCTCCCCGGAAGACATCTGGTTCAATGGCTATCGCCACATGAAAGAGACCGGCATACTGGGCGGAAGGGAAGGCGACTTTCTAAGCGCGCTGCTGCATCACAGGGCCTTTGAAAACTGGAACCAGGGATTCAAAAAGAAACCGGTTGTCGTCTTACCCGACAAGCCTTTGCTCCCGATACCGCTGGCGGATGGCATGAAGATCACGCCTCTCTCACCCGACCCGGCAAAACTGGAGAAGATGGCAGACAAATGGGAAATAGATGTGGGCAAGCATGACTTATCGCCCGATGATCTCGACGGGGCCTGGGAACAGTTACTGAATTACACCAGGCTTCACCCGGCCGACGGCATTTTAGGCGGACCCGGCGAAATTGACGAAGAAATACGGAAGCAATTGAAGGCCGACCCGTCGGCAGCAAACGGATCCTGTATAGCGTTCCTGGCTGAGTTTGAAGGCAAGAGCTGTTTGTTCCTCGGAGATGCGCATGCCGGCATGATCGTCAAATCCATAAAAAAACTTATCCCGACCGGGGAAAAACGGCTTAAGGTCGACGCGGTGAAAGTATCGCATCATGGCAGCAAGAACAACATCTCTAAAGCCCTTATGGAAGTGATCGACGCAAAACATTTCATGATAAGTACTAATGGTGCGAAGCATGAGCATCCTGACCCTCCGGCTATTAAAACGATCATACAAGGCTCCGTCCGGGATCCTGTGCTTTGGTTCAACTACCGTACCCAATTCAACGAAATATGGGAAACCATTTCGACGGATGATCTACGTCCTTATACGGTAAATTATCCCAAGGATGCGGGTGGCGGCATCATGATTGATCTTTTTAAGATTTAACCACCCACCAATCCGGGGAAAAATAAACCCTTGTCAAACCATAAGCAGCCAAGTGATCTGGAATTTACAGTTTACGATCTAAGATCTTAGATCGGAATTTGTAAACTGTAAATTATTTGAGTGTTAAGGTTTAAATTGGGGATTAAATCATAAACAATTCTTTTCTATCAATCATTTTCCATTTCAAAGGCATAATAATAGCTAATGATTTTCTTTTCTTTCTGATTTTCTTTCCAGGCCTTTTCGATATGGCTGAGTTCGACGATTTGTTGTGCAGTCATGTTTTTAAATTTTTCATGCACCATGACCATTGTTTTTATTTCACTATCATTAAAAAATTCCGGATTGAAAGTGATATTTTGACCAGGGATATATCTTTCACCTAATGCACCATTGGGGAACTCGTTGTATTCTACCGAAAGATGATTATTAACAACGATCTGATCGAATAATGTGTCAAAATTAGCCGGTACGGGACCTAATTGAATGGCCCGGTAATTTAATCCGGAAATAGAATAACAATTTTCTTTAAAATGATAGAAATCGCAATAAAATAGCAGCTTATTCAGAGTGGTTTTCCAGAGTTGCATTTTTTCAGCAAAGTAAACGGCTATTCTGGCTGCTTTTTCAAAATCAAACTGCCTGTAACCGTTGAATTCATTTGGATTGCCAGTGCTTAATAACCAATCCCCGGCAATTGGATTGGATTTCCTTGTGTTTTCATTCAATTGACTTATTCTTCGAAGTATTTTCTCTCTTTCTTTTTGCAATAAATTTTTTGAAAGATCCACCATCTTTGCAAATTCTCCAGAGTGCTCGATCATTTGCATCAGACGGGCGTTGGCAGTGGACGGTATTTCCCCGTTCTCATAGTTCCGGTAAGTATTTACACCGAACCCGAGAATATCAGACATGGTGGAAGCCGGGATCCCATATTTCTTTCTAATCTCAATGATCTTTTCAGGGAAAGGCAGGTTCAACCTTTCCCTGTATTTATTCAATACCTGTAACCGGTTTAACTCTGCCAGGTCATCGGATTCAAATTTTTCACCGGTGTCCTCACAGTAATAATAATGGAAATCAATTTCAATTTCCTCTTTCCTGAAATTGAGCATTCTTTTCTCCCGGCGGATGCTCATCTCTTTTCCTGTAAACGGGCTTTTCATGGTTGTTGACTTTTAAAAGGATATGTCAGGGGATATTCTGCAATATGAAATGAGATACAGATAACATTCGAATTCGTTAACCCAAGTAATGTTTGCTGGTTTTTCCCACGGTCATCCCGGTAAAGGATTCCCCAGATTTTAAGTTTCTGTATGAAATCCTTCAGGAATTGCCGGACCTCTCCTTCCTTCCCCATTAATTCTTCATTTTCTTTTAAGTAACAAAGATAAGTGAAAATAATCTAAATACAACTATAAAGTATAAAATAATATAAAATATTTTGAAAAAGGCACTATATAGTGTATATAAGAACAGGAATGTTTTTCTGTTCTCAGGCCGGACAGGCCTTGTCATGCAACGCAACTGATTATTTTACAGCCCCCCCACCCGGGGGGAGGAGTAATTCGACGGCATGATAGTAGCCCAGGGTTTTAACCCTGGGAAAAAAAGGGACAAACCGTTTTCTCCCCACCCCTTAACAAAATTGGCCAAAAAATCACATGCCTTTGCACGGGGTGGGGAAGCGCAATAGTTCAAAGGTCAAAGAGCAAAGGGAAAAGTTGAAGTTTAAAAGTTAAGAGTTATGTTCACTTCGAATATCGTTAACTCGCTACATCGCTGCGTCGTTATATCCCTTTACCCGGAAATCACCTTCCCCAGCTCCTCCCCCGGCGTGGAGAATCCTTTCCCATCATGCAGCCTATGCGGATATGATGAAGGTTGAAGGTTGTTTTGTTGCCAAAGGATGAAAACGCCTGAATAGGCTAATATGAAGAAATATGAATGTGTGATTGGTATTAGAGATGAACCCATCAGCCTTGATTGGCGGAGCCGTCTATTCGATTGCCAGTAGTTTTTATTTCTTTTTTTTGTCAATGGTATGCACAGAATTTTAGTGGCTCGTCCATCAAAATGTCCAAAGTCATTGTTACTGTCTGTCCGTTCGAAATGAAATTAACGCTTAACTCGCTTTGCGGTGGAAGGGTTAAAATGCAAGAGTTACAATATATTTCTGCTTTGTCTACACAACTTTTGCATTCCAGCCAATCTCTAAGTTTTTCTAAATTCTCGTTTTTCTTATTCTTTTCCAATCCAGCAAGATAGTTGTCAATTATTGATCCTGTTGCGTCAAAATTTTGGTTGTCTACCAGCGAACAAAATGTTTGGTCGTCTGAGCAGGAAACTTTTTCTTTGTTGCAAGTCCAAAGTGTTAAGCAGGTCAGAAAGATTATCACTGCTGTTAAAATGGTCTTACGTGTCATTTTCGTCTTTATTAAATGGTCGCCAAAGTTTTGCGGGTAGGTGCTGCTATAAGCCGTTTTTATTGTATCAGTGTAATTTTTTCGTTCACCTTATCTATAAAGTTATGATATTTTGAAGGTACATTGCTTTTCATCTGGTCTAATAACCAAAATTTTCTTGTACCGTCGATGTTGTATTCGATGTAAAGCCCACCCCAATCTCCAGCATCAGGCTGCCCAATCACAGTATTGGGTTCAGTTAACAGATCACTTGGGAAGAAATTTATTAAATCCTTTGCATAGTCAAATTTTTGTTGTGGCAATAAAATATAATTACCGTTGTAAAAACTGGTTGAGTTAGGGTATACATCCTTCGTGTCTTCTAATAATTGATTTTGTTCTAATCTGAATATTTCAATACACTCTTCCCCAAAACATTCTCCGTAGAAGTGTCCGAAAATTAAGTAATCGGAAGATGATAATACAATATTATCTTTTCTGCAAGAACTAATCGTAATTGTTAATATGCAAAGAGTGAAAATAAGTCGTTTCATTTTATATTCATTGATTCCCACCATTCCTTTATTTCCTGAGCCCTCAAACTGTCGTTCTTGCTGCAATCCCACGAACTCTGAAAATAGGGTTGATTCTTTCTATACGAATCAATTAAGTTCATCGCCTGACCGCCAAGCGTTGAATAATCATCAAATGGAAGATATGAAGAGATAACCGTTATGATACATTTGCATTTTTCTGTTGAGTCAATATATTGCATAAAATATTTAACATCATCAAGTTGAACCCAGTCTTTTGGAGCATCCCAACTTACCGTAATATACTTGACTCCTTGTGCTGTATCCGAGTCATATTTTAAAACGGAAAAAAATTGTTTTGGAGTAACGGAATGCAAGTCGATAGAATAGCGGAGCGTATCGACAGGATGTTGTTCCTTGGAAAATGTACAACTCTGGAATACAAAAATGAATATTATTAATCCAAATATATACTTCATAACTTATATATTATTGACGCTACCTTTTCACCTTCCTACCATCAATTATAGTGCCCTATTTTTTTTGACTTGCTCATTCCTTCAGCGCAGCGTGATACTGATCGACCACCACTTTTGCTTTATTATAGTCGCTGCTGGAAACGATGATCCTGTTTATTGGCAGTCCGCCACCCGAATCCCAAGGGGCAAGGGTGCCCTCTCCGCCATAATGTATATACACTTTTATTTCGGCATTCTCCAGCAGGCTCTGAACAAGGGCGACTTCCCAAGACGTGCCAGCAAAGACTTCAACGGGATCGTTCTCGTTATTGTCCGTTATATCGCTCATTGATTAAAAATGCCAGTTGTGATGTCATATCATCCACAAATTTAATGAAAGATTTGCCGCAAATTCGTCCATTGATACCAAAGAGCAGGTGAAATGCAACACCCCGAAGCCATTATTGTTGCGCCAATATTAAATCGGCAATAACCTGACCGTTATGATGCCAAATGGGGCGTATTTTAGGGCTTGTGGGCAGGGTTTACAGCGGGATTGAGGAATGAATACGCCAGCAGATAAATGCGTGTCAGTTCTGCCCCGTATTGTGGTTCAATGGTGAGCCGAATTTATGGGTTTATGTTTGGATAGTGCAGAGCATCAGCCTTGATTGGCTGAGCCGCTTAATCGAATGGATATAGATAAGGCCTCTCAACGGCGAAGGATATATTCATATGTAGAAAGAGAATCGTTATTTGATAAAAAATTCATCCAATGATCATTAAAAACAAAATTCTTCAATTTTACTACTCCCCATTTTTTAGACCACGAATTCACTTTTCTTAATTGAATTTATTAACTCTATTTGTATTGATATTGCTGTTAATTTCGGGAAATAACTCGAAGAGTTATTCTCGATATTAACA
>Ga0265292_1000742_pt1 | contig 38355 bp, 44 predicted proteins | sample Munlanlewell296A_FD_189080 | JGI IMG/M metagenome (GOLD analysis project Ga0265292, IMG submission 189080) | Leachate microbial communities from a municipal landfill in Southern Ontario, Canada - Leachate well 296A | ecosystem: Engineered > Solid waste > Landfill > Unclassified | place: Canada... | reverse complement strand
GAATGTCTCCTACGTCGTCGCCGACAACGAGCGCGCCGGTGAGGGCCCTGTCTTCGATCAGCCGGCGGACGACCTCCCCCTTGTCGACCGCAACTCGAGGCCCGGCTTCGAGTACGAGGCGGCCGCGTGTCAGCGCAGAGAGCCCCTCGTCTTCAGCGGCCGCGCGCACGATCGGTTCAATCCGCTCCATTGCGGCCGGCGGATCCGCCGAGCGGCGGGCGTGCACCGAGAGGGAGAAGCCTTTGTGTTCGACCCAAACACCCTTCTCGCCGGCCAATTCCTGCTCGAGGCGGGCGACGGCGCGATCCACCGACGCTCGCGCTGATTGCGCCTCCGGCAGGACTTCCAGCCTGCGTCCGATCCGCTCCTCTACCCCGTACAGGCCTACGAGTCGCACGCTCCGCGCGTGCAGGCGATCCACCAGGAACGACACCGGCCTTCCCGATACCACCGCCACCAGTCCGAAACGTCGGGCCAGTTTCTCGAGCACGCGCGGTACTCCCCGGACGGGTCGGGCGCTCCGCGGATCGTCCACAATCGGCGCCAGCGATCCGTCGAAATCGCAGAACACACCAACTCGCGAGGGATTCTCCGCCAACGGCGCGAGCACTCCGGCGAGCGCCCGACGGCGCTCATCCGCCATCTGCAACCCGCTCGAACACCCGCTCGTACTTATCGGCCATGACTTGCGGTGAGAAATTCTTCTCGACGTGTGCGCGGCACGCCTTCGCAGAGATCTCGTCGATACGCCCGATCGCCGCCGTTAGGGTCTCGAGGTCGTTGACGAAGAAGCCGGTCTCTCCATCGCGAACGACCTCGGGGACCGCCCCTCGCGGTGTCGCGATCACCGGCGTGCCGCAGACCATCGCTTCGATCATGACGTTGCCGAACGGCTCGTCCCACTGGATCGGAAACAGCAGCGCGCGCGCGCCGGCAAACAACTCGTGCTTTCGCTCCTCAGTCACCTCGCCCTCGAAGCGAACCCTGGTGCCGTCGACGTACGGCGACACCGTCTTGTCGAAGTACTCGGTGTCCTCGCCGGGATCGACCTTGCCGGCGAGCACGATCGGGACGTCGGCCGCCAAAGCCGCCTGGATCGCCAGGTGCTGCCCCTTGTCCTTGGTGATTCTTCCGAGCGAGAGCACGTAGTCTTCCTTGCGCTCGCGGAACGGGTAGGCATCCAGATCCACCGCGTTGTGCACGATCGCGCTGATCGAGATCTCGGTGAACGTCCGCGTCTGGTACTCACTGATGCTTACGAACGTCGCGTTGTCGCGGCATGCCCGGAAGAACTCACGCTCGCTATCGAGAGCGCAGCCATGCAGCGTATGCACCAGCGGCGTCGGCAGCAGCGGCGCGAACTCCAGCGCGATCCATGCCGTGTGGTCGTGCACGACGTCGTAGCGTCGGCCGGCGCGCGCCTCGCCAGCTATGTGCGCAAACGCCGGCCCGAGGTGCTGTGAATACGGAAGAGCTTGGTGCATCAGCGCCGTCGGTCCTTCGTCGAAGACGTAGCGAAGTTCGGCCGACGTCACCGAGTCGCCGGTGGCGAACAGCGTCACGTCGTGTCCGCGAGAAACCAACTCCTCGGTCAGCAGGGACACAACCCATTCGATGCCGCCGTACCCACGAGGCGGAACCGAAATCCACGGTGGAGAAATCATCGCAATGCGCATCGGTCGCTAACACTATCAGCCGCGCCGATCGATACACTGGCCTGCGTGCGCCGGCTCGTCGCTATGTCCGCCCTCGCGGCGACCCTTGCCGGGTGCGCCACGCCTCCGCTTCGGCTCTCCCCTGTTTTCGCCGTCGGCGACGTACGCACTTACCGCCTGACGGCGCGCGCGCATACGGTCGTCGATCTCCCCGGAACTCGGCAAAGTGAGACCACCGAATTGACCGCCACGTCTACCATCGAAGTCACCGCGGTCAACGGCGACGAAGCAACTGTGCGCCTGACGCTGACGCCCCTGCGCCTGGCGCGCGCCGGGACACCGGTAGCTCCTCCGCCCGAGCAGCGGGCAGAGGTCGTCGTCGGTCCCGACGGATCCTTGATCCGCGTGGTCACGGTCGGCGGGCTCCCTCCTTCTATTTCGGGAGCCGATGTCGGCGACCTCACCCAGTTGCTCAGTTCACCGCTACCGGCTCACCGCGTGCGTCTCGGAGATCGCTGGAACTCGGTCACGCATCCGGCCGAGGGCGCGACCGAAGAGCCCGCCCACCAGCAGGGGAGGATCTCCGGTCTTCGCTCCGTCGGTGGCCGAGACTGCGTCCTGATCGATCTCGGAACGCGAAGGCCCCTGGTGCGCCGGCGCTCCATCGGCGGACAACCCGTTCAACTCGCTGGAACTGAGTTCGCCCAGAGCCGGATCGCGTTCTCCCTTCGCGACGGCTTCGCGGTCGAGATGACTACCGAGGCCGAGGCGAGATTCTCGGTCTCCACGGCGGCGGCCGCAGGAGGTTCGGTGACGATCGACACGCGATCGAGCCTCTTGCTGATTTCCGCGAAATCAGGCGGTCAAAGCGCCGGGTAGTCGGACCCGACTACCACGATCACCATCGCTCCAGTCACAGCAGGCGTGCCGGAAGAAACGGGCACGACGCGACCGGGAGACAGGTAGCTCATCGCCGCGCGCCGCAGAGCTTCGGCGTCTGCCTTTGCTCCACCGCGGTAGTAGATGGTCGTCGCATCTACGGCCTTGGTGTTCCCCGGCGGACGAACGGCGTACCCCTGGGCAAGCAGCTCATTCGAGAGGCGTTTCGCCAGCCCATTGCGCTGCGTGCCGTTAAGCACCGCGACGGTTACCGCGGACTTCGGCCGCAGGGATGCGCCGGGCGTCGGCTCGGCGGACCTGGTCGGCGTCGGTTCCGGCGTGACCGAGTCGCTGGGAGACGCAGACACGACCGTGGATGGAGATATGCGCGGCTCGGGGGCCTCCTTGGTCCGAAACCCCACGGCCGCGATCGCGATCCCAACGATGATTCCCAAGACCGCGAGCGCCGCCGCCACCGCGCGCACCACGGACAGGATGAACGACAGGGGCGAGGCGGGAGAGTGTTTACCGGGCACGTATCACTCAGACTGGCCGAGCCGGCGCGCGGCCCGCAGCTTCTGCCGCGCGGCCCGCTGGCGGCGCAAGCGACGCACCAGCATAGGATCCTCGGCCAGAGCTTCCGGCCGGTCGATGAGTTCGTTCAAGATCTGGTAATAGCGTGTGGCGGACATCTGCAGGCGCTCGGCGACCGCCCGCTCCTTGGACCCGGATTCCTTCCACCACGCACGCTCGAACGCCAAGATCTCGCGCTCTCGGTCCGACAGCGCGACGGGCAAGACGATCGATCCGGCGTTCATCGCCGGCTATTCTGCCACAGCTACGGGTCCCGGCCACGAACCCCGGACGCGAATCCAGTGCAGACGACTAGGGAAAGAGCCCGCGAGCGACGTGAGCCTCGGCCACCCGGCCGATTCCCAGCGCCAGCGCCGCGAGACGCAGGCGTATGCCTTTGTCTTCCGCCAGCGCGGCCACCTCGTCAAACGCCGCGTCCATGACGCGCCGCAGCCGAGCGTTCACCTGGTCCTCGCTCCAGAAGTACGCCTGGATGTCCTGCACCCACTCGAAGTAGCTCACCGTAACCCCGCCGGAGTTGGCCAGGATGTCGGGCACCACGGAGATTCCTCGGTCCGCGAGGATGTGGTCGGCAATCGGCTCGGTTGGGCCGTTGGCTGCCTCGACGATCAACCCGGCGCGCACGCGGTCCGCATTGGCCTCCGTGATCTGGTCCTCCATCGCTGCCGGCACGAGCAAATCGCACTCGAGTTCGAGGAGTTCTTCGTTGGTGATCGCGTCGGCGCCCGGAAAACCCGTCACCGTTCCCGCATCGCTCAAGTGGCGCATGATCGCCGACGGGTTCAGCCCGAGCGGGTTGTAGATCCCGCCCCTGTAGTCGCTAACGGCGACCACCTGGAATCCGGCGTCGTGAAACACCTGCGCGGCGAACCCTCCGACCTTGCCGAACCCTTGGATGACAACGGTCGCGGCCTCTACCGGGATCTGCTGCCGCCGCATCGCCGACAACGCCGAGTACACGACGCCTCGACTCGTTGCGCCGCCGCGACCCTGCGATCCTCCGATCGAGACCGGCTTTCCCGTCACGACCCCGGGAACCGAGTACCCCTGATTCATGGAATACGTATCCATGATCCATGCCATTACGCGCTCATCGGTGTTCATGTCGGGAGCCGGAACGTCCATCGCGGGACCGATAAACGGCAGGATCTCGCTCGCATACCTCCGCGTCATACGTTCGAGTTCTCCGTCGGAAAGCTTCCAGGGCGCGACTTGCACTCCTCCCTTGGCGCCGCCGTAAGGAATTCCCACCAGCGCGCATTTCCAAGTCATCCACATCGCGAGCGCCTTGACCTCGTCGAGGTTGACGTCGGGGTGGTAGCGGATCCCACCCTTCGCCGGGCCGCGCGCCAGGGAATGATGCACCCGGAACCCCGTGAACACCTCCACGTGTGCGTCGTCCATGCGAACAGGGATGGAAACCGTCAGGACACGCTTTGGCTCGCGAAAGACCCTCAGGAGGTTCTCGTCGAGCCCCATCCACGCGCCCGCTTCCTCCAACTGCGAGAGCGCGGAAACCAACGCATTACTCATGGTGGTCCAAAGGGTACCGCCGGTGCCCCGCGCCACTCCGGCGCCGGGCAAGTTCGCCGGCCGGCAGCCGGGGCATGGGCAACCTCTTTGCTGCGAACCCCGGAAACCAACGGGAACTTCGCCGCCGCCGACTGCCGCTAGTAATACTCGATTCGGAATTCGCCCCGCGTGAGACGCCTCTCCCCGTTCTTGTCGTGGACGGAGACCTCTTCGCACCCTGAAGAAAGCTTGTCGCCCTCCCACGAATCGCAGAACTCGGCCCGGACCCAACACGGGGACGACTTCGTCTTGAAGAACGGCTCGAAGACGATCCCCGTCGAGAGTTCGATGCAATTGAAGTCGAAGAGCCACGGGGGTCGTGCCGGGAACATGCCCGCTGCAAGTTCGACGAGCTTCGTGACGTTGGCTGCATCTTCGATATCAGACACCGGCCATCCTTCCCGCGGGAAGTGTAGTGCTCTGCCTCCCCGACCCGGCAAGATCCGTGAATCTCCCTCAGCCTCCCGCAGAATCACCAGCCGAGACCCAAGGTCCCGCGCACGGCGTTGTGCGATAAATTGACGCCGGAGATCGAACCAGAGGAGGACGCGTCTCCGTTATCTTCATCCCCCGCTGGGGTAGCTCAGCTTGGCAGAGCAGCTGTCTTGTAAACAGCAGGTCAGGGGTTCGAATCCCCTCCCCAGCTCCAACCTCCTAAGTTCCACCAATTACGACACCAATCTCTCCGCAATCCTCACCCGATCCTTCCCCCGGCGGGTACCCCGCCCCAGCCTCGGGAGGTCCTTCGGCCCTGCCTCCGGCGTACGCCCTAAGCCCTTCTGCTGCCCACGGGTAGGGCGCGCTGCCCAAGCGGGATTCAGGTGAGCGCGCGCCAGAAAGGATTCCTGCACCGATAGTCGCCCAAGAAAGCGAGCACTAGATTGACATTGCTAGGACCCTCATTCGTCGGTCCTACCACGAGAGACATTGAGATTGAACGAAAGAAGGATGTCATGGTCGATCACAGAGTTACTCCTCCTCCCGGATTGGTCCGTGGGCCCGCACTGTGGGCACTGTCCCTCACTAGCCTCGTACTGGCAACCGGAGCGATCATTGTGTTGGCGTGGGAGCCACGCGGCTTCCTGATTGCCGCCGGACTCGGTCTCTCCGCAGTCGTCGCCAGAGGCGCGTTCTCCCGCGTGAAGTCCGTAGCGCAGGTGGGAGCGCAGGCCAGTTCCTCGGTTGCGAACCTCGGTCTCGTGATCGCCGGTCTTGTCATCACGCCGCTGCTCGCGTTCGCAGTGCTCTGGGTGGGCCTGCTCGCGCTTATCGCCGTACAGTGGCTCCTGCACGTGCTCGGAATCAGCTAACCGGCGAGCACCAGGAGGCGCTATGCCAACGCGACGTTGGCCGGCTTTGTTTGGGTTGGCATCTGCCGCCGCGATCACGCTCGGAATGCTCGGGGGCCTCTCCCCGGCTGCAGCCGGGAGCGATCCGACGACCACGCCCGAGCCCACGCCGGCCCGAATGAGGCAGTCGGGATGCCCGACCTGTCATGGCAACCCCGCGATTGCGGACCCCACTGCTTCCCGACCGAAGCCTCGCCCGGACCTGTACATCCCGGCCGATGCGGTGCTCAAATCGGTGCACGGTGATCTGCCCTGCACAACCTGTCATCCAAGCCTTACGTCGGTGATCCACCAGAACCCGGCTCAGGATCTTGCCAAAGCGCGGATGTCGTGCGCTAAATGCCACAGCGAACAAGCAGATCTTTACTCCCGCAGCCCCCATGGATCCAACACAGCGATCCCGACAACGTGGCTGCTCCCCGAAGCAGGTGAGCACAAGGCGCCGCACGGGAAACAAGGCGACGAGACTCCGAAGTACCGACCCTCCTGCGTAACCTGCCACGGCGCGCACGATGTCCGGCCGCCCGGAAGTCGGGCATTCGCGGTGTCTGTCGCCACCCGGTGCGCTCAGTGTCACGTGCAGCGTGGCGAGAGTTTCTTCGAGCGCAACTACCACGGCAAGGGGGTCGTGCTCGGACGTAAGGACATCGCAGGATGCCCCGACTGCCACGGGTCGCACCTCATCCTGTCGGCCGACGACCCCGCCTCCATGGTCGCCCCCGAGAACCGACTGGAAACGTGCCGGACCTGCCATCCCAAGGCCCGAGGGAACTTCGGGGACATCCAGATCCACCTTGCCGGCAGTCCGCTTCCCGACGACCCTAAGCTCGCAACAGTGATGGCCGCAATGACTCTGCTCGTCGTGATGACATTCGCAATGTTCGGGGCACACACAATCCTGGACATGCGTCACGCGTGGCGAGAGCACCAGAAAGCGGCCGCTCTCGAGGACGAAACCCATGAATAGCGCGACGACGACCGCCGGAGCCGCTGCCTCAGGAGTGCGTGTATGGCGATTCAGCGGATGGGCTCGGCTCACGCACCTCACACTCGCACTTAGCGTCTTCGGTCTGGCCTTGACCGGAATGCCACTGAAGTACCACGAGGCATTCTGGGCCTGGCCGCTGATGCGGATGTGGGGCGGAGCGGCAAACGCGGGCGTACTGCATCGCATCTTCGCAATCGGGCTCGCCTCGTCCGGAATCATGCACCTTGGAGGCGCGGCCGTCGGAAGCATCCGGCGACGGCTCCCACCGCTGCTCGGACCCGATTCCCTCGTTCCGCGACTCGACGACCTCAAGCAGATCGTCGGCTACGTGAAGTACCTGCGCGGCAAGGGGCCACGCCCGGAATTCGGGAAGTTCACGTACTGGGAGAAGTTCGACTACCTAGCCGTCTTCTGGGGATTGGTGATCATCGGGCTCTCCGGGGTTGTCATGTGGATCCCCGAGGTCACCTCGCGCTACTTCCCCGGATGGATCATCAATGCCGCGCTCATTGTGCACTCAGACGAGGCCTTGCTCGCCACCGGATTCCTGTTCTCGATCCACTTCTTCAACACGCACTTGCGGCCGGAGGCCTTTCCCTTTGAAGAGGTGATCGTTATCGGGCGGCAATCGCTCGAGAAGGTGGCACACGAGCGACCGGGCTGGCACTCCCGGATCGTGTCAAATTCAGAACGCGCCGCGCACGTGACTTCCGGACCCGACGATCCGGCACCGACGCCGATCCGCCTCGGCGGAATTGCCTTCCTCATCCTCGGAACGGTAACGCTTCTGTTGGTTATGTCGGCGGCTATCGCCGAGGCCGTCCGCTATCTGATCGCGCTGCTGACGTGACTCGGTTCACCTCGCGGTCGACCCTAGGTGCGGCGTCGCACGGAGGTAAGGTCTGGTGACTCGCAAGATCTTCGAAGTCGAACGTCAGATGGCGACGCTGATCGCCATGGTGATCCTCGTGGACGCCGTCGTGTTGGTGCTGGGTCCGCTCCAGCCGTCGCGCGGGGCCGACTCCCCCCCGGCCGTGACGGCCGTGAGAGCGCCGCAGCAGACGTTCGCCTCGTGTCTGCCCTGTCACGAAGACATCGACCGAGGCCTCGCGAAACGCACGTCCGGCGACGTGATGTTCCTGCACAAACGGCATTTCGCGCGCGCCTCGGCGGACTGCGCCGTGTGTCATCCATCCAACGCTCACGAGCCGGACGGGACGAATCGGCCTACCATGGGGCGATGCCTCACGTGTCACGGCACCTCCGCCGCCACAGCCGCCCCGCGGGCCTGTGGCACGTGCCACCCACCCGCGTTTCTGGCAAAGGTGCTGAATGAGTCCATCGTTTCGTCAAGGTCGGTGTCCTTCCCGGGCCGCGCATGACGACTCACCACCGACGCAAGCAGGACCGGGATCGTGAAGCGCCTGCGCCTTGAGGCGCGCGTCGGGCTGTGGTTACTCGGCCTGATCGGAGCCGGAGCCGTTGTCACCCTAGTAGCGATGACCCACTTCCAACGACAAAGCCTAGAGCGTCAATTCGGCGAAGCGGGGGAAGTGCTGGCACAGACGGTCAAGAACAGCCTTCAGGTCAGCATGCTCGCCGACTCCCCCGACGACGTTCAAACAACAGTTCGCAACATCCAGCGGGGAACACTCATTGAATCAGTATCCGTCTTCCGACGAGATGGATCGAGTTGGGTGTCGTCGAGCTCCGCGACGACGCTAAGCATCGCGTCGCGAAGAGCCATGCTGGGCGCCATGTCGAAAGCGGTCCCGACGCGGACATCCACAGGGCAGATGCTCACCGTGTTCTCGCCCGTCCTCAAGCGAACTGAATGCGCGGCGTGTCACCCGGGCCCCGAGTCCGTCCTCGGTGCCGTCGCTGTGACGCTTGACGAGATGCCGCTGCAGATCGAGCTCAGGCGCAGTACCCAATACTCGCTCTACCTGACTGCGATCCCGCTTGCCATCGGCCTGCTCGGGTCCCTATGGGCCATGCGGCGCAAACTGCTCCGCCCCCTGGCGATGGTCGGCATGGCCGCCGAACGCATCGCGGTCGGTGACCTCGCCGTGCGACTCCCAAAGTTCGATGTCGAGGAACTCAACTCGGTGGCGATGACGTTCAACGAAATGGCCTCACGCCTGCAGCGGCAGTCCGACGACCTCGAAAGGACCGTCGAGCGGCTGCGCGCCGAACTCGAGGGGCTGGAGGAGATTCAGGCGCTGTTGACGTCCAAGGCCGGCCTCAAGAAGCTGCTGACTCGCGCCAGCGCCCACCTTGGTTCCGCGCTTAACGCGTCCGGGGTCGGGATCTGGCGCACCCGGAGCCGCACCCCGGCGGCCACCTGGGGCGACTACGTTCCCCCGGCGGATGCAGTTCTCGTCGCGTCCGATATGGACGTACAGTCCTCGGCAGGACCCCTGACGAACGTGCCCGTGGACCTGGAGATTTCGTGGGTGGTGGTTCCCGCGCTACGCGGTGGCCGAAAAATGGCGCTGGTGGGAATCACCTGGCAGCCGGCACGTCCCTTGGACGGCTCCGAACGCGACCTAATCGGCTCCCTCGCCGGCGTCGTCGCCCTCGCCGTCGAGAACGCCGAACTCCTGGACCGGCTTAACGAGAAGGAAGAGAGCCTCGAGGCGCTGCTGAAGAAGACCTTGACCACGCAGGAGGAAGAGCGTCGAAGGGTTGCGCGCGAACTGCACGATGAAACAAGCCAGGTCCTGTCGGCAATCATGATGAACATCGACTTGCTCGAACGAGCAGTGCGCTCACGTAAGCCCTACCGTCCACGCCTGGAAGCAGTGAAGGCGCTCGCGGTGGAAGCATCTCGAAACGTCGACAAAGTCATGCTCGACCTCCGGCCGGCGCTGCTGGACGAACTCGGCCTCGTTGCCTCGCTGCGGTGGTACGCCTCACAAGTGCAAGAACTGTGGGACGTGCCGGTCGAGCTGGAGGCGTCGAAAGTGCAGCGGATGCCGGAGCACTTCGAGGCCGCTGCATTCCGTATCGTTCAAGAAGCGGTTTCCAACGCTGTTCGCCACGGGCACCCCAGCGCGATTCACGTCGTGGTCTCGTCCGAGAAGAAGGCCGTGCGCATCGAGATCCGCGATGATGGCGCCGGCTTCGACGTCGGCAAAGCCCTGGCGCGCGCGCGCACCGGCAACTCCGCCGGGCTGCTGGGCATGACCGAGCGCGCAGAACTGCTTGGTGGGCACTTCAAGGTCACCTCGCGACCGGGGAAAGGAACCCGGATCGTGGTCGAGATACCGCTTGCGGGAGGATGAACGAGATGGACGCACGGATACGCATATTGGTCGTAGACGACCACGCAATCGTGCGGGAAGGAATCCGCATGGTGCTCGAAACCGATTCGGCCCTGAAGGTGGTCGCCGATGTCTCCTCCGGAGAAGAAGCGATCAAGCAGGTGCGCGAAATCAAGCCCGACGTGATCGTCATGGACGTCGCCATGCCGGGGCTAAGCGGCTTCGAAACCACGCAGCGCATCCGAGATGCCTACCCGGAGGTCAAGATCCTCGCGCTGACGGTACACGACAGCGAAGCGCACATCTTCCAGATGCTTCGCGCCGGCGCGGTCGGGTACGTGCTGAAGCGCGCGCCGGCAAACGAGGTCATCGAAGCGGTGAAAGCCGCATACCGCGGTGAGGCAATATTGCACCCCAGCGTCGCCAAACTTCTGATCCGCGATTACTTGACGCGCGTCGACAAGGGCCAAGAGACGACGTCGTTCGACAACCTGTCCAAGCGGGAACGCGAGATCGTCAAGCTGATCGCTGAAGGCAGGACGAACAAGGAAATCGCAGACCTTCTGTTCCTGTCCATCAAGACCGTGCAAGCGCACCGGGCGAACCTCATGCGAAAGCTCGGCATGCACGATCGGACCGAACTCGTGAAGTACGCGATCCGACGAGGAATCATCGACCTCGAAGAGGCCTAGGCCGCCGGACGAACTCAGTAGCTCTCGACGCGGCGATTCTCGACGTGCATCTCGACCTTGCGCTTGATGCGCTGCAGCGCGTTGTCGATCGACTTGACTCGCCGCTTCATCGACTCGGCGATGTCCTGGTAACTCTTTCCTTCGAGGTATAGATGCAGAACGTGCGCCTCGAGGTCCGACAAGATCTCGCGGAATGCCGTCTGCATGCTGTCGATCTCCTCGCGGGAGATCACCAACTCGACCGGGTCTGAGTTCGTCCCCAGCGTCAGCACGTCGACAAGAACGCGATCTTGCTCGCTGCCGTCGTCCTGCGGCATCGGACGGGTAAGCGAAACGTACGAGTTAAGTGGAATGTGCTTCTGCCGCGTCGCGGTCTTGATCGCAGTGATGATCTGACGCGTGATGCACAACTCCGCGAACGCGCGGAAGGACGAGAGTTTGTCCGGACGAAAGTCACGGATCGCCTTGTAGAGACCGATCATTCCCTCTTGAACGATGTCTTCCTTGTCGGCACCGATCAAGAAGTACGAACGCGCCTTGACGCGGGCGAAGTTCTTATAGCGATTGAGCAGATGCTCGAGCGCGGTGTCGTCACCTGCGCGCGCGCGAAGAACCAGTTCATCGTCCGTCGCATCGAGGAGACCGTCATTGATCCTCAACGCCTCGAGTTCTTGTGCCATGCACTTACTCCCCCGCCGCTAAGGAGAGACCCGAAAAATCACTGATTTGTGAAGCGCCCCGTCGGGCAGGATATAGTCCGCTCGGACTAAAGGTCAATGATTAATACTTAGGCAAATACGTCCACCCGGACTGGTCCGACATCATCGAATCCGCACAAATCAGTAGTTCCTTACGGAACGCCTCCGCGCCGCCTCCCACATGCAGATCGCTCCGGCGACAGACGCGTTCAGCGAGGACACGCGACCGGCCGTTGGAATGCGCACAACGACGTCGGCGCGCTTGCGAATCAACGCCGACACACCGGCCCCTTCGGATCCGACGACGACGACGACGGGCTCGCCGAGCAACTCGCAAGCTTGGACCTCATCGTTACCCTCGGCAGCCAACGCAACAATCCACATTCCTTCGCGACGGCAATCCGCAAGCGTTCTTTCGAGGTTCGCCACCCCATCCACGACGAGGTGTTCGAGCGCTCCCGCCGCGCTTTTCGCGACGACCGGACCGAGAGGCGCAGTGCCTCGATTCGGGAGAATCACAGCGTCCACACCGAAAACTTCGGCAGTTCTGAGAAGTGCGCCCAGATTGTGTGGGTCCTCCATTCCGTCCAAGGCCAGCAATAGCGGGACCGCGCCGCGCTCGCGCGCGGCCTCTACGCCTTCCTTCCACGAACGAGTCCGGTACGGCGCCGCCTCCGCCAAGACACCCTGATGCGCCCCTGTACTCGCGCGCGCATCGAGCGCGGCGCGCGGGACGCGGTCAATACGAACTCCCGCGTCACGTGCGAGCTGCAGAATCTCTCCAAGCACTCCGCGAGGCTGCGCGCCCTCAGCGACGATCAGTCGCCGGATCGAGGTGCCCGCGCGCAAAGCCTCGCGCACCGGGTGGCGGCCTTCGATGTAGCGCGGCGGAGCGGGCACCGACGTCGGACGAGCACGGCTCGTCGGCGTCCGGGTGTCCCGCCGAGGAGGGCGCGCGCCGCCGGGTCTGCCGCTCAGGCCCGCCACGGGTTTTCCAAGTGCCAACGTGCACCGCGCGCGCGATCTTCCACAACGACGCCGGCGGCGGCCAGGACGTTGCGAATCTCGTCGGCGCGCGCGAAGTCCTTCGCGCCGCGCGCCTCGGCCCGCAGCTTCAGCAAGACCTCCACCAAGGGCGCAACTGCGGAAGTCGCGCGCGATTCCGGCCAGTCTGCGACCGGATCGAGTCCGAGGATTCCGGCACAGGCTCGGAATGTCGCAAGAAAGCCTGCGAGAACATCGGAATCCGCCCCCGACTCGACCGACTCGATCATCGGGTTCGCCTCCGAGATCAACTCGTGAAGCAAAGCGAACGCACCCGGAGTGTGGAAGTCGTCTTGCATCGCATCGAGGAACCGCGCGCGCCACTCCTCGTCAACCCGTGCGTCGGCCGCGCCGACGCCGACGGCATCCGAGGCATTGCGCACGAATGTCGCAAAGCGCTGCCAAACGGCACCCGCCTCGTCCAGAATCTCCGGCGACATGTCCAGGGGACTACGGTAGTGCGCGCCGGCAAGCAGCGTCCGCACCGCCGGCGCCGAGTGCTCGGCGAGCACGTCGGACAGCAATGTGAAGTTCTTCAGCGACTTCGACATCTTCTCGTGGTTGATCGTGACGAATCCGTTGTGCAGCCAGTAGCGAGCGAGCGGACGGTGCGTGACGGCCTCGGACTGGGCGGCTTCGTTCTCGTGATGCGGGAACACGAGATCCTGTCCGCCACCGTGAATGTCGAATGTCTCACCGAGATACTTCATGCTCATAACCGAGCACTCGATGTGCCAGCCGGGACGCCCGGCTCCCCACGGAGCAGGCCACGAGACCTGACCATCCTTCGCGCCCTTCCACAGCGCGAAGTCCATCGGGTGGCGCTTGCGGGGGTCCGGCTCGACTCGCTCCCCGGCGCGCATCTCGTCGAGCGAGCGTCCCGACAGCGATCCGTACGTGGCGAACTTCTCGACCGCGAAGTACACATCGCCGCCGGCGACGGCATACGCCATGTCGACTTCGATGAGTCGAGCGATCAAATCGATCATCTCTGTGATGTGACCAGTAGCCTTCGGCGTCAGCGTCGGCGGACGCACCCCGATCGCGCGCGTCTGCTCCTCGTAGGAGCGCGTGTACCGCTCGGCGATCTCCCACGGCCCGGTGTTCTCCTCCGCGGCGCGCGCCAGGATCTTGTCGTCGACGTCGGTGATGTTCTGCACGTAGGTAACGCGATGACCAACGGCTTCCAACGTGCGGCGAATGATGTCGAACGCCACGGCCGCGCGCGCGTGTCCCAGATGAGGATGGTCGTAGACGGTCGGCCCGCACACGTACATCCCGGCGCGACCGGGCTCGAGGGGCTCAAACAGCTCCTTGCGCCGGGTGCGCGTGTTGTAAACGACGAGTGCCATTCTGAGCGCCGAGTCTACTAGCGGGGTACCAGCACCGCGACCGCCAGCGCGGCCGCGCCCTCGCCGCGGCCGATCACCCCAAGCCCGTCGGTCGTCGTGGCCTTCACAGAGACACGATCGGTTCCAATGCCGAGGGCCTCTGCGATTCGCTCACGCATGGCATCGCGATGCGGGGCAAGCGCCGGTGCTTCCAAGATCACCGTCGCGTCGACCGAGTTAACTCGCAAGTCCGCGCGCGCGACCATACCCGCCACACGTCGCAGGAACTCTGTACTCGGCGCACCGGCCCAGCGCGGGTCCCCGCTCGGGAAGTGCTCACCGATGTCGCCGAGAGCTGCCGCTCCCAGAATCGCGTCGGCAATCGCGTGGGATAGGACGTCGGCGTCGGAGTGGCCGGCAAGACCTCTCTCAGACGGGATCTCGACCCCGCCGAGCACGAGCGGCCGTCCTGGGACGAACCCGTGTGCGTCGAATCCGATCCCGCTTCTCACCGACCGGCCTCCACCGCGCCGAGCAGCGCCTCCGCCATGACCAAATCGGCCGTCGTCGTCACCTTGATGTTCCGCTCGTCCCCCGCAACCAAGACCACCAAACCCCCCTCTCGTTCCACCAGTGCCGCATCGTCTGTCGCCTCGACTCCGGCGTCCCCCGCCTTCCGGTGCGCCGCACGCAGGACCTCGGCCCGAAACGCTTGAGGCGTCTGCGCCCGCCACAACCCCTCACGCGGCACCGTAGCCGTCACGCGGCCGTCCTCTGCCTTCTTTAGCGTGTCGGCCACCGGAATTGCGCACACGGCCGCATCGGCGGTCTCAAGGGCAGTCAGGGCACGATCGAACAGCTCAGGATCGGCGAGCGGGCGCGCGGCATCGTGAACGACAATGGCGCGCGCGTTCTCCGGAACCAGCGTCAGCCCCGCGCGAACCGACTCCCCACGCGTCGCGCCCCCGGGAGTCGCCAGAACCGTCATCCCCGGGGCGTGTTCGACGAGCGACGCCCCATCGCATCCAGCGGGTATGACGACGACGACGCCGTCCACCTTCGCGTCGGCCAGCGCACGTAGCGCGTACGCCAGCATCGGCCGACCGCGCAACGGGCGAAACGCCTTGGGAAGGTCGCCCCCCAGCCGGGAACCTGCACCGGCTGCGACCAAGATGGCCCAGACGCTCAAGCGCCGGCCTCGACGGACGCCACCCCAGGCTCCTCTGCGATCCGCGCAAACAGCATTTGGCCACCACTGGTTTGGACCGTGCGCTCGATGATCACGTCGATTGTGTGCCCCACGAACCCGTCGGCGTGGTCCACCACCACCATCGTCCCGTCTTCGAGGTACCCGACGCCTTGCCCGGATTCACGTCCGGGGCGCGTGATCTCGACCGCGACCGACTCGCCGGGAAGCACCGGTGGGTGCAAGGCGGCCGCGATACGGCGCAGCAGCAACACCTCGATTCCCTGGACCTCGGCGACGCTCGCCAGCGCAGCGTCGTCGGTCACGATCGCGGCTCCGCGGTCGCGCGCCAACGCGACGACCTTAGCGTCGACGGCCTCGTACTCGGGATACTCCCGATCGACCTCCCGAACGTCGAGCAGCCCCTCCCGCCGGATCGCAGCCAGCGATTCCAACCCTCGGCGCGCGCGCCTGCGACGAACGGGGTCGGAGGAATCGGCAATGCCTTGTGCCTCCTCCAGGACGAACTGGGGAACCAGCAGCGTTCCCCGGAGCACCCCGGCGCGCACGAAGTCGATAAGGCGCGCATCCAGAACACCGCTCGTGTCGAGCACTCGAAGGTCCGACGCGCGCGTCCGGTAGGTCAGCCCGACCAGTTGCAAAAGGTCCTCGCGCTTGAGCACGCCGAGGCGGAATCCCAAGAAGCCGAGCACGACGAGAAGGAGTCCGAGGACCGGCAGCCCGACCGCTCGGGAAGGAAGAAGCAGAAGGGGCCAGCCGCCAAGCGACCCAAGCAGGACCCCCGCGATGGCCCCGAGCGAACCTGAGACGAGGTCGGCGCCTTCGATGTCGACCATGCGGCGCTCCACCTGGCCCGCAAGGCGGCCGATCGCACGTCCCAGAATGCCTCCCGAGACGTACCCGGTCCCGCCTCCCAAGACCGAGCACACCAGCACCGTCGCCGAATCCGGCTCCGACGCGAGAGCTCGCCCCACCTGATACCCGACCGCAACGAACAGCGCGACGATGGCCAGCCGCACGAGTTCGACCAGCACAACCCCCCGCGGAGAGTCGCGGTCGGGCTTGGATCGGACGGGATCGGAAGCGCGCGCCATGCCTCTAGTGTGGCACGTCCGGAAAATGAAAGCGCGGCCGGGGTCTCCGGTCGCGCGCGGCACTCATCGGCCGGATTAGTTCTGGCTTCCGGCCTCGACGCCGAGCAACTCGTCGAGCATCAACTCGGCCTTCTCTTCCTTGACGCCTGCCGCAAAAGTCAGCTCGGAAATCAGAATCTGACGGGCGCGCGACAGCATCCGCTTCTCGCCTGCCGACAGACCCTTGTCCTGGTCGCGGTTGGACAGGTTCCGCACGACCTCCGCCACCTGATAGATGTCGCCGGAGCGGAGCTTCTCGACGTGGCCCTTGAAGCGACGACTCCAGTTGGACGGCGTCGGCGCTTGCTTCTTCGACTGCAGCACCTTGAAGACCTGGTCCAGTTCGCTCTTGGGGATGACCCCGCGCAAACCGACTTGTTCCGCTCCGTCCGTTGGGACCATAAGTGTCAAGTCACCGTAAGACAGCCGGAGCACCCAGTACTCGCGGCGCGCGCCTTCGACGTCTCGTTCTTGGACGCTCTCGATTACCGCCGCACCGTGGTGGGGGTAAACAACCTTGTCTCCGACGCGGAACGTTCGTTTGGCCATGAGGGATTACAAAAACTAGCAAAGATTGGGCAGATTTTCAACTGGTGGGCCGATATGCGTTCGGCCGCGACCTACAGGTACCGGTCCAGAATGCTGCTTTCCGCCAGCCGGACAAGCCCTTCTTTGACCGACGCCGCGCGCGTCGCGCCGACGCCTTCGACACCTAGCAGGTCGTCCATCGATGCTGCCATGACCTTCGACAGGCGTCCGAACTCGGAGACGATTCTGTCTACGACGGCGGAGGGCAACCGTGGGATCCGGGACAAGATCCGGTAGCCGCGCGGAGAGGAAGACGCGTCCAGAGCTTCAGGCGTCGCAAGGTGCCCGAGCACCCGAGCGAGCGCCGTCGGATCGAGCAGATCTTCCGGCGACAGGGAGGACAGTTCGACTAGGGCGGCGTCCACCGCACGTTGCCGTCGCGAGGCAAGATGATCCCGGACGAGCATTCGGCGCTCCGCGTCCACTCCACCCATCATCTCGTCGAGCTGAAGGCGCATAAGCCGTCCCTCGGTTCCAAGCTCGACGACGAGTCCTTCGACCTCCGCGGCGATCCTTTGGACCATTTCGATGCGCTGCAAAACGGTGATCACGTCTCGCAGAGTTGCTAGATCCTCCACTTCGAGCGCGAGCAGGTTCGCCGAAACCTCATCCAGTCGCTGCTTGTATCGCTCCAGGGTCTGCAGCGCCTGATTGGCGCGCGCAAGGACCGCGCCGACGTCCTCCAGAACCCACTTTGTCGAATCCACGTAGACGGTCACGATCTTCATCGACTGGCTGCAAGCAATCACCGGGAAGCCGGTCTGGCGCGCGACGCGCTCGGCCGTACGGTGGCGAGTGCCGCTCTCCTGGGTTGGGATCGAGGGATCCGGCACCAAGTGGACATTGGCCTGTCGGATCTTGGATGCGTCGGCGGAGACGATGATCGCTCCGTCCATCTTCGCCAGTTCACCGACGCGTTGAGGAGTGAAGTCCTCCTCAATGCGAAACCCACTCGAAGAAACCGCATCGACGACCGAACCCTCGCCCAGCACTATCAAGGCGCCGGTCTCCGCACGAAGGATGCGCTCGAGGCCTTCACGCAAAGCGGTACCAGGCGCGACCTTCAGCAGTGTCGCGCGCAGAGCGTCGATCGACCGGTCTTGAGCCATCAGCGCGTGAATTGTACGACGTGAGACCGCCCCGCGGGGCGCGTTACTTTCGTCCTGTTGTTCCGTACATCAACTAGAACGCGAAAAGGAACCGGTCGTTTTTTCTCACGGAGGGTGAAAACGGGCGCAGACCGATCAGGTTTTCTGCCGATCGCGTCTGCAAAAGGGAGGAATCCGGCGATGGCCAGCGAAATGAATCGACGACGGAATATGAAAAGCTCACAGAAACACTCCGAGTACATCGGCGCACTCATCCCGGATGAGTGCCGCATGATGCTGGTCTCCATGGACCCCGAACGTCCGTGGGAGGCCTTCCGTCAGATGCGTCGCCTTCTCCGGAAGGAGAAGAAAGCGGCGGAAGCGCTCGTGGGGCTGTTCGAGTCACCCGTGCCGATCGACCTGCAAGCCGACGTTATTCCGTTGGCGTCCCGCCGACGCGCAGGCTGAAACCGGCCTAAGGCCCGGCTACGGTTTCGGCCGCGAGTTGGCCACACGCCGCCGCGATGTCGCCCCCCCGGGAATCGCGAACCGTGGCGTTCACCCCGGCCGCGCGCAGCTCGCGAGTAAAGGCCTCGACGCGCGGCGATGCCGGAACGCCGAACCCCGGTGTCGGGTTCAGCGGAATCACGTTGACATGGATGTCGCTTCCCTTGATCAACTCGGCCAACCGGGCAGCCTGCCACGGCCGATCATTGACCTCGTCGATCAGTGCATACTCAATCGATACTCTGCGGCCGTGCCCCTCACGAAAACGGCGAGCTGCCGCAATGCACTCGGCGACCGGCCAGCGACGATTTATGGGGACCAGCCGCGACCGGGTTTCGTCGTCGGGAGCGTGCAGCGACAACGCAAGCGTCACAGGCAGGGGCTCGGACGCGAGACGATCGATCTGCGGAACGAGGCCCACCGTCGACACGGTGATGCGGCGCGCGGACACGCCGACGTCGTCGTTGATCGCGCGCACCGCGGTGACGACGTTGTCGTAGTTCGCCAGCGGCTCGCCCATCCCCATCAGCACTACGTTGCTCGGGCGCTCGCCGAAAACCCAGCCGGCCCACAGCACCTGAGCCACGATCTCCCACGCGGACAGGTTGCGCACCAGCCCCATCTGCCCCGTCGCGCAGAAGGTGCACCCCAATCCACATCCGGATTGCGACGACACGCAGACCGTCCGACGATCCGGGTATCGCATGGCGACGGTCTCATAGGTGCCGTCGAACAGCGCCTTGCGCGTTTCACCGCCGTCGGACTCCAGCACCGACGTCGGACGGGGACGGACCTCGCCGCAGACGCGAGCAAGCTCCTGCCGCAGTCCAAGGGGCAGGTCGGTCATCTCCGAAAACGTGTCGGCGAACCGCTGAAACACCCACGTACGTACTTGCCGTTCGCGAAACGCCGGACCGGGAATCTCAAAGGGGAAGATCGCCACGAGGCCTAGCGTAGTCGGTTGCGCGCACGCCCGGAGACTCAGGACGGCAGACGAACCAGGCCCCGTGAAGAGCCACGGCGCGCGGCAGGGGTCAAGGTTACCAACCCATCGCGCTCGAGCCCCTCCAGCAATTCGACCAGCCACATCAAATCACGGTCGCCGGAGCCGTCCGAGTGCACGGCGGCCGCGAGCCGCGCAAGCGACAAGCCGCGCTCGGCCGCCGCGCGCAACGCATCGACGACGGCACCGCGTTTCCGGCGACGGGACCCATCAAGCGGCTCCACGGCCGCGCGCGATGCGCGCGGCCGCCGGTGCAGTCCGCGAGCGTAATACCGGCACGATTCGTGCAACGGGCACTTCCCGCACCGCGGTCTCGCAGGACGACACACCAGCGCTCCCAGGTCCATCAATGCCTGATTCCACCGGTATGCCTCGCCATCGAGAAGCCACGTCTTGGCCGTCCGATTCATCACCCCGACGGCGACAGACTCGGATTCGGCGCCGAGGGCGGCGCGCGCCAGAACGCGACGAGTGTTGATGTCTACCACGGGGATTTGTGCGTCAAAGGCGAAACAGGCGACTGCAGCCGCCGTGTACTCGGCCACCCCGGGGAGCCTGCGAAGAGACCTCACGTCGGACGGGAACTCCCCCGCGTGAGCGATGTCGTGCGAGGCCCGCTGAAGATCAACCGCGCGGCGGTTGTATCCGAGCCCACGCCACGCCCGAATCACATCCATGGCCGGGGCGTGCGCAAGGTACTCGGCGGTGGGGAAGTGATCCAGGAACTCCGGGTATACATCTGCGACGCGACCGGCCTGCGTTTGCTGCAGCATCACCTCGGCCACGAGCGTGCGGTACGGGTCACGATGATCTCGCCAGGGAAAGGTTCGAGCGTGGGCGTCGAACCAGCGAAGAAGTCTCCGCTGTGCGGCCTCCATCGCCGCGGCTCTCGGCATACACGCATCCTACCCTCAGCCTCAAAGGAAACGGCCGCCGATTTTTCGGCGGCCGTCGTCCGTCTTGACCGGGCTAGTTCTCGCTACCGGCCAGCTCCAGCGGCGGCCGGTCCGGCGGGACCGGAGCCGGCTCGAACACGATCTCGCCGTCTCGCGCGTCGGCAATGAGCGTCGTACCCGGCGGGAACGCCTTCCACAGCATCTTCTCGGACATCTGGTCTTCGACCATACGCTGAATCGTGCGACGCAGCGGGCGCGCGCCGAGCGACTGGTCGTACCCCTTCTCCGCCAGCAGCGACTTCGCGGCGTCGGTAAGGATGATCTCGATGTCCTTGCTCTTCAACTGCTCCTGGATGCGGCGCATCATCAGATCCACAATCAGCTTGACATCGGCAAGCAACAGTGGGTGGAACACGATGATCTCGTCGATGCGATTGAGGAACTCGGGACGGAAGGAGTGCTTCATCTCCTCCATCACGCGCTCGCGCATGCGGTCGTAGTCCATCATTCCGGCCTGCTTCGAACTGAAGCCGAGTCCGCCCTTTTCCAAATCCCGCGTGCCGAGGTTCGACGTCATGATGATCACGGTGTTCTTGAAGTCCACCGTGTGTCCCTGGGCGTCGGTGAGACGTCCGTCTTCAAGAATCTGCAACAGCGTGTTGAAGACGTCGGGATGCGCCTTCTCAATCTCATCGAACAGGACCACGCTGAACGGCCGGCGACGCACGCGCTCAGTAAGTTGCCCACCCTCTTCGTAGCCGACGTACCCCGGCGGCGAACCGATCAACCGAGACACGGTGTGCTTCTCCATGTACTCGCTCATGTCCAGTTGGATCAGCGCCGACTCCTCGCCGAACAAGAACTCCGCCAGCGTCTTGGCAAGTTCGGTCTTCCCGACGCCCGAGGGGCCAAGGAAGATGAACGAACCCGAAGGACGCTTGGGGTCCTTCAGGCCGGCGCGCGTGCGCCGGATCGCCTTGCTGACCGCACGGATGGCATCGTCCTGGCTGACGATCCGCTTGTGCAGTTCGTCTTCCATGCGCAGCAACTTCGCGGTTTCCTCTTCGGTGAGCTTGTAGACCGGGATGCCCGTCCACAACGCGAGCACTTCCGCGATCTCCTCCTCGCCGATCTGAGGCAGACGGTCGACCTCGCCGGCGCGCCACTCGCGCTCGCGCTTCTCGCGCTCGCTGCGCAGTGTGTTCTCCTGCTCACGCAAACGAGCAGCCTGGTCGTAGTCCTGCTCGGTGATCGCGGCGTCCTTCTGATCGCGAACTCCCGCGATTTGCTCGTCGAATTCGCGAAGGTCCGGCGGGACGGTCATGCGCAAGATGCGCATACGCGAGCCGGCTTCGTCGATGAGGTCGATCGCTTTGTCGGGCAGGAACCGGTCGGAGATGTAGCGGTCGGCAAGGTTTGCGGCGGCGACGATCGCGTCCTCGCCGATCAAGATGTGGTGGTGCTCTTCGTAGCGCTCCTTCAGCCCCTTGAGGATCTTCACCGTGTCGGCCACCGAGGGCTCTTCCACCTTGATCGGCTGGAACCGGCGCTCCAGCGCGGCGTCCTTCTCTAGGTGCTTGCGGTACTCATCCAGGGTCGTCGCACCGATCGTCTGCAACTCGCCGCGCGCAAGCATCGGCTTCAGAATGCTCGCAGCGTCGATCGCTCCCTCGGCCGCGCCGGCACCGACGAGCGTGTGCAACTCGTCGATGAACAGCACAATGTCGCCGCGCGTGCGAATTTCTTTCAAGACCTTCTTCAACCGCTCTTCGAAGTCTCCGCGGTAACGCGACCCGGCGACCAGCGCGCCGAGGTCGAGGGTGTAGATCTGCTTGCCCTTGAGCGTCTCGGGGACTTCGTTGCGGATGATGCGAGTCGCCAACCCCTCGACGATCGCCGTCTTGCCGACACCGGGCTCACCGATCAGGACCGGGTTGTTCTTGGTGCGGCGTGACAGAACCTGCATCACGCGTTCGATTTCCTTCTCGCGGCCCACGGTCGGGTCGAGCTTGCCCTCGCGCGCGAGGTGCGTCAGGTTGCGGCCGAACTGGTCGAGCACGGGAGAGCCGCTCGGTGCCTGCTCGCCGGCGGGCTGCCCGCCCCCGCCTTCTTTCTGGCCGCTCTGATAGCCCTGCAGCAGCGCAATGACTTGAGCGCGCACCTTGTTCAGGTCTGCCCCCAACTTGACCAAGACCTGCGCGGCAACGCCTTCGCCTTCACGGATGAGGCCGAGCAGGATGTGCTCGGTGCCGATGTAGTTATGGCCGAGTTGCAGCGCCTCGCGCAACGACAACTCCAGAACCTTCTTGGCGCGCGGCGTGAACGGGATGTGTCCCGGCGGCGGCGCCTGGCCCTGTCCAATGATCTCCTCGACTTGCTGACGCACTCCGTCGAGCGAGATGCCGAGCGACTCCAGCGCCTTTGCTGCAACGCCTTCGCCCTCGTGGATTAGGCCGAGCAGGATGTGCTCGGTTCCGATGTAGTTGTGATTGAGCATCCGCGCTTCTTCTTGCGCCAGGACGACAACCCGGCGTGCGCGGTCCGTGAATCGCTCGAACACCACTGACCTCTCTCTCGACGCGGTCCTCCCCGGATTATATCCGTGGGGTCACTACCGCTTTCCTTTTCGACAGCCGACTTTCTGCTTTCGTGGATTCCATCGGCGGCCTTTCCCATCATCTATAACCGATTCGGCCGGTTCTCGATTCCCTTTTCGGGGAGCAGGACCGCGGGGCGCCTTTGACGGCGGCTTTTCGCTGGTGAGGGCGCTACTCGGCCTCTGGGCGAAGCAGTGGGAACAAGATCACCTCGCGGATGCTTGCAACGTCAGCAAGCAGCATGACCAGGCGATCGACGCCGACGCCGAGTCCACCGGCGGGCGGCATACCGTATTCGAGCGCGCGCAGGTAATCCTCGTCCACAGACATTGCCTCGTCGTCACCGGCCGCTTTCTCGCGGGCCTGCGCCTCAAAGCGCGCGCGCTGATCCACCGGGTCGTTCAACTCGCTGAAGGCGTTCGCGAGTTCCCTGCCGACGGCGATCACCTCAAAGCGCTCGGTTACATTCGGGTCATTTCGGTGGATTCGCGCCAGCGGAGAAACCTCGACCGGGTAGTCCGTGACGAAAGTCGGATCCCACAGTCCGTGCTCGACGTGCTTTTCAAACAGTTCGACGACGAGCTTGCCGGTCCCCCAGCGCTTCTCGTAAGGGACGCCGTCGCGGTCGCACAACTCGCGCGCGCGCTCGACCGGCCAGTCGTAAGACAGATCCTGGGCACCCACGGCTTCGCGAACCAACTCCAGCATGCTCGCCCTCCGCCAATCGCCGCCGATCTGAACGGCGCGGCCTTGGTACTCGATCACCTCGGCCGGCGAGACCGCCTGCACCATGGACTGCGTCAGTTCCATCATCTCGGTGTAGTCGGCGTAGGCCTGGTAGGCCTCGAGCATCGTGAACTCCGGGTTGTGCTTGACGCTCACGCCTTCGTTTCGGAAGTTGCGGTTGATCTCGAAGACCCGCTCCATCCCACCGACGACGAGGCGCTTCAAGTACAACTCCGGCGCGATACGAAGGTACAAGTCCATGTCGAGCGCGTTGATGTGCGTCACGAAGGGGCGCGCGGTCGCGCCGCCGGGTTGGGACTGCAGCATCGGCGTTTCGACTTCGAGGAAGCCGCGCGCGCTCATGAACTCGCGAAGGCCTTGCACCGTGCGCGCGCGCAACTCGGCGATCCGGCGCGCCTCGGGATTGACGGCGAGGTCCACATAGCGGCGGCGGTAGCGCTGCTCGACGTCTCGCAATCCGTGCCACTTCTCCGGCAGCGGACGGATGGACTTGGCAAGGAGTTGCAGCGAATCCGCGCGCACCGACAACTCGCCCTTGCGGGTCTTGATGATCTCGCCCTCAGCACCGACCCAGTCGCCGAGGTCGAGTCCCTCGAAGGCCGCGTAAGACTCGGCACCAAGTCGGTCGAGTTGGCACATCAGTTGGATCTCGCCGGTACCGTCGCGCAACGTTCCAAAAGACATCTTGCCGTGCCCGCGCTTGAGCACCAGGCGACCGGCGACCGACGCGCGCGCGCCGGTCTCTGCTCCCTGCTCGAGCTCGCCGTGCTCACCGTGAATCGCCGCGGCAGTGTGCGTGCGGTCGAAGCGAACGGGGTAGGGGTTCACACCCGACGCGCGCATTTGCTCGACCTTGTCCAGGCGCGCGCGCTCGATGTCGTCGAACCGCTCGGTCATTCGCCACCCCGCGTGTTGAGTTCGTAAATCTGCAGCAGCCCTTCCAGCGTCAACCACGGTTCGTGGTGATCCACGGTGTGCGCGTGCGGCATGATCACCGGCGCCAGTCCGCCGGTGGCCACGCTTGGGGCGACCCCGCCTAGTTCCTCGCGCATCCGAGTGATGATTGCATCCACCTGACCGGCGAAGCCGTAAAGCACTCCGGACTGAATCGCCTCGACCGTGGTCTTGCCGATGACCGACTGCGGAGCGACGAACTCGATATTGCGAAGTTGCGCTCCGGCCGAGACCAGCGCGTTGGTCGAGATCTCCACGCCGGGGGCGATGGAACCGCCCAGGTACTCACCCTTGGCGCTGACGGCGTCAAAGGTCGTCGCCGTTCCGAAGTCGATGACGATGCAGGGCCCGCCGTAACGTGCGAACGCAGCGATCGCGTTCACGATTCGGTCGGCACCGACTTCGCGGGGGTTATCGGTCATGATCGGCATGCCGGTGCGTACGCCGGGACCGACGATGACCGGATCGAAATGGAAGTAGCGCCGCGTCATGTCGCGCAACGCCTCGGTCACTCGCGGAACGACGCTCGAGATCACCACGGCGGTGACGTTGCGGTCGAACGAAAGCCCAACTTGGGACAGCAGCCCTTGAAAGATCAGCGCAGTTTCGTCCGCGGTGCGCTCGGTGTGCGTCGCCACGCGCCAATGCTGCTGCAGATCGGTGCGCTCGAACACCCCGATCACCATCTGAGTGTTGCCGACATCAACCGCGAGCAGCATCTAGATCTCCTCGACTTCCAGGCTCAAATCCGCCGCAGGCGCTGAGTGCGTGAGCGCACCCACGCTGATCGCGTCCACTCCGGTGCGCGCGATCGCGCCGATGGTTTCGAGCGTGACGCCACCCGAAGCCTCGGTGCGCGCGCGCCCGGCCACGATCTCAACGGCTTCCGACAGAGTCCGCACATCCATATTGTCCAGCAGCAACTCGTCCGCGCCGGCATCGAGGGCCTCTCGCACCTGCGCGAGCGTGTCGCACTCGACCTCGACCCAGGTCGCGGCCGCCTTCGCCGCAGCCACCGCCGGGCCAAGACCGCCCGCCGCGACGATGTGGTTGTCCTTGATCAAGACGGCTTCCGCGAGCGTCGAACGGTGGTTGGTTCCACCGCCCGCGCGCACCGCGGCCTTCTCCAGCGCGCGCCACCCCGGCGTCGTCTTTCGCGTGTCACGCACCTGGACGCCGCCGGCAGCCGCAACATACTGAGCGGTCAGGGTGGCGATCCCCGACAATCGCTGCACGAAGTTCAACGCCGTGCGCTCCGCCGACAAGATCGCGCGCAGCGACCCCTCGACCTCGGCCACAACCGAGTCCGGGGACAAGCAAGCGCCGTCGGCGACCAGCACGTTCACGCGCACCTTGGCGTCCATTTCCAAGAACGCCGCCTCGAACAACTCGAGGCCGGCGATCACGCACGCGGTCCGTGCCACGCAGCGCGCGCGGCCGCGCGCGCCGGCAGGAACGGTGGCCAGGGTGGTGACGTCCTCGAACGCCGCGTCCTCAACGAGCGCGTCCCGAACGATCTGCCGCGCGCGCTCGTCCAACTACAGGCTCGCGGTCGCGTAGACCTCGCCGCGAATCTCGGTCACGCGGTTAAGGCCGTCCACGAATACGACCGTCGGCTTGTACTCGCGCGCCTCGGCGTCGCTCATGTGCGCGTACGAGATGATGATGATGAGATCTCCCTCACCGACCAGGCGCGCGGCCGCGCCGTTCAGGCATACCGTCCCGGATCCCGCCGGGCCCTCGATGACGTAGGTCTCCAGGCGCGCGCCGTTGGTGATGTCTGCGATCTGGACCTTCTCATTGGGCAGAAGATCCGCAGCCTTCATCAGGTCGGTGTCGATAGAGATCGATCCCATGTAATCCACGTTGGCCTCGGTCACCGTGGCCCGGTGGATCTTGGATTTCATCATGGTGCGAAACATCAGTCGTCCCTCCGATCGATGCCCCGAGCCGGGGTCACCGTCATGTTGTCAATCAATCGAGCACTACCGAACCATGCCGCAACGGCGCACAGCGCCGGGACATCGAGGCGCTCGAGGTCGTCGAGAGTCTCGGGGTCCACGCACGCCGCGTAGTCAAGGCGCGCGAGCGGCTCGCAGGATATCTGCGCGGCCATCATCTCCGCGATTCGCCGTCCGTCTGATTCGCCCTCTGCGACCGCGACGGCAGCGGCATCCAGAGAACGTTTGAGCACCAGAGCCGAGCGGCGCTGGTCGTCGTTGAGGTAGACGTTGCGGCTGGACATCGCGAGCCCGTCGGACTCGCGCACGATCGGGCACCCGACGACCTCAACCGGGAAGTTCAGGGCGCGCGCCAGGTTTCGGATGACCACCAACTGCTGCGCGTCCTTCTGCCCGAAGTACATCCGGCAGGCGCCGGCGATGTTGAACAACTTGGCGACCACGGTCACGACGCCGTCGAAGTGCTCCGGTCGCGTGCGCCCGCAGAGTTTCGTCGCCATAGGTCCGGCCGATACGCGCACACCGGTGTCCGTTCCGTACATCTCCTCAGTGCCCGGAGCGAACACGACGTCGGCTCCCTCGCGCTCGCAAATGTCCAGATCGCGATCGAGATCACGTGGGTACGCGGAAAGGTCCTCATTCGCACCGAACTGCAGCGGGTTCACGAAGATGCTCACTCCGACGATGTCATTGTCGGCGCGCGCGCGCCGCACCAGGCTCGCGTGGCCCTCGTGCAAGTACCCCATGGTCGGGACGAAACCAATCCTGCGACCCGCCTCGCGTTCCTTCTCGAACATGCGCTGCGCGTCCGCAACCGTCGCGAGAATCCTCATCGATGCGCCGCCTCCTCCAGCGCTTCGCGAACACGCTCGGCCGCCTCCGGACCCAGGCGGCCCGATTCAACCGCGAGCGCGAGCGCGCGGCGCGCGTTCGCCACGTAAGGCTCGATGAGATCGACCGGCAGTGCAGCCAAGTGCGCGCGCAACGTCCCGACGTCGCCGCGGACGACGGGCCCGGTGAGCGCAGCGGCCGGACCCAACCGCTGGATGTTGTCCACGGTCGCTCGCATCAAGGGAACGATGAGATCGTGGCCGCCGAGCAGTCGTGCGGCATCTCCCGCCAGCGCAACGGTGAAGTTCGACGACATCACCAACGCCGCGTGATACAGCGGCCGCTGCTCCTCCGAGATGAACAGTGCCTGCCCGCCCAGGTCGCCGACGAACCCCGCGCACCACGCACGCAGATCGTCCGGACACGTCACCCCGAAAACAGTTCCTTCGAGCGGTTGATTGTTCGTCGCAACCGGAACGGCCGGATGCACTGCCGCCACAAGCGCGCCGCACGCCTCGAGAACATCCAAACCCGCCAGGCCGCACGTATGCATCACCACAGCCCCGGGACGCCCCACGCGCGCGACCACTCCGGCCGCCTGGCGAATCTCGTCGTCGGGCACTGCGATCACCACGACGTTCGCGTCGGCGATCACTCCCGGATCGTCGTCCCGCCGAAGTTCGCCGAGAACGCGGTGCCCCGCGCGCTCGAGCGCCCGGGCAAAGGACCCACCGACCCGCCCGGCACCGACCACGACAACGTCAAAGGGGCGCTGCGGAGGCAGCGGTCGCAGAGAGGGGTGTTCGGCCGAGAACGGCCGCGGATGTTGCTGCACGTTTCCTCCTCCGTTCCGGTCCCGCACCGGGTACCGTTCGGACGCAGCCAAGTATACCGCCGCGAAACACCTCGTGAATCGGGAGGCGACGCCACGGGACTGCGGTGACGGTGAGTCAGGGCCGTACTTCGACGAACCCGGCGGCGGCGAAATCGCCGTCGAAGGCCAGCGCCTCGCGAATCCGAAGACGCCGCATCATCGCGAAGCTCGTGGCGTCCACAAACGAGTACTCCCGCTCGTCGTGGCGACGCAACCACTGCCACGCCTGATGTTCCGTGCCCTTGTCGACGTGTTCGACGGTCAGCGCGCGAGAAGCGAGCGCGGCGTCCGCCATTCGAAGCGCTCCGCCGTGCCCAACGCGACGACGAAGAAACGTCCACGTCTCACCAAGGACATGATTGGTCGTCAGGAGCGACCCTCGTTCGCCCGCCCATATCGCTCGCGCCGCCGCGTGATTCCGATCTCTGGATACCGATAACGCAACCCAGTAGGACGTATCAACGAACCTCATCGCGGGTAGACCACGTCGTCGACGTTCCCCGGCTCCACGTCAAAGGCGCCCACCATGGAGTCGAGTGGGTCGCCGCCCGCCTTTCGGGGCTTGAGCCGCTCGCCGACAAACATCCGGATGAGGGCCGCCTTAGACGTTCCGGTACGGGCCGCCTCAACGGCAAGGGCGTCGTCCATCTCTTCTTCGATGTAGATCTGAAGCCGCTTCATGCAGGGAGATCATACAGCCCGTGGCGCTGTATACATCTCTCCGCCGCCCCCTCCGTTGAAGTCCGTCCCTGAACGGTGCCCGCAGACGTTCCCCCAGCCGGACAGGGGCGCCTCGGGCAACTCATTGCGGGGTTCGAAGTCGGGACCAGAACGGTTCAGACCTATTCGAATAGTTATCAGAGTGCGACAGATAGGGTCTGGGGCTCGCAGGTCACGCGCGCTTCCCATCGTTTGATTGCCTGGATACGATGGCGGTGATTCGAGCGTGATGAAGGAGATGACGATGCTCGATCCCGACCGCGTTGATCTGCGCGCGCTCGCCGAGGCGCTGGAGGATCACTCCGGCATGAACGCGTGGTACTTGGACCCGGAGACGGGCGCGGTCGAGCCGTTTCTCGAGGACGCCACCGGCGACGAGCCTGCCCCTCCCGACGACTGGATTCAGATCCAGGCACTGGAGTCTCGCGAAGCGTACGAGGACTTGGAGAACTTCGTCGCGCGCGTAGGAGATTCGCGCGCGCGCGACCTTCTCTCTCGCGCGATCGGAGGCCGCGGGGCCTTCCGTCGATTCAAAGACACGCTGTTCGAGTTCCCCGAATTGCGGGAGGCGTGGTTTGCTTTCCACGATGCGCGGATGCGCAGGCGCGCGCTCCGCTGGCTCGCCGACGAGGGACTCGCGGACGAGGTTGCCGTCGAGCGCGCGACGAAAGACGTTCGTGAGCCGGATCTTCCGCAGCTCGCCGAGGTCTTCGACGCCGAGAAGATCGCGCGCGCGGTCGCGTCCGACCTTCGCGAGTTCTACGGCTCGCGGCTGCGCGAGATCATCATGTACGGGTCAGCGGCGCGCGGCGAGGCCCACGAGGAATCCGACATCGACCTGCTCGTCGTCCTCGACCACATCGACTCGCCATACCAGGAGATCGAGCGCACGAGCGAGATCGCATGGCGTCACACCCTCGAACACCACGTGCTCGTCTCGATCGTCCATGTCTCCGAGGCCGAGATCGACCAAGGGAAGAGCGCGTTCCTCCGGAACGCCCAGAGGGACGGAAGGCGCGTCGCGTGAGTTTCCCGCGGGCGCACGAGGCTCTCTCTGCTGCGCGCGTTCTCCTGGAATCGCGATTCGCAGCCGACGCGGTATCGCGCGCCTATTACGCGACCTACCATGCTGCCTCCGCTGCGGTGGAGAGCGTTGGCGGCGAGCCGAAGAGTCACGCCGGACTCCTCAGGCTGTTCGGTGAGCTTGTCGTGGTCCCCGGACTGCTGCCGTCCGAGTTCGGCGTGATTCTCCACCGCCTGCAGGCCGCGCGAGCGCGCGCGGACTACGTCGGGGAGATCGGCTCGGATGCGGCGGAATCGGCCGTCCGCGACGCAACGCGATTCGTCGAAGCCGTCGAGAACTGGGTGAACACGTCAGGCGAGCAGTGAGCCGCGGGGACACACCTTCCGAGCACGGGCGTTCCGCATGCGGGGGCGGCTCCGGCCTCACGCGAGGAAGAGCGTGCCTTCCGTGACCTCCAGGCGATCCGATCCGATCAAGGCGGCAAGCGCCTCCAGAATGCACTGGCATAGCGGCCAGCACATTGTTCTTCGCGAGGTACATCGGGGATGCATCTGGAGCGCGCGCCCCGTCGTCGTCGTCCAGGACGCCCCCGATCTCCTGGCCTTCTGGACGCCGTTCGGCACCAGGTGGCACGTCCCGGTTTCTTTGGACGGCGAACGACTGGACGTCCAGCCGGAGGAGTGGAATCTGATCGAGAGGCCTTTCACGCTGCGCATGCTGCGTCTCGCGACACCCGGTGCTGCGCACTCGGTGCTTCTGTTCTGGCAAGACGACGAGTTCCTCGCGTGGTACGTCAACCTCGAAGAACCCCTGCGCCGCACGGGCATCGGTTTCGACTATCTCGACCAGAAGCTCGATCTCGTCATCAACGCCGACGGATCGTGGGAATGGAAGGACGAAGACCACCTCGGCCAAGCCGTGCGGCAGGGGATTCTCGGCGCCGACCAAGCGGCGGCCGTACGACGTGAGGGTGAGCGAGTGCTGGAGCGATACATCGGACGTAAGTCACCCTTCAACGAGGGATGGGAACGCTGGCGCCCAAACCCCGAATGGACGATCCCCGAACTGCCAAAAGGATGGGACCGGCTCCCGTAGACGTGATGGCCACCCACGCGCGAGGAAACCGTCAGGCGAGCAGCGAGCAGCGGGCGGGTAGGTGATCACGGGGTCGGTGACGACCTTGACGAGCGATGGACCCGGCGTCGCCGGCGCGCGCACGCGCATCGCGAAGCCCTCGTCGTTTTCGCAGGTGAAAGCGGGAGAACGCGCATGTTCGTGCGCGTGAACCTCTCGAATCGAGAGATTGACCATCCTGACGGCCCAGGCTAGAGTAGTAGTCGTGAAGGATTTCGGGCGAGAAGAACTCGAGCGGGCTCTCACCGTTCTCGGAGAAACGCTGCGCGCGCGGAACCTCCGGTTTGAGCTTGTCGCCGTCGGAGGGAGCAGCCTGCTGCTTCTGGGATTGATGCATCGCCCCACCCAGGACCTGGACATCGTGGCACTCATGCGCGATGGGCACCCCTCAACGGCTGTTCCGCTGCCCGACGAACTTCTCACAGCGGCCTCGGATGTCGCCGCGGTTCTCGGGCTGGGACCGAAGTGGTTGAACGCTGAATCTTCGGGACTCTTCGATCTAGGACTGCCCCGCGGATTCGACGAGAGACTTGAAACTCGCATCTACGGTGGATTGGTTCTGCACCTTGCCGGCCGCTTCGATCAGATCCACTTCAAGGTGTACGCGGCTGCGGACGGCATGAGCCCAAAGCACATCGACGATCTTCGCCGACTCACGCCAAGCCGGGAGGAGTTGCTTGCGGCAGGCCGATGGGCGATGAGCCACGACGTGTCGATGGGCTTCCGCATGCTGCTCGTCAGAACGCTCGCGGATCTGGGAGTGAGCGATGCGGACGACGAACTTTAGGTCGGCGCTCGACGAGAGCGTCCTGTCCCTCCTCTGGAGCATGTGGGCCGAGGCCGGGGTGTCGGGGTGGGGCAGGAAGCACACGAGCCACGCCATCGACATCGAACCTCTGATCTTGTTCACGACGAGTTTCCGCGAGATCGATCGCAGACTCCGCGACGAAGTTACGGATTGGTGCATCGAATTCGGCCGTCATGTGTCGGCCACGCGATTGCGGACTCTGCTCGAGACTTCGTGGAGGGACTTCCCCGATCTGCGATCCATGTACGGCGCCTTTGCGGGCACCGTCAATCGACACGGCAACGTCAACTGGCCTTACGCGACGGAGGGCTACAAGTTCGAGCCGACGGGTCGGTCGCACATGCCCGACTTCGCCCGGCCCTCTCTCGTGCAACTGCGTCTCCGGTCGGTCTTTGGCGTTACCACGCGGGCAGAGGTCGTTCGGATGTTTCTTGCCGATCCGTCCGCGAGCCTGTCGGCGGCAGACATCGCGGACGCGGTCGGCTACTCGAAGCGAAACGTCTTCGACGCTCTCGAATCCTTGCGAATGGGAGGGCTCCTCGACGTGATCGCGGTCCGAAACTCCAAGCGGTACAGACCAATTTCACCCGAGAGGTTCGTCGCATCCGTCGGCGAACTGCCGGACTTCTTCCCGGCGTGGATCAACATCTTCCGGGTGCTCGCGTTCGTCAAGCGCTACGCGGACGCGTCGGGGCAGATCGACGACATGGGCGCCTCAGTCACAGCGGGAGTGGACCTTCGCGCGGCCGAGAACTCCATTCGTCTGGCGGGGTGGGAAGTGCCGGCGATCCTGGGCTCCGGAGAAGTCCTTGCGGAGCGATTCGAGGAATGGGCCGGAACACTCGCGCAAGGGCTGGCCGGGGCGGACATGAAGGTCTTTGCACCGAGTCATCGCCGCACGTCGGCGTCGCAGTAGGCTTCGGACAACTCCCGGCGATCCGGCCGGACGGCGTGAGGGTAAGCGAGTGCTGGAGCGATGACGCCGGAGTTGGGGACGAAGTACGCCTCTGCGCAACGCATCTGAATTCTCCGAGGAGGCGCAAGCCGGCTTCCGTCGAGGCATTCAGCGAGGCAGTGATTACCGGCTCGGGGCTGGAATCGGCTCCCCCGACAGCGCAGACAGCGAGAACGACGCAGTGCAGTCGTTGAGCCGTCCGGGAGGGCCGAGAACGGGAGCGAAGAAGAGGGCCGGAATCCTCATCCCCGGATGCGTGTCGATGCTCTTCTCAACCTCCACTCTCTTGCTCCCCCAGCGCGAGACCAGCCGCATCTCAAGCAGCGCCGACTCTCTCACCACCAGCTCCCCGCCGGACCCCAGCACCAGAAACTCACCCGTATCCGGGTTCCTCGATGCGTAGCAAGCGAACTCGCCATGCTGCTCGACTCCCCTGGGAAGGGACAACACGCGCACAGGAACGGCCTTGGGAGCGAAGAACTGCAGAGCTTTGTCACGCGCGGGTTTCGGCGGCGGCGCGGCCCCACTAAGAACCTTGACCAAGACCAGCGCGCCGATTGCGAAGGCCACCGCCAGCGTGCGGACAACCACACCCGGCTTCATCTCATCACCCCGCACGCCCCAATGTCGCCGACGACCAAACTGCAGTCTCCAGATTGCATCTAGTTGCGCCTGGGGATGTAGCCCGGGCTTCCCCCGACGGATGGCTTCACGCTGGTAAGTACCTTGCCGCCCTCATCGAATGCGACGACCTCAGGTACTTCCTGCAGCCGGGGCACAGCCTGTAAAGCAAAGAAGCGAACTCGAAAACCGGGGACGCGAACCACACGCGCTGCCAGGTCGCGGTTTCCAGCATCCACGCGGACGCGGTCAACGTCTTCCCAGGCCGCGCCGTAGATGTAGGTTGCGTTCTCCTCGTACTCAGCTTGAGGCGCGAAATGCAGCCGGGGGAGCCAAGTTTCGAGGAGGGATTCCGGACCACACTGACTGCTAGTGCGGCCATGAGATACCGCCAATGCCAGACAGAAGTCACCCGCTTGATCGAAGTAGATCTGAAGACTCCACAGCGCCGTCACTCGTGCGTCGCCGGAAGGCTCGCTCCCGCCGGCAAGGACCAGCGGGTGGTCGGATGACGGATGCGGTCGGCCGGCCGCGTCGTCCCCACGGGTGCATGCAGTGAGGCCGACGAGCAGTGCGACGCCGACAAGACACCGCAGGACCTTTGTGAGCCTCATGTCGATCCCCCGTCGCGCGCCCAAAGACACGAGGCCCGCGAATGTAAGGGGTGCCGGACGGCGGACCCGGCCGACCAGCCACATGAAACGGCGAGCATGGCGCCTCAATAGGCGCCTTCGAAGAGTTCCAAGTCGACGCGCGCGGAACGCCCGGGAAGCACGCGAACCCAACCGCAGTACGAGCCCGAGGAACAAGGTGACCCCATCGCGGGACGACCCGAATACGACTCAATGAGCACCGAGTACTCCCCCGGCGCGAGGGGGATGGAGTACCGGTCGCGTGCGGTTGTGGTGACCCTGTGAGGTCGCCTCGGCCCTTCGTAATCGGCACCATCGAAGTCGCTCCAGCGAAGAGGCGGCGCGTACACGAACACCCGCCGCCGCTCGTGAAGCACCTCGCCGCACGAAGAGGGCTCGTCCGATTCAATCGTGGGCATGCAATTCCCGCCGCGCAGCAGGACGGTGCCGTAAACAGAGCCCTTTCGAACCGGCGGCTTGACGGGTGGGCTCGGAACGTGAGTTGCCATCGAAGGCGTTCCGGTGATGAAGGCTCTGGGCACCCCGGCGCCGCGAGTCGCCCCTGCGCCACCGCAGGCATTCAGAACCATCAGCGACAAGAGCGCTACCGCTCGCACCACCCTGGTAGTTCTCACAGCGTCTCCGTTCGACATGCTCCGCCTGTTTCCTACCCGCAGCAGACCGGATCCGATCCAGCCGCGTGCAGGGACGTGGCGACAGGTCCGCCCATTGAGGAGTTGTGGCCCTCCCGATTTGCGCCCGTACCGGTGAGCATCCCGAAACGAAGATGTCATCTGATGTCCATTCCCTTACTTCGCGCGGCTGCCCGGCGCGCGGCAGGACGGGGCCACCTTCAGGATGGCACCATCTTGGTAGTCAAGGTCCGACTCGTTGCAGCACCCTCCGAATATCAGCAATCCTGCTCCAGTCCAAGCGGTCAGGGTCCCGATCCTCGGTGCAAGCGGACCTTGCGGCAACGCGCGCCACGAGTCCTCGCTCGGGTCGTACGCGAACCCGTCGTTTGAGGCTCCTTCCCCGAGCTTGTCGTCGGTCCTCCCCACACCACCCCAGACGAGCATCTCCCGGCCATCCCAGGCGACGCCGGAGGATCGTCGCGCAACAGGGGCCTCCTTGAGCAAGCGCCAGTGATCAAGGGCGGGATCGTATGCCGCCCCGTCGCCGAGAAACGCAAAATCTGCCGTGCCTCCCCAGATGATCATCTCCTTTCCGGTCCACAGCGCGGTGTTCCAATCTCGCGGCCGCAGCGGTGCGGGTGGGATCCGTCTCCAGGTGTTCGTCGCGGGGGTGTATGCGGCGCCGTCGACAAGGAATGTAGGTGGCACAAACTCTCCGTCAACGACTTTCCCCCCGCCCCGGCTCCCACCCCACAGCAGAAACTCAGTCCCGGTCCAAACCGCATCGGCTCCCGACCGCGCGCTCAGCGGCCCGGGCGGGAGCGCGCGCCAACGGTCGGCGCCGGGGTCATACGCGGCCGCTTCCGCCTTGCCCTGTGCGCCCGGGCCCCACACAAGCAACTCATGACCGTCCCACGCCCCAACGTGGCCGCCCCCAGCCGGAAGAGGTGACGGCGCAATGCGGCGCCACCGGTCCTCGGCGGGGTCGTAAGCAACGCCAAGTTCCCCAAGCGGATCCCCGCCCTGGTCGAGCCCGCCGTCGTCCCAAAACAGAGCCTCCTGTCCGGTCCAAAAGGAGGCAAAGCCCATGTGCCGGCCGATCTCGGGGGCGGGCCGGATAGTGCGCCACGTTCCCTGACGCGCATCAAGACTCGCGCTGTCGCTGTTGTTCCACGCGATGGCCTGCTTCCCGGTCCAGACACTGCCCGCCACCCAATTGAAGCTCGCCGGCGAGGAGGGCATCTTCTCCCAAGTACCCGCGGCAATGTCACAGTTCACCGGTCCCGTGCAGGCCGCAAGCAAGAGGGCGCCAGCCCCGAGACACGCCCACGCGGGGCGACAACCTCTGCTCCGCCACGGCCTTCGGCTCAGCCTCATGTCCATCCCCCGTCGCGCGCCCAAAGACACAAGACTCACGGATGCGAGGGGGCCCGACGGACGGGCGGACCCGGGGACGATGCTGGAGCCTCGGGGCGGGAAGGTAGTCGTCGATGCGGCCTATGTCCAAAGACGCATCGGATCGCGGCGTTTCTCGCCAGCCCTACGCCGGCCGACGGGTCAGCGCATGCCGGATCCAATAAGCCAATCCGCCCACGTGCAGAAATACGCACACGAGAAACACCCACACCCACCGCCCACGACGAAGAGCATGAAAGACGGGCCAGAGAACGAGCGCAAAGAACGACAGCACGACGGACCCGTACAACACGGCGCCGCCCGCGAGCTTGCTCACCCCCGCGACCCGTAGCCAAGGTGCGCGACCCCACCGCACCTCGTCGGCTGGAATACAAACAGGTTCATGCCGTCCGACATCTCCTCCATCGTCCGCGGGTCTTGAGGCACCAAGCGGGGAAGATAGCCGTGGATGCCGCCGGTCGTCGAAGACACGCTCATTCGTCCAGGCGGTGGACGCCGGACGGCGAGATCCCTTGCCGCAGCGCGGGTCTCGCGTCTGCCGCAGCAGGACCCCAGGTGAACGGCTTGAAGCTCGCCTTGGCCCATTTGCACAAAGAGGAGTCCGCTGATCCAGCCCCACAGACCTCGAACTCGACGCCCTTTCGGAAGTTCGATACGTCGCGGAGGCCAGCCACTGTCAGAGGGCCCGCCCAGACAACAAGCACGGTGTCAGATTCTCGCCCAGCCGGCACGTCTCCCGTGAATCGAGCGTCGCGCTGCATACGTCTCAATAGCGGAAGCACTGTGTCTCCATCATTCCTTGCACGGTTCAGCAAGAAGTCCCTGGAATTCCATGTCCGATGCCAGCCCGACACCCCTCGCAAACTGACTCCAGACGGAAAATAGGCCTTCCGACCCCGGCGATTATCAACATGCGCAACGATGTAGTAGGCGGGCGGTGGAGCCCCCAAGCTCCGCCGAGCGGTTTCGACCTCCTCCACCGCCGGGTGGTTGAGTGGGGCGGGGACAATGAAGAACACCCGCACCCCCCGTTCCTGAAGCACGAACACCCCGGTCGCGCTCGAACTTGCGCCCCCACAGGCGGTGCCCGCAAGAGCAAGAGCCGCGCCCAAGAGCGCGCGACGCCACACGGGGCGCGGGAGGCGCGAGCAGCGGATCAACTCAATCACGATTCCCGTTTGTCGCCTGACCGGTCGCGTTTGATCTGGACCGTCCATCGCGCAAGAAGTGTGGTTCCCGCAGCCCTCGGGTAAGTCTCATGTCCATCCCCCGTCGCGCGCCAAAGACACGAGGCCCGCGAAGGCAAGGGGGTCCGACGGCGGACCCGGGGACGATGCTGGAGCCTCGGGGCGGGAAGGTAGTCTTAGATGCCGCTTATGTCCAGGGCGCGCGCAGGGGTTCCATTCGAGAAGGACAGCGAACGGCGGACGGATGCACGGCCTATTCGTCCAGGCGGTGGACACCAGCCGTCGAGATTCCCTGCAGCAGCGCGCGCGCGCTGCCGTGGCCGGGGATTACGGCGTGGGGTGCGATCTCCACCAACGGCACGAGCACGAACGCGCGCCCGTGCATTCGCGGGTGGGGAATGATCAAGTCTTCGTCGGCAACGACCTCATCGCCGACCAACAACAAGTCGATGTCGATCGCGCGCGGGCCCCATCGTTCCTCGCCGGCCCGCACGCGCCCCAAAGCGGTTTCGACGAACGTATTCGGTCCACGGACGGGGAATCAAGTCACCCTCGAGGAACGCGGGCACGCTATGAGCGCGCGCGTGCACATAGGAACTCTCCGACGCATCGGCGTCCGCCGGGTCGCGTGAAACGAAGCGCCCGATCGACGCATCGTAGTACCTCGCTCCCATCTGGTAGAGAACCCCGTCAGCGCCGAATCAACGAGGTCGGCGCGAAAGCGAAGATCCAGCCGGAGGTCGTCGTGACGAAGACACCGCTGCCTGTG
>Ga0265292_1000740_pt1 | contig 38458 bp, 71 predicted proteins | sample Munlanlewell296A_FD_189080 | JGI IMG/M metagenome (GOLD analysis project Ga0265292, IMG submission 189080) | Leachate microbial communities from a municipal landfill in Southern Ontario, Canada - Leachate well 296A | ecosystem: Engineered > Solid waste > Landfill > Unclassified | place: Canada... | reverse complement strand
GTGTTGTCACTAACACCAAATTCAGCAATGCATTCTTCGGGCGTTATGACAGGACATATCCTAACGCCTTACAGTTTTAATGTACTTGTGCAATCACAAGGGTTTTATTTAGGAATTTTATGAGCGAAGAAACAACGGCACTGGAAACCGTAAATCCAGGTACAACGGAAACTGAAACCGAACAACAGGTTAGCAAAATCGAAATGACCCAGGCAGAACTTGATGCAATTATCGTCAAGGAAAAGGCAAAGGCATACCGCAAGGCCGAAAGGCAATTACGTGAAGAATTTGCGGCTATTCCGGCGGTTAAGGAAGTAGAGCCAGTAAAAGAGCCTTTAAGGGAAGATTTTGCGGACGATAAGCAATACATCCAGGCTATGGCTAAATTTGCCATAGCTAACGAGCGTCAGGCTTTAGAACAGGCTGAAAAGCAAAAAGTGGCCGATATGTCACATAAGGAATTCGTAAAAAAGATTCGTGACATCAACGAGCAAGCCGACGAAATACCGGAATTTGACCGGGACATATTCGAATCACTTGTCGTAACCGACAATATGGCAGATGCCATACTGGACAGCGACAAGGGCGCGCAGATCATGGCCTATATGACATTACATCCTGATGAAGCGATGGAAATACACAAGATGGGCAGGGTTGCGCAAACAAAGGCAATTTTAAAGATTGAGCAAAAGCTCGAAACAAAAAACGATCTTCCAAGGCCAGTCGGAACGGACAAGGCGGGAAGTGTAACAGTAACAGACCCAATGAAGATGAACCCAGACCAATACCGCGAATGGCGGAAAAAACAAGGGGCTTCTTGGGCGCAATAAGGAACTTTTATGGCCAATACATTACCTCCATCGGCATTAATTGCCAAGGATACAGTTGCTATCCTGAAAAATAACCCAGGCTTCGTAAGCACGGTAAACAGAAGTTATGAATCTGAATTCCAGAACAACACTTATGATCCTGGGCAAACCATCAACATCAAACGGCCTCCACGTTATACGGTTGCTGCCGGGCGTGTTGCTACACCGCAAGATACGGTTATCACCACTATCCCGTTGACTGTCAACCAATTCCATGTGCCCATGTACAACACAAGGATTGAAGCGACATTGCTCAACAATTCTTGGGATAGACGGATTGAAGCGGCTGCAACTGCATTGATTACCGAAGTCGATAGGCAGTGCGCAGAAACCGCAAAGTTTAGCGCATTTAACATCATTAATGCGGCTGGTGCAGCACCAACGACACAAGCCCTGGCTGTTGCGGCTGCAACTGATGTATACGCTAGGCTTGATGAAATGGGCGCTCCACAAATGGATAGGTTTTTCTGTCTAGCGCCTAAGCCACACGGTAACTTAGTTGCTGGTATGGCTGGCATGTTCAACGACCAAAGCACATTGTCTGCACAATTCCGTTCTGGCAAATTGCGCGAAGCTTTAGGGTTTGGGTTTATGTCAAGCCAAAACGTATCACGCCATACAAACGGCGCGGCAACGGCGACAAACATCAACGGCGCTAACCAAGTCGGCTCTGCAATCACTGTTGTTGCTGTTGCTGGCGGCACATTGACAAGGGGCACGATCATCACACTGCCTGGAGTCAATGCGGTAAACCCACAAACTAGGGTTGATACCGGATCGCTTGCCAACTTTATTGTCACCGCTGACGTGGCTGCTGGCGCAACTAGCATCCCTATCAGCCCTGCAATCGTCACAAGCGGTCAATTCCAAAACGTGACCGCAAGCCCAACAACTGGGGCGGCTTATGTCATACAAGGCGCTGCCAGTACGTCATATTCGGCAAATATCGCTTACCAGCGCGATTTTATGACGCTTGCTATGGTTCCAATGGCTACGCCTAAAGCCGGTTCCGGCGCGGTTGCTTACCAACACAGTGAGGACGGTATAACTGTCAAGGTCACTGAATATTGGGACGGCAACGGTGACGTTGCAAACATCCGGCTTGATGCCTTGTTCGGTATGGTTTGTCCATATCCTGAACTCGGTGTCCGTTTTGCTGTACTGTAAGGAGTATTATTATGGCAGTTTTATTGAATAGAGCTTATTTAGGAAGGTTGTCTGGAGTGGTGGCAAGTTTTGGCGTAAGCACAGAGACAGCCCTTGTCGGTAGCGGTTTGGCTACGGCATCCGTAGATGCCAGCTTGACCACTGGCGCATATACGCAAAACACCGCGCAAGGCAAGGCGGCAATTGCTGCTGGCGCATCCAGTGTCGTTATCACCAACTCTTTGGTCGATGCAAATACCAAGGTTTGGGCTATGGTTGCACAGGCGGCGGCGGACGGGACTTTGTTGAGGGTTGAGCGTGTTCTCGCCGCAAGTGGTTCGTTTACGATCTTTGGCACAGCCAACGCAACGGCGACGACCTTGATTGATTGGGCGATTATCGACGACGAACCTGGAACATCGGGTACTTAAAAATGGCAAATGCACAGCAGGTCATAGACCAAGCCAGCACAATGGCAGGGATAAAGGCTATAGGAGACCCTTTAGATGGGGATTCCAACAGTTATGCCCTGCTGTGCCTTAACGCAATGCTGGATTCGTGGCAGACGGAAAATCTTATGATACCGTTTGTCACGGAGACGGTTGCCACGGCGACCGCAAACCCCGTAACCATAGGCACAGGCCAGACAATCAACGTAGCAAGGCCAAAATTTATTCGTGATACCTCGTTTGTTAGGTCAAACAATATTGACTATCCGATAACATGGATAACAGAGGCAGAATACACAAGCATTTTTAACAAGAGCCTATCATCGACTATCGCATGGTATGCCTATTATGACGGTCAATTCCCAATAGGGAATATCTATTTTTATCCAAACATAAGCGGTGCGTCCATTCACTTACAATTGGACGCAATACTCCCGCAATTCGCCGATTACAGCACTGATTATGCTATCGACAAAGGCTACTTGTTGGCCTTGTATGCGTCATTGGCTGAAATATTATGTATTGGCGTAAAGCCAATACCTCCAGACGTAGCTTTGCTGGCAAACAACCAACGGAACTTGATTAGGCAAAACAACCTAAAGATAAATAGGGCAAAAATAGACCCATTTTTAACAAATCGCCGTTTTAACTGGAGACTCAATGCGTATTGATGTCCCATTGACTGGCGTTTTTGGAAAAGGCCGCAGCCTAAAGGCAAATAGCGGCGAAAAGATCAATTGTTACATTGAACAAGCGTCCACTGGACAAAATATTATAGTAGGAACTCCAGGAAGTACCCTACGCTTTACGCTTCCTAATTCACCTGTTAGGGGGTGCTTTTCGGATACTACAGACAGCTATTGGGTGGCTGGTAATTCGGTCTATAAGGTCGATTCGGCATTCAACATAACCCATTTAGGCGACATAAACACCTATAATGGATTTGTCCAGTTTGCATCAAGCGGTATCGACCTAATGTTTGTCGATTTCCAAGACGGCTGGGCAATAAAGCTGGCTACTGGAGTTCTAACACAGATAACGGCAGGATCATTTCCGTCCGTGCCTTCAAGCGTGGCATTCACGAAGGGTTACTTTGTCGTTACACAGGTAACTAGCCAGACTTTTTACATCAGCCAAGAACTTGACATAGCGACAACCTGGAATGCTCTTGATTTTGCCACGGCAGAAGGAAACCCGGACAATACCGCTGGCGTAATCGTCTATCAAGATGAACTTGTATTCCCTGGTTATCGTTCAGTCGAGGTTTGGTACTTTAACGGAAATCCAGATTTCCCGTTCCAACGGAATTCAAATGTAGTCATTGACCACGGCTGCACCGCTCCTAGGTCAATATCAAGGCTTGCGGATTCAGTGTATTGGTTAGGCGGAGATAACTTAGGAAAGGGCATAGTATGGCGTTTAAACGGTTACGCGCCGGAACGTATCAGCACCCATGAAATAGAGCAGCAAATAGCGAAATTGAGCTATATAAACGACGCTATCGGAATGGCATATATGCAAGAAGGGCATATCTTTTATATCCTGCAATTTCCGTCCGCTAACCTTACCTTATGTTTTGACGCAATCACTGGAACGTGGCACAGGAGGTCATATTGCGACCCGACAACCGGTGACTTTAATTTCTGGAAAGCGTCTTGTATTTGTTTTAACGGTAACGCCAATTTGATTGGCGATATACAGTCAGGGAATGTATACAGTTTAGATTTGGACACACACACCGACAATGGCGATCCAATAGTTAGGCAATATACGACCACAATAAACAGCAGCGCACAGCAGAAAATACAGTACGGCATGTTTGGCATTAACTTAGAACCTGGGGTCGGGATAGTAGATACTCCAGCCCCTAAAATTGGATTGCAGTTTTCAAATAACGGGCATACTTGGTCAAATATACGATATAACAGCTTTGGCGCTATTGGTGATTACGACCAAACCGTTAATTTTTATCGGCTAGGTATGGCAAGGAACAGGGCTTTTAGGCTGACCACAAGCGATCCTGTGAAATTTGTGCTGTTAGGGTTTGTGATGGACTTTGATTTAGGGGACTCATGAAATTTAAAAGATCAGGAAGGGCAATAAACGATGACGGCACTTTAACGCCTGAGTTCGTTTCTGCATTGCAACCAAGCCAAGCCGACTTTCAGCAAACGACGACAGACAAGTTCCTTGCTATAGAGCAATGCACTGTTTATTTGCCTTCTTCGCAATTGCTTACTTATGCAAGGGGGCTGTTGTCGGTAAATATAACGACTGCAACAGTAGTTATGAACCCAGGTGATGTCATTACCCTTTCGGCATCACAAACATTGAATATCATACCGTTATGAAAAATTTCAGATTGATACAAAAAGGACTGAACCTTGCCCACATCTATAATGAGGTCATGGCTAACGAGAATCTATTTGTAGAAATACCAAGGACAATAAAGCCCTGGCAACCTGGATACCAGCATATGGGATTGCAAATGATAAACATGAGGGTTAATAATGTACCTTCCGATGTCATGGACAACCCTGAAAGTTACAAAAGGTTTTCAGATGACCTATTCTGTCATGACCTGGAAGCTTATAAGCTGTTTCCAGAAACAAGGAAATTGATCTATGCGCTACTTGAATCGGTAGGAGGAAGTCATATCGGAAGGCTTGCGGCTGTCCGTTTAATGCCTGGTGAGTCCATATATGGACATTATGACACTGGCTTATCGGCTGAGTATTTTAGCCGATACCATATCATTATTGAAGGCACAAATGACAATTGGGCGCATTGCGGGGAAAAGGACGGAATAGAAGAATGGCTTGAAATGAAAACGGGCGAAATATGGTCATTCAACCATAAGTTATGGCATGGCTTCGACAACCGGAGCGACAAGCCCCGCATGTATATTAACGTGGACATTGCATGATGAAAATACTTAATCACTTTATTTGGATTTGCAAGGGATGCCCGATGTATTTTGGCATTGCGGCGGCGGCGGCAGTGGCGGCTGTTGCGACTGTTGCTGGTTCGGCTATAGCGTCAGGCCAGCAAGCGGACGCAGCGGAGGCCGCCGGGGCAAATGCGGCGGCAACATACGCAGACCAGAAAAAAATATTGGGAAGCGCATTGCAAGATTCAAACGCCGTACAACAGCCATATTTTAATACAGGCACGGCGGCGCAAAACAAGCTTTCTTATCTTGCAGGGCTAGGGAATCAGCAAACCGTACAAAACGACCTTAGTTATAACGCCTATATCGCACAGCAAAAAAGCAGGCTGGCGGAGCTGCAAGCCAACAAACCAAGCCCTAAAGACAAAAAAGCTTTTTCAAAATGGCAACAGCAAAAGAAATTTGTAACTGAAAGCCTTAAGCCAACGGTAGGATCACAAACTGCATACCAGAACTGGAAGGCAAAGCAACCAGGGACAAAGCAAGTTGAAGTCCCTATCGATTCTACTTATGGCTCTGTTCTGCAAGACAACCCTGAAAAATTCAATTTTGAAGCCGATCCTGGCTATCAATTCAGGAAAGACCAAGGCAACCAAGCGTTAGATCATAGGCTGGCAGGAATGGGGCTAAAAAATAGCGGTTTGGCACTTAAAGAAGGTATGCGCTTTAATGCAGGACTGGCAGACCAAACCTATAACGATGCATGGCAAAGGTACTTGCAAAGGAACGATATTTATAACCAAAACCGTGGCTTTAAGGTCAATACACTATCAGGGATTGCGGCAACAGGCCAACACGCAGCCGATGAAATATCGAATAACCAAAACCAATATGGCGTAAACGTATCTAATGCGGCAGGTCAGAGCGGGCAAGCCCAACAAAATGCAATAATCCAAAAAGGAAATGCACAGGCCGCCGGTACGATGGGCATTGCCAATGGCATAAGCAGCGGGTTCGGGAATTATGCATCAGGTGTCGCTTATGGTGGAGGTGGAGGGTTTGGTAGTGCGTCTACCACTGGTGGCTATGGTGGCGGAAATGTCAATACAGCGCCAATTAACAACGCATTGTCTAAATATTTTGGGTAATTAAAATGGCAGAAATAGACGCAAGCATCCCATTATCGGGTAAGTTTTTTGACATCAACAACGTCATTGCGGCAGGTCGTCAAGGTCAACTAGACAGGCAAGCAGACCAAGACAGGGCGTCCAAAAACGCATTGAGCGAATACATCAGGGCAAAACCTGCCAATGTCTCGTTAAGCCAGCATTTAGAGCAAGGAGGATTCGGAGACCAAGCCCTGGAAGCTAAAAAGACTGAGACTGAGATAGGAAAGACAGAGGCAGACAGCGGAAAGTCACAAATAGAGCATCACCTAAAACAGCTTGAAATGGTCGGTCAGATAAACCAAGGGGCATTATACATCCCTGGATTGAACAAGCAAAAGATGTACGCCTATTATAAAAATAAGGTAGATTTAGGGATACTGCCTCCAGAAAGCTTAAATAACCTAAATCAAGAACTTGCTAATGTGCCGGATGACGAACAAAGCTTAAAATCCCTGATCGACACGCATATACAGGGCGGCCTTAAGGTTGCCGATAGCCTTAAATATCGTATGCCAGATGCCAATGCGCAATTGAGCGCACAAACGACAATGAGAGGCCAAGACATCACGCAACAAAACAACCAGTTTAATCAAGGAATGGATCAACAAGAATTTGGCTTGAAACAATCAGATTCTAATTTTGAAAGGAAGTACAAGGTTGCCGGATTAGAGGTTCAGAGGAATCAATCAGAAAAAACAAGCAACAAGGCCACATTCGACCAAGAACAAAAATTAGCAGATGACCATCGGGCATTATCAAAGACTTTTAACGAAGTTCGTGACGGATACACTAGGCTGGCTTCGGCATTGCCTAACGCCACGAAATCAGCGGCGGCTACATTGGCTGGCGCAACGTCATTCATGAAACTATTAGACCCTGGAAGCGTTGTTAGGGAGTCTGAATTAGGGATGTCATTGGCTGCAACTGGCATATTCGACAGGGCTACAAATTACTTTAACGTATTGCAAAGCGGAAAAGTTCTAACGCCAAGCCAAGCCGCTGATTTTGCCAAGATCGGTAAAGAAATATATGATGCAGCGGCGCAAAATCAAGCGCAATTGGACGCCCAATTTTCCGAAAGGGCTAGAAAGTATGGACTAGACCCTAAAAACATAATAACCGATTATTCGACAAAAAATAATGACGCAAATGGATCATGGGAAAAGCCTAGTGACTGGGAGCAATTCCTTAAGGAAAGGGGCAAATAATGCCGCAAGTCGATTCTAAGGTTATTTTACAGGGCTTGCTAGACAGGGGCTTAAGCCCTGCCTATGCGGCGGCTGTTGCAGGCAATGCCGCCCAAGAGTCAGGCTTTAATACCCATGCGGTCGGCGATAACGGCAATGCTTTAGGATTGTTGCAATGGAACGGGCCAAGAAAGCAAAAGCTTGTTAATTTTGCCAACTCAAAAGGCGTTGATGTCGCAGACCCTAATACTCAGATGGATTATTTCATCGAAGAAATGAAAAGCCCTGAATATGCAAAGCTGCATGAGCATTTAAACAGCCTTAACAACCCCAGGCAAGCCGCTTTTACGTTCAGCAAGCGGTACGAAAGGCCACGCAATGAATCGGCAAATAATGGACATAGGATGAGTGCTGCTGACTCGTTTTTTAAGATGATAAGCCCTATTTCAACGGCACAAGCTGACGACATGCCAAGTGAGCAGCTTATGCAGGAATACCAAGCTTGGAAGTCTAAAAAAGAACAGCCTAGTTTAGATGGGGAATCAAAAAGCCTTGTTCCAGACCCAGCATTGATTGAAGAATACAATGCATGGAAGAAAAGCAAAGAGCCTTCACTTGTCGGAGAATGGATAGGCAAAGCCGGACAAAACCTAAAGGACGAAGTGGGCGGAGCAATTCGTGGGGCTGGCTCAATAGGGGCGACAGTTTTAGCCCCTATTGATGCGGCAGCTAATGCAATGGGCGTTGAAAATAGTTTTATAGGCAGGAAAGACCGCCGCCAAGCAATGGATGAAGGATTGAACTCGCTTGGAGTAAATACTGATTCCACAAGGTTTAAGACTGGCAAATTAGGTGCTGAAATAGCAGGGACTGCTGGTGCAGGTAATGTGCTTGCCGCTGGAGCAAAGGCCGTGCCTGTCTTATCTAAACTCGCCCCCGCGTTGGAAAGCGCAGGGATGAAGGGCGCAAATATCGCACAGAAAGCCATAGGAGGCGCAGCAACCGGATCGGCTAGTGCTGGCTTGGTTGACCCTGAAAGTGCCGTAAAAGGCGGCGTTATAGGCGCAGGACTGCCACCTGGTTTGGCTGTTGCTGGAAAAGTTGGCGGTAAAGTTGGCGGCAAATTAGGAAAAGGAATTAAAGACGCCATAGCCCCAGCCATAAGCAAGGAAGTCAAAGACCTTGCAATCAAGGCAAAGAAATACGGGATAGACATCCCAATAGATCGATTATACGATTCAAGGCCATTAAATGCCTTGTCGTCAGCCTTAAATTATGTGCCGTTAAGCGGACGTGCTGGCGTTGAGGATGACCTTGCCAAGCAGCTTAATGTCGCTGTATCAAAGACCATCGGACAAGATACGCACAATATAACTAAAGCTTTGCGCGATGCCAAAGAAGTTCTAGGCACTAAATTCGACGATACCTTAAAAAATAACACGGTTAAGGTTGATGACAAGCTTTTATCGTCATTAGCAAAAATTGAAGAAAACACAAAAAGAATATTCGGTGGTGAAATTCCAAAAACAATTCAGGCGCAAATAGACGAAATTATCAATACGTCCGAAAATGGCGTACTCAATGGCGAAAACGCATACAGGATTAAACGTGAGCTTGATCGAATGGGCAAGGGAGGTTCAAATGAAGCCTATCATTTTAGGGAAATAAAGGACTCCTTGCTTGATGCCCTAAATCGGTCATTAGGCAAGGAAAAGGCTAAAGAGTTTTCCAAAGTACGGGAACAATATGCCAACATGCTTATGCTAAAGAAGATTGCCAAAAACGGGGCAGAAGGCGATATATCCATAGCAAGGCTTGCAAATATTAAAGACCCAAAAAGTAAGCAATTACAAGATTTAGCCGACATAGCGGCACAATTTGTCAAGGCGAGGGAAACTCCACACGGAGCAATGCAAAGGGCTACAGCCGGGGCGGTCGGGTTTATGGCTGGCGGTGCTCCTGGGCTTGCCGCTGGCATGGCATTGGGCAGGGGAGCTAATGCGGCCTTAAACAGTAAGGCGTTGCGCGAAAAAATATTGAGCGAAGGCGGAACAAATAAGCTTTCAAGAAAATATCTTGAATCAGCCGCTAAAGCAATTCCAGTAATAGCGACACAACAAAATAAGTGATTACTAATGCAATCGCCCTATACAACTGAAAATCAATGAAATCCATAGCATATTATAGCAGGTTTACGAAATGACAGGAATCATAGCGGTACTTCCGACACACCAATTTTTTGACAAGAACGGCAACATTGCGGCAGGTGCAACGCTAGATACTTATGCCGCAAACACTACGGACGAATTGACCACATGGAAAGATAGGCCGCAAACGATAGAAAACACAAACCCGATTATACTGGACGCACAAGGCCAAGCGACGATTTGGCTGGCCGCCGGCCAGGTTTATGACTTCGTGTTGACAGAGCCGTTAAGTTCAACATTAAGGACGTATGAGGACGTGACAGGCTCGACAAGTTCAGTTCCGGTTGCCAGCGAATGGTCTGCTACAGGGTTGGCGCCAACATTCATTAGCGCAACTTCTTTTTCTGTCACAGGCGACCAAACGGCAACATATAGCGTTAAAAGGCGCATTAAGGCTACTATAAGCAGCGGTCAATTGCGGTATGGGTACATATTGTCATCGGTCTTTAGCACTGTTACAACAGTTACAGTCATACTTGATTCAGGTTCGCTAGATGCCGGTATTTCGGCTGTCGATGTTGGGTTGATAAGTTATCAAAACAGCAGTATTTTCGAGGGAATACCTCCAGTAAGGGATTTGACAGGATATGGCGGGGCAGATGTAACGCTGGAGATAGGGCAAAGCGCAATTTATACAGTTACGGCAGCATCATCTTTATTGCTAAGGATCGCTACAGGGAATAATCAAGAATATATAGTTAACATGAGATTTAACGCAACATCATCAACTCAAGCTGTTAGCAAATATAAACCTAATAATGCCAATCCTGCATCTGTTGTAAGCGTTTTTGATACGTCAAAAGGCGGTGCTCATGAGGATTTAATACAGGGCAATGCTTATGTTGCAATCAGCAATGTTACATCCATTACAAGAGCAAAAATAGATATTGAAACGGATACGAATTCAAAAAATTTCACTTCAAAATTTATTGGTAGCGATGCAGGATCGGTACGATATGCCGGTACTGTATCAAGCTATGATGTGGACACGACAACTCCTATCACTAGCCTTGGCACTCTTGATTTTATAAATAATGTAACTGGATTCGTAAGCGTATATAGGAAATTATGATCGAATGCGTAACTTGTAGGATATTGGCAAAAATTTGGTTAACTTTATTTAGTTTTCTTTGGGGGTATAGCATGAATTTAAAGCAATACAGCACACAATCTGGATTAGTGAAGGTCGTATTTTCTATTGTCGGCATTGTTGGGTGGTGGTTGGGCAAGGATATGGCTTCCCTTGTCGTACTATATGGCTTTGTTGCAGGGCTGTTGGGTATAGTAAGCAAGGACTGATAATGCCTTACATAATGGCCGCATTGGTGGCGGTTGGGTTTGTCTCAGGCTATTGGACGGCGCATAGCATAGATAAGTCTGAAATAGTGTCTTTACATGCAAGTATCGACCGTGCCAATGCCAAAGCTGAGCTATCCGCAAAAACAGACCAAGCTATCATTGATGCAGCAATAGCTAAGGCAAGCGAACTAAACGCAAAACTGGACAAAAAAAATGAATCAGAAATTAACGCCATTAATGCTTATCATGCTGAGCTTACTGCCCACCGCTTGTCAGCGGCAAGAGCTTGTCCGAGAAATAAAGGTGCAGTGCCAAAAGCCGATAATACCACTATCAATACAGCAAATGAAGCCGACAGAACCGAATTTTCAACAGAATTTGAGGGATTTCTTGGATGGGAAACCTTACGAGCCAACAAAGCAGCAGTAGAAAAAAACGAATTGCTTGAATACGTCAACAATGGATGTGGGGTAAAATGATGAGCGAACGCCGGTCAGAAGATAGGTCAATTGGCGAACGGGTTGCCGTTGTAGAAACTCAAGCCTTAAATATTGGAATTATGTTAAACCAAATAAAACAAGACATACACATGATTTCTGAAATGCTAAAACAGTCCGACTCATCCCTGGAGAAGCGGGTAAACGAGCTTGAAAGGAGCAGGGACAAGCTTACTGGCGCATGGTTTGCGCTAACTGTTATTGCAAGCATAATTGGGTTCTTGATGCATTACAACCCATAATGAAAACCCATCTTAGGACGAAGAAAGAGCAGCTTTCATTCATCAGGATAAGGGCGACACTTGCAGGAATGACCTTCCTTCCTATGGATAAGCCTGCAGGTGGAAGGAACGGCAGGTATAAGCTGGTAGAGCATCACAAGCATGATAAAGTCATTATATCTGGCTTAACTTTTGCACAGTCCCTGATAAAAGCATCGTCAGGGGAATTTGAAAAATTAAACAATAGGTGAAAATATGGAAAAATTACTCGAATTACATAACGCGGCTTACGCAAAGGCCAATGAAAAAGCGCTAGAAGCGAATGCAATAAGCGAACCGGAAGATGCGGACATTTATACGGCAGCGCTCAATGCTTACATTGAAGAATTTTGGTTGTTGGAATTGGCTGAATTTGTCGGAGAAGAAATACTGGCTAAAATCAAAGCAGAAAGAGGTTAAAATGCCAAAATATCTGTTTTTGTTTTTATTGTCATGCTCAGCTATGGCAGACACGGTAACTATCAACGGCGCATCAAATACGGTTGTTTATGCACAAGAGTATTCAGCCACGCCTACAACCGATTGCTTAATCATAAAGAACAGTTCAAACGTAACTGTGATTAAGTCAAAATTCACAAATTGTCGGATTGGGCTTATTGTCCAGGCATCAAGCAATATCATAATTAAGGACTCGTGGTTTGAAGATGTAGCCGCAGGGATTAACGTAAGCATCAATAGTTCTGGGATTAAGGTTTTTGATAACCATTTTTTAAATTTTCATGCGTCAGGATCAATAGGACAGATGATCCAATTTAATACTATCAATAGCGCAGGGAATATGGTTGTAGGTAATTACGTACTTAACCAACCAACGCTATCAACCACGAAGGACATTATTAACCTTTTCAAAAGCGGCGGGGTTGCAGGAAGTCCATTACTGATAGCCAACAACAAAATAAACGGCGGGAATGACCCTAGCGGTGTAGGAATCCTAGTCGGTGACGGATCAACCCCAGGCTCTTACGTCGATGTGCGCGACAATATCTTAATAAACCCAGGACAAGCCGCTGTAGCTATTGGCGGCGGGCACGACATCAACGTGACCGGCAACAAGGCTTATGGCATGATGCAATCAAACCTGACATGGATCGGAATGTACGCCAATAGCTTGCAATTGCCATCTGCAACCCCTCCAACCAATGACCCGAATTGCTATAATATCTTATTTGACAACAATTCAATGGACTGGACTAACAAATACGGTGCAAAAAGCAATTTTGTCGATACTGGCGAATGTACTAACGTAACCCAAACAAATAACAACTTTGACAATACCAATGACCTGTCTGGTTTAAACTTTAATTTCTGGAATTAACTATGAGATTTGCCGCGCTAATTTTATTTTGCTTTTCTTTGTCGGCAACTGCCGCACAAGTCAAATTGACCTGGATAGCATCACCAAGCCCTGATGTTGCCGGATATGACCTTTATTATGGGACTGCACCTGATGCATTGGTTGCGCTAGTTGATGCCGGAAACACGCTTTCTTATACTATTAATGACGTCCAGGAAGGGGTGCGCTATTACTATGCATTGAAAGCCTATAATGCAGACAGGACGGTCGTTTCTCCTTTCTCAAACATTGTCAGCACTTATGCTTTCCCGGCTAATACCAGCAGCGCATTTAATATCGACGCGCCGCCAAATATTGCAACCGATGCTGTTAGCGTTGAGCTTGGAATGAAGTTTAAACCTATTGTCGATGGTAAAATACTTGCAATTAAAATGTATGTGCCGCCTAATATTGTAGGTGACAGAAAAGTAAGCCTGTGGGACGGGGCAGGAAATTTACTGGCTACTGCAACGTTAGCTGATGACGGCTTTACGGGTGCATGGGTATCAATCCCTTTTGCCACACCGGTTGACGTGCTTGCAAATAATACTTATGTCGCTAGTTATTGGTCTCCATCAGGTATCTATGGATATTCCCTTAATGCCTTTGCTGCTTCTTATATATCAGGATACTTGTACCTTCCGTCATATACAGAAGCATCCGGTAACGGGGTATTTAGGTATAGCTTTAACAGTACGTTCCCGGCAGACAGCGATACACCGTCAAGCTATTTCGTCGATGTCGTATTTCAAAAAAATGTTCCAACCACGTCAACTTTTGTTTATCCGTCAGGTTTAGTCTTTGCCTATGAATTTGAAGGTAATCTATCAGATACGGCGAGCCTAAACCATTGCATCGCTAACACTACTTATTCCCCATCTTTTGTTGCAGGATTAATAGGGCAGGCAGCGCATTTAGACGGCAACGACATTATTACTTGCCCGTGGGCTGGCGGCAATGATTTTGCGGGGAGTTTTAGCATGGGTGCATGGATAAACCCTGATGAACCTATGACGAACGCAAAAACCATCATTGCTAAGGTTGTCGGTGTAAACAACAATTCATGGGCATTGCACGCACGAAACAGCTTTTATAATGCGCCGTCTGAACTGACATTGCTTGCAGACGACACCAATAATGCAGTCAACTGTAACCCCGCCACTATGCCTATTTGCCATGAAGCGTTCCCGAACGAGTGGATGCACTTGTTTATGACCCACGACAAAGTAAGCGGCACAGATTCTCTGTACATAAATGGCGTACTTGCATCGTCCAACACACGATACGCAGGAAATGCGACTAAGCAATCATGGGGCAGCTTGTTGATCGGAGCTAATATGCCAAGCGCGGAAAGGTTCAAGGGGAAAATCGACAGCGTACAAGGTTACAATAGGTCTTTAACTGCAACAGAAATTAATGATATTTACATGCAGCATTAATATCTCCTTATTGCCTAATTTAAACTGTTTCAATTTTTAAATCGACAACTGTAAATCCTTTGGATTCCATCAGTTTTATAATTTCTTCTTTTTTCTTATTCCATATATATTTACGGATATACTCTGATAATTCCATAAAATTTATTGGAATATCATTTTCCAATTCTACTATTATTTTAAACTTGTTCATTTAGGCCTAAAAACCACAATAGCAGACGGAAAAGGCGCTGAATTTTTAGAGTTACCAAATTTTAACCTACCCTTTATAAAATCAATGTCTCCCTTCATGACGTAGTCATGCCACCATTTTGTATCTGTTCTGGATGGGAGTAAGCAAACTACTAACGCGCCTTCTAACGAAGATTCATAGGCTTTTTTAACCCATTTTCCTATTTCCCTTCCATACGGCGGGTTCATCCAGCAAACACCGCGCCACGGCCTTATAAGTCCGTTTTCTTCTGGAGAATAAAAATACCTGCATTTTGAGTTATTATGCGTTGCGCATACATCTATTTTAAAATGATAAACCGAATTCAATCTATCAAATAGATCTTGAGGCGTTGACCATAAATCGGTTTTACTAGATAACATTAAATCATTATTCACGGAAAAAAGCACTCATGGTAAATAAAAATAGGCACTAAAATAAAGAAAGCAAGAACAGAAAGCCCAGCTATAGCCAATAAAACCATTATCCATTTAATGTCGTTCATTTTGGGATATCTTCGCTGTTATAAAATTCTATCAAATCTCTATCTATTGATTTTAGCTCACCACCTTTAATTTCTATAATTGCTTTGTCACCGTCAATTTTATGGAAAAAAGCATTCCCTATATGTAGTTTTAATGTTTTCCCGCACATTCGACACCAGCAAGAATATTTAACAAGTTTCATTTTATTCCATCGACCCAATAATTAACATATCGATATTCTAAATTAAACTCATCATAGACGGGATCAAATTCGCAATCTTCAAAAGCAACAACATCCTTACTATCGTCATCCAAAATGCAAAAATACGACCCGTCATGTAATGGCATTCGGTCGTTAACTGAAACTAATTTTAGTTCATTCATCACTATATTCCAATAGCGCTTCTAAATGAAACACTTGATCTAATAGCTCTTGATTTATCATTTCTAGCTCAACAATCCTTTGCTCTAACGCTTCTTTTTCAGTTAAAGGCTTTTCCGCCTCGTCCCATTCGTCATCACGCCTGTTGTCATAGCTCATTTTGTTTCCTCAAAAACATGGTCAAAATACAGTTTGACAACAAATGCAGACAGCACAAGTATTGCCCAAATTAATTGTAGTTTACCTCCCAATGTTTTCATAACATTAACCATACGACAACCCAAAATAATACGGTCAATCCTAAAACAATTCTCCAGCAATTTACGGCACTCATTGATTATCTCCTATGTTTTCTTAAAGGCGGATATTTCTTGTTGAATTCATCCAGCCAAGAGTGATCCTGTACAACTTCAACACGACGGCCGAACATTTCAATGCAAGTGAACCCAGTTTCTTTCAACATATCCTCGAACTTAGAGATTTGTTTAAGCAGATAGCAAGCCGCCACGTCCTGGCCTACAGCAAACATTTTGTCGGCAAGCAAGAATATCTTGCAATCTCCAGACTCCCAAGGGATTAACAGAGATCCATACCCACCGGACACTCCAAATGCGTTGGCGCAATTGTACTGTGAAAATCCCGCATAGCCGGAAACAAAAGAGTTAGGCCATTGCCTTTGGTTGCTGACATTGACGCTTGAATTACCACCATGCCCGCCGGCCGCATTACCGCCAATTCCTACGGCGTTTCCTCCCACACCTATGCCAACACCTACCGCCGTGGATTTCGCGCTTGCAGAAGCCTCTGAGCTAACTCCTATCATTGTATTATTGCCGTGATGATAATCATCTGTAGCAAATACGTTAAAAGATACCGCTAAAAGTAAGTAAAAATATTTCACGTTATTCTCCAGTTTAAATTAATTAATGCATCATCAATAATTAAGCCTAGTCTTTCCCAGTGTCAGCCTAATGTGGCGTAATGCTTAGTATTATATTTTTTTCAGTTATGTATTAAGTTTACATTGTCTCATCCTCTTATATGCCAACTTACATATAACGACCTTGGCAAAATAGGTCTATCTAGTTAAATAATTAGTGATGCTGGCTAGGTCGTTAATCTAGCTTTCAACAAAATTGGATTTGAACCAATACTTTCCCATTGCGAGGGTATTTTACCGATTAAATTATTTGTCTTTTATATCAAATATTCTTGCGGAATATTATCTTTATATTGTGTTCACTTACCACAACGCAGCATCAATAATTATTTTAAAAATAAACTAGTCGCCTTTTTTGTCTTGAATCATATATACTAATGCTTCAATGAGGATTGCGCAGCTAATAAATGTTGAGTATTGAGATGAATCTAAAACATGGTATAAGTTATTGCTAAGAGCACGCATTTTAGATTCCATTTCTCGCAACTCAAGTCCGGCCTCTTTTAGTTTATTATCCATAATAATCACTTTAAAAATAAACTTGTCGTCTTTCTAGTAATCCACCAAAAACTAAAAAGCCATATAACGACAAATGGAAAAAACATGCTTTCAACCACAATATTTACAATTGAAAGCGTGAACAGCCACAAGCAGATAAATAGTATTTTCATTTAATCACCTAATGTTAAAGTCGTCCAGTCTATTCGGCATGTATCCACTGGGCTAGATATGAAGTATGCTATAACCAATCCTCGATTACAGAAATGCCTTATTGTTCGGTTTCCTAAATTTATATCCTTTTGGCAAATAATGCCCTTTTATAAAATTTAACGCCATTGGATTAAGCTTTAATATCGACCCTCCACCTGATTCTTTTATTATCTGGTTAACCTTGCTTGGAGACCATAACCTTACGTTACTAACTATAAGGCTGTGTTCAGGCCATTTGTTTATTATGTTTATCCTTCCCTGCCCTGTTAAGTTTTCCTTCCCGAAATACAGCAGCAATTGCTGTGACGACATATACCCTTGTTTTTTTAGATCATCAATTTCCTTACATCTCATTGTTGATCCTGAATTTGTCTTACTTTTATTTCCAATTCATCAAGTTCTTCCAAAAACCTAATTATTTCTTCCATCATTATTTTTTCTTCTTCAATGTCCCTATCAAGTCTTTTGCTAGTTAACTGTAAGTAACTTGGCATACGGTCGTCATACATAACAAACCATGCGTGATCTGCGTTTGCACAAGCCATTTGTAGACGCATTTGCAACTCATAATCTCTTGGTATCTTCTTAGATAACAAAAAATCGACGTATTGGGCGGTATTTGGGCATTTAATTTCAAGTATTGCATCATCATCACAAAGACCATCTGGAGATGCACCGATCATAAGCCCATTCGGATGCTTAATAAATCCACTTTCAATAACACTTATGTTGCTTCCCATTTCAAACATAACACGAGCTACAGGCTCTAAATCGACTCCCCTTTGCATTGCAGAACTAGTAAAGCTTTCTTCTCGCTTGCCTGTTAGCCGCTCACAAAGCAACTGCATCATATAATTTTTACGGCTTGCGGATTCACCTGTTTTTGTTTTAGCCATTACGCATGAAACACGAGACGCGGTTACGCAACCAAGACGGTCAGAAAACCATTCATCGGTTTTTTGCAATTCATTTGACATTATTTAACTCCCGTTTCCTTGATTCGTAGGCATCAACAATTTCTTTTTGCACGTCTTTCTTTCCATCGTAACGCTTCCAGAAGGTGGCAAAAATCGTTTTTAAGCTATCAATATCTGTTATGGCTTGTATTTCCTCTAGTTCGGTTGAAATATCTCCTGGCTGCGTTCTGGCTTCGTCGTTTTCTCCTGTCTCCAAGCAAAGCACTTTAAGTATTGCCGTCTTTGTGGCGTATGTTACCGCCTTACCTGGTGCTTTATCGCCATTATCATTTGCATGGGCTTCTATTCTGCAAATAATCCTATCTTCTGGATTGTCCATGTTAACAAAATTGATATTGTAAACAACGGCAAATCTCAGCATATTTGTTGGATTCCCATCTTTACCTAATACGATTGATATAGTGCTTTCGCCAATCTGTTCAGGATAAATAATAACCCCATTCTCAACTAATTTCTTTCTGCAAACGCTAACAACTTGATCGTGCGTTACCGCACCATAGCCCTTATCATCCTTATACATTTTTATTGTTGTATCTTTTTTAACATAATCTACTGATTGCATAATTTTGTTTATGCGCTGGTAAATGTTTAAATCACTCACTTTCAACCTCATGCGTCAAAGCCAACAATTCTTGTTTTTTCTGGTTAAGTTTGCCAATTTTTTGGCTGAATTCTTCCTTTGTTTTCTCGATCAACGTATCGATTGCATTGACTTGTGACGATATAATTTCGCCTTCCGATCTTTCTGGAAAATCAACTTCAACCCAATCAGTTATACGAACATACCCTTCGTTTTCATAGTATTCACATTCTTCTTTAGTTTCAGAAGAAGAAATAATATTAGACCCATAGGTTGTCTTATAAACACAAACAAACATTTTCATAACCCAACCTCTTTCTCTATGGCAAACATTTTTAAAAATAACTCGAAACATTCGGTGTGAATTTGCTCAGCCCTTGATATTCCGTCAACCTCAGACCCAGGAACAGGTATTAAATAAATCGGTTGGTCTGCACTTGTATTGCATACCCTGCACCTAAAGTTATGCATGTTTGGATGGTCGAATTTTGGATAATCTGTCACAAACAATCCTCATTTTCATTAGAAATAATATTTTTCAGCCTTTTAATCCTTTCTTCCGCGCATCTTAAATATTGTGCAGCTTTTTCGTTCCCAGGATTGCGAGCCAATTCCCTTTGATAAACTCCAAGTGCATAATACTCGTGTTGAAGTTCACTATGCGCTTCACACCATTGTTTACGTTTGAATATCACAACTCAGCCTCGCCATTGTTAAGCCTTCGACAAACATCTTCTATTACTTCTTGCGTGTGAAAAATTTCTACAGGAGAATAGTGTCTCGTATAAGCTACTGACCATTTATTTGCTTTACACATAGGATAAAAATTAATATCCCCTTCAATAAACTTATAATCCCCATACTCCATAACAAGAGATTGAAGCCTGGAATATGCGCGTAGTTGCTTGTGCTTTTCTTCCGCTTGTTTTTCTGTTTTGCAAACCCATCCCATATCAATCGTAAACCTCCCATCGTCTGAAAAATCATCCTCATCAAATTTAACCACTATGTTGTTGGTTCTATGATAAAAGCCTTTCGACAATGGACTCCATTTTTTAACTAAGTTTTCTTCACAATACTTGTCTGCTTGCCTATCTTTTTCTCGCTCAAGAAGGTCAATTGTTGAGTTAAGAAGGGCATCTAAAACATTATCAACATAAGAATTTTCACCAAAAGGATATTTTGTCCTTTTCAGTTCTTTTAATTTTTCAATGCTCATTTGTGGCCTCGTTTGTTAAAATTTATGGTTAGCTTATCAGAAAAAATAGCCATTGTCTAGCGATAATTTATAGCCAAGACAAAGAAATTATTTATTGCATCCAATTCCTAATTGTGTTAATTTAAGCACATGGAAAAAACAAGAGAATATTTAAAGCAACTAAGGGTCATTTTTACTTGTAGGGCTATATCAGTATTGGTCAATCAAGAGCTAAAATCTCTTGGGCACAAAAAAACCTTGTCGGTAAGAAGGATTAATGATCTTTCGCAATATTTGAAAGGCGACTCATTAACGCCTGAAATAAACAGAAAGGCAATAGCCAATGTTGCAAAAAGGTTTTTGAGAAATTAACATAGCATAAGCATGTAAGATATTGCGGATTCGCGGTGTCAGCGTTCATGTGCGGCGAAGGATAATACCATAACCTTTATGGGCTACATGGATGTGCAAGTATAAGCCAGCATCTAATAGATACCTTGGGTAACGTCCAGGATGCTATGTTAATTTTAACTGTAGGAGAAAAAAATGTTCGGAATGTTAGGAAATTTAACTAAGGCAGTTGTCGGTGTTATTATTGAAACTCCGTTATCTATTGCAGCCGATGTTGTTACAATGGGCGGAATACTGACTGATAGAGATGAGCCATATACCTCATCATCAATAAAAAAAGTTGTGGATAATATAGAAAATTCCACAAATCCAGATTAAAAGTTTTTCGCGTGACCTCCTCTTTGACCGCTTCGGCGGTCTTTTTTTAGTATTCTCAATTCGCGAATAGCGAAGACTTATTTTTATACTGATTTTTTGCATTAAATTTAATTTAACAAGTTAATAATTTTAGTTTAATGTAGCACAAAAATTACACTGGATAAACAATGATACGTGATGAACAAGTGCATTTAAGAATACCTTTTGAAGTTAAAGAGGATGCAAAAAAATACGCCGTAATAGATAACAGGTCTTTGTCTGGTTTTGTTGTAGAAGCGGTTAAGCAGCGTATTGACAGGATGAAGAAAGAAGAAAAATTACGCGGAAATTAAAAATGTCAGGCTGGATTAAGTTGCACCGTGACATTGAAGATCATTGGATTTTTAAAGATTCAGAAGTATTTAAGCGTTGGATACGTTTGCTTATGATGGCTAATTTTGAAGAATCTAAAATTTTAGTAGGCGGAAATGTTGTAACAATAGGTAAAGGCCAGATGATTTTATCTCAAGAAAACATAGCGGAAAAATGGAAAATATCAAGACAAACATTGAGAACTTTTTTAAACCACTTAGAAAAAGATGGAATGATTTTGCGAGATTTCGCACAAAAATCTAACCACAAAATAACCATACTAACTATATGTAATTACAGCAAATATCAGGACTTACCAACCACTAATCAACCACTAATCAACCACAGAGCAACCACAGAGCAACCACAGAGCAACCAGATAAAAGAAAGTAAAGAACTTAAAGAATGTAAAGAAAGAGATATATCTACTAACGTAGATATTGTGAATTTCAATAAAAAATCACGACAAAAAAAACAAGATACAACGCCATACGAAGAAATATTGAAACTTTACGAAACAATATTGCCTGAACTCACCCAGCTTTATTGCTGGACTGAAAAAAGGAAAAATCAGCTTAAGTCGTTATGGGAAGATCAGGAAGAATTGCCAACTTTAGCGGACTGGGAAAAATATTTTGGATTTATCAGGGCTAGTCCATTCTTGATGGGGAAAGTTCCTCCTATAAACGGGCATAAACAATTTAAGGGATCGTTAGAGTGGATTACCAATAAAACGAATTACATAAACATCACAGAGAGAAAATACCATGAAGCAAGAAAGCAAGCACGGTGATATACAAAAGCCACTACCAAGCTTAGACATATCTATTCCAATGTACATCTCCACATACCACGAAAAACGGCACAAAGAATTTAACAAGCAATTGCCAGTAATGTCCGGCGAGCTTCCATTGTTGTTTTATCAATTTTTGCTTGAGCAGCCAGCCGGTAACGAAGGTAGACGATTTGTTGGCGACAGGATAGTTTGGCCGTACGTTGACCGCCTTGTTAATTGTGCCTTGATTTTTTCAAAGATGGGAAAAGATGACCAGGAATATATCGTCAAAGCAAGGAAGCAAGAAACCCCAATTTGGTGGCGCGGTGATGAGATGGAAAATTTTAAAATAATCGCAAGGGAAAGCTACAGATTTAACCAGATGTCGGAAGAAGATAAACAAAAATATAAAAAATCAGCAATGATCCAGGTTGCAAGGATGACAAGTGCATTACGAAGAGCTTGAGGACGCTTTTAAGCGGCAAAAAAAAGAATCGATGCAGGTAAAACGCGAACAATGGAAAAACTTACAAGAACAAGCGCCTGACACAGCTAAATTTATTATTGAAATGGCGAAGGTTTTTGGTGACGATGTAGGAGAAGTTAAGAAGTTGAAAGCGGTATCGGTGGAAGTTGACGGCAAATTGATTGTAGATTGGAGATAGGGATCAAAAATAAGCCGCTAAATTTAACCAATGCGGCTTAAAAATGAAAAAGACGACCGGATATAGCGGGTAATTTTAACAACATCGCTTAAACGCGAAATTTGGAGCTTTAAATGCTATTAAAATTTTACGGAGTAATTAAATGAGCTATTGCAGATGGTCATCAAATAACGGTCAATGTGACGTGTATGTTTATGAGAATGCAGCAGGTGGATGGTATACGCATATAGCAGGTCGTAGGAAGGTTTTCCGTGGAGTTCCTGACCTGCCGTTAAAATCGTTCGGTCAGATAAAATATTGCACTGAATCAAAAAAAGTTATTTATAAGACAAAATTACATAAATGTGCGACTTTGTCATATCTTAGGTTATGGATGTTTTGGCATAAATGGGTGCATGGGCGGATTGAAAGGATTATCCCGTACAAAACAATAGGGCTTCCGAATGACGGCGAAACCATCATCGATAATAGCCCATTGGAATGTGCAAATACTTTAATTAAGCTTAAAGAAATTGGTTATTTAGTGCCACTAAGTGTTATTGATAATTTAATCGAAGAGTCTATCTTTGGCTGAAATATACGCAAAACGCTTTAACGATTACCTAAAGATAGAGCCACAATCAAGCCTTGTCGGTTTGAAAAATGGCGAAGTCTATCGGTTTGAGTTTAAAAAACCGAGAAACTACAAATTCCTTCAAAAGTTTATTGTTTTGCTGCAAGAGTCATACAAGCTTTACGAGCAGCCCGAAGGCCGGATGATGAGCTTTGAGAATTTCCGTGAGCAGGTAACGATAGGGGCAGGGTATTACGAACAATATTGGGATTTTGACGGAAATTTGCGCGTTAAGGCTAAAAGCATAAGCTTTGCAAAAATGAATGAGGATATTTTCGGTAGGCTGTATCAAGATGCCATAACGTTTATTGTGCATAAAGTCATAACTGGCTACACAAAAGACGATCTGGACGATGTTGTAATGATGGTTATAGGGTTTTCGTGATGTGGAATCAAAAAGAAGCAATTGAATTATGTGCAGAAATCGAAAAAATATGTCCGTTATACGGATGTCATGTAGCATTAACTGGGGGTTGTTTGTACAAATACGGCGAAAGGAAGGACTTAGATATTTTGTTTTACAGGATAAGGCAAGTTCCATCGATTGATTATGACGGGCTTTTTAAGGAATTATCATTTATTGGAGTTCACAGGATATCTGGATTTGGATGGTGTTATAAAGCGGAATACAAAAACAAAAAGATAGATTGTTTTTTCCCAGAGGAAGTTAATGGGGAATATGTTTCTGGAGAAAATTATGCGTCAGAAATAGATAAAATAGTTAAGATTGAGGTTTAATAAATGAATGAAGAATTTGAACAATGGTTAACTGACAGAGAAGGATATTTCAGTGAAATACTATTCACTAAAAACTATTCGATTTTTGACGTTGAAGCGGCTTTTAAACATCAGCAATCAAAGCTAGACGCTAAGGACAAGGAGATTGAGCAACAGGAAGCGCATATAAAGATTCTGGAGGAAAGAACCAATAGGCTTTATGATGATTTTTGCCTAAAAGTTGAAGAGATAGCAGAGCTTAAGCAATTGCTTATGAAATTTGACGTGAAAAACTACGAGCGCGAATATAACGACAAGGCGGAATAATGAATAAAATAGAACGCAGATCACATCAGCCCAAAGGAAGCATGTGCAATTCTTGTAAACTTATAAAAAACGATTGCAGTGCATTAATGTTTGATTTAATGCCTGTTATAAAGACGTGCAGTGATGGGGTTAAAATTGTTTGTTGCTCTAGGTATGAGCATGATAGATATAATGGGACTTGTGATGAAAAAAATTGAATTTGAAGGAAAATTGGTCGAGGCTGGAGATTTAACGGATTATAGACGTGGGCTAGCTATTGATGTGCGTCCTGAGATGGCAATTCATGTAACCGGGTTTACTGTAAGCGACATGATGTCAATGGAAATACCTCTGTACAAAAAAGTAAGGTTGACGATTGAGGTTATTGAGTAATGCATGATTTTTGGGTTGACCTTAAAAGCATAAAAAAAGGCATTTGTGCTATGCGTTTAAAAAACAATGCAAGATGGGGGTATAGGATTATGCCTAAAAGGTTTTGGCTATATTTCTGGACTCCGATATGGCACGATGGAAACGGCGTGTATTTGTCGGTAGGGCTGTACTTTATTGCAATTTATAGAGGTTATTGATGTCAATTTTACGTAAATCCGCTAAGGGCAGGGAATGTACAGTTAGGATTCATGGCATTTGCAATCATAATCCAGAAACTACTGTGCTGGCGCATCTTAATGGGGGCGGCATGGGAATGAAGCAAAATGACTTGTTCGGATGTTTTGCATGTAGCTCATGTCACGAAACTCTTGATGGTGGATATGTGCGGATGGGGTTGTCTAGGCTAACAAGGGATTTGTATCATTTACAAGCAATGCAAAGAACCCAAGAAATATGGCTAAAAGAAGGGTTAATTAAGGTAGTTGACAAGAGATCAAAAAACGACTAACATAAAAACACCGTAGGCTAGTGCGGAAGAGCTTTTTGTAGACATCGGAGTAAAATCCAACCTCTAGCCGGGTAAGATGTCTACAAAAGGCTTTTTTTTTGAATAAAATTTAACAGAGGATTTATGAACATTGACGATTTAACATTAGGGCAAATAAAAGAAATAAACGCATTGTCGATCAATTCATTTCAAAAAAATGAACAGAAAGGCATTGAACAAGCTATGATCGGTAAGTTTTGCATTATCCGAACTTATTCGGCTGGAGTACATGCCGGAACTGTAACAGCAATACAAGACAAAAAAGTATTGCTAAAAGATAGCTATAGGCTATGGTCATGGAAAGGAACTGGTATTGCATTGTCAGGGGTGGCTAATGGGAAGCTTGAAAGTGGTCAAAAGATAGACTCTTGCAATCCTGAATTATACCTATCTGAAATGATAGAATGTATTCCATGCACTAAAGAATCTCAGGAGTCTATATGTTCTCAAGCAAAGGAGTAATTATCGGCTCTGGCGATGGCGATGGCTCTGGCTCTGGCTATGGCTATGGCGATGGCGATGGCTCTGGCTCTGGCTATGGCTATGGCTATGGCTCTGGCTATGGCTCTGGCTCTGGCTCTGGCTCTGGCTCTGGCGATGGCTCTGGCGATGGCTCTGGCTATGGCTATGGCGATGGCTATGGCTCTGGCTCTGGCGATGGCGATGGCGATGGCTCTGGCTCTGGCGAAGATAATGAATAAATTGCTTGATAATAAACTAAACAGTTTTGCTGACAGGAATGAAAATGCACGATCCACTTATAGAACCAAAACCAGGTGATGTAGTATACGGTAATGGTAAAACAAGGGTTGTTGTTAGAAACAACAGTGGAGATATTGTCTATTATGTAGAAGAACATAAATACCAATATAAAAAATATTGCTGTATAAAAACATGGCGGGATTGGTGCAAGAAGAATAAAGCGGTGGTAATAAATGAACCCAGCTATGATGAAAATGAGTTCAATCTTATGGTAGAAAAGGGAACGAAGGCCTGGGCAGGTGTACAGGATGTTAATACATGGTTGGAAGATATTAGGGGCAGCAATGAAAGCAATTGAGGACATAAAATACCTATTATCAAAAATACCTAACGCAACGCTGGCACAAAAGGAAATGTTTGTCGAAAAGGTAGGTATAGTTTGCTGCAATGGCGTTAGCGACAATGAAGCGCGTAGGCAGGTTATGGAGTGGATGAAAGATGCTAGATAACCGACATAAAAACATAGTCATGTTGTCAGATGACGAATTGCACGAAAAATTAAAATCTGTTGCTGTTAATCTGATTAATGGGCTTGGTGTTGATGGGGCGCATCATAAGCAGTATTACTTAGAGAAAGCACTAGAAGAACTTTGGGGGCATGAGCTTTATTTGCAGGCAAAACAGGAATTTGATTGGATAAATGGAATCCCAAGCTAATGCTAGATAAGCTGCAATCATTATTCCCTAAAAACTACCGCAAAGGGAATATTTTGCTTATCAATGCAGATTGTATGGATGTGATGGCGGTACTTGTGGACAAGTGGGCAGATTTGGCTTGCGTTGACCCGCCTTATGGGATTGGCGTTAATGCTATGAATATGGGAAGCAGAAAAACAATAAGACCTTGTAAAAGAAACTGGGACGATGCCGTACCAACCCAGCAATACTTTGCTGAGAAGCGTTCATGGATGAACGCGACCCCCCAGTGAAGTGCGTACGCTTTTCTTAGCACTGAGCGCGAGGGCCGATTTAATCAGCATCCGCTTTCTGCTTTTGATGTTGATTTTTATTTTGGATATATAACAAAAGAATATTATGAAGCATAAAAACTTGAAACCTATTTTAATCGGTTGTGAAGAAAGCCAAACAATTTGTAAGGCATTTCGTGATGCAGGATATGAGGCTTATTCATGTGATATTGAACCTACACGGGGCAACCCTGACTGGCATTACCAAGAAGATATTATGTCGGTTATACCTACCAGGCAATGGGATTTGATAATACTGCATCCTGACTGTACAGCAATGGCAGTCTGCGGTAATCGCTGGTACGGTAAAAAAATGCCAAAACATGATCAGAGGTTGAAGGCAATAGAATGGACACTCAATTTATGGGAATTAGCGAAGAAACATAGCGACAGGGCTGCTCTTGAGAACCCGTTAAGTGTTATTTTTAGTCATTTGGACGCTCACTATATACAGCCTTATGAGCACGGACATGGTGAGACTAAAAAAACAGGGTTTGCACTTCATAATCTTAAGCCATTAACACCAACTAACGAAGTGTCCGGCAGAGAACAGAGGGTTTGGAAGATGCCACCATCTCCAACTAGAAAAAGAGATAGAAGTAAAACTTATTTAGGTATCGCTCAGGCTATCGTAAATCAGTGGGGTTAAATAGTGATGATTTTATCAAATTGACGTGAAACTCGTACCACTTTAACTGTTAGCTTTCGCTTGGAGCGAGGCGGTCAGTTTGAAAGCGGATTCCAAACTAAAATTGGTAAGCAAAAATCAAATTATATGGGGTGGTAACTATTTTAATTTGCCTCCAACAAGATGTTTTTTGATTTGGGATAAAGGCGAAATGATGTATAACAGAAGTTTTGCTGATTGTGAGATGGCGTGGACATCATTTGATAAATCTGCTCGTATGTACAAAAAAAATCCGACTGACTTAAATCGCGTACACCCAACCCAAAAACCAGTAAAGCTATACGATTGGCTACTACACAACTACGCCAAACCAGGGCAAACGATACTTGATACGCATTTAGGCTCTGCGTCATCAGCAATATCGGCGCATTACTTTGGATGTACATTCGTTGGCGTTGAGTTGGATGAGGATTACTTTAGCGCCAGCGTAGAAAGGTTTAAGCGCGGAACGGCACAACAAGACATAATGGATATGGTATGACAGAAACCACTGCTAAATACAAAGTAAGGCTAAAATATATCCCGAAAGTAAGCGAGCATGTACATCAGTGCCATTATTTTAACTGGATACGTTACGCACATCCAAATATATTGGCCTTTGCCATACCAAATGGCGGAAACAGGTGCGCAATAACGGGGGCAATGTTGAAACGAGAGGGGGTAAAGCCAGGGATACCTGACATTATGATAGCAAGCGCAAACGGCGTATATCACGGTCTTTTTATCGAGATGAAAACAGAAAATGGACGCATGACAGAGAGCCAGGAAGCCATAAAGGTAAAACTTGAAAGCGAAGGATACAGGGTTGAAATGTGCAAAGGCTGGGAACAGGCCGTAAAAATTACACAGGAATATTTAAAATGAATATTGACACAAGAACCCTAAAAGAAGGAGAATCTATCGAATACGATGGATCATTTAAAAATTTAACAATCAATTTCCAACCTGGGTGCGCATATCAAATGACAATCAAAAGAAACAAGACAAAAGCAGAAATAGACCGTGACTACCGCGCAAGAAAACTTAGAAACAATCTAAAACTTAAGCGATCATGGATACCTGTTGGAAAAGAAATTGAGTATGATGATTTTGTTGCTGAGTTAACAAAAAAATAATTATTTCTATTTGCCTATTGACATCGTGCGCGATTTGTATATAATAGATCCCAAGTTAACAAGAAACTGATTTGGAGAATGAAATGAAACTAATGATAATAAAAAAAGTTATGAAAGGTAGGTTAAAAACTTATTCAATTCAGCATTTAAATTCTGGAAAAGTATTGGCAATAGATATTTTAACTTTAAAAGAAGCAAAAGAATTTATATGCAAAAATGGTTATATTTTCGCAGGTAAATGTTGATTATATATGAATAACCCATACAAAAACCAAACCACTGAAAGATTCCATAAAGGAATGTGGATAGTAAACATAGGGAGATCTGCAACGGTGATTGCCGACAAAAGCAAAGAAAAGGCTTTGGAAAGGGCGGTTAAGCAGCACGGTGAGTTTGTACGTAATTACGGAGAGGTGGCATGAAAGCATATTTTACAACAGATATTGAGCTATTAAAGGCATCAATAACAGACGTTGGAACGTATTATCAATATCCAAGTTGCTGTTATGAATTTAAAATTTATCCAGCGTCAGGTGATAAATTGACGACGACAATTGAATCCGATACACATGCAATCATGATTTTGATAGGAGAGGTTGCAACTTACAGCGAGGATGGATTAGTAGGGGTGGAGCAATGAAGATTAAAGTAGAAAAATTAACTTTAAAATACTCTAATGGAGTTGAAGTTAGGTGCGGTAAATGGAAAATTGGCTCTGTTGTATGGAATTCTTCGGGAAATCCAAAAGGCGACAATGGTGAGGATTTAAAATATAAGGCTCATTGCAGGTTGCCTGGGATAAAAGAGTTTGTGGGTAATTTTGAAACCGAACAAAAAGGAGTTGAAAAATTGCAATCGGTTTTGGATTATTGGATAAAAGGATTAGAACAATGAGCATAATGACAAAGCAAGACGCTAAGAAGCGCGTAAAAATAACGTCACTGGAAAGCCCTTTGATTATTACAAATTGCGGTAAGCGTGATTATGTCAATGTTGGGTTTGCTAATACGGCATACAGCGTAGGATTGGTAAGGCGGAATAATCCGCAAGTTATCGGCGTATTCAGCAAAGAAAATCCGTATAACGGTAGATAAATTTAAACAGCAAAATGGGAATTAAAATGAAAAAAATAAGCTATTCACGTGTTATAGGTCAACACAATCAAAAAATAATCAAAAGGGCTGAATATAAGCCGTGCTTGTTTGAAAATGGAAAAGGTGGCTGGCATGTTCAATATGTAAATTCGAAAAACATCTGTGAACACAATGAAAGACTATAAATCAAGGGTAAGTGCTAGACGGAAATATGACAGCAATACGGTTGATAGCGAAAAAGCTTTATTTGCATGCTGGGTTATCGTCATAACAGTTATGTCATGCTCATTTGCTGGGTGGTGGTTGGGGTTATGAAAAATTTACTTATTATATTAATGCTATTTTCAGCATCAGCTCAGGCCGTAAACCTTCAAGATTATTTCCCCGATAACAGGGTTAATTATTATGCAAATGCACAAGGTGGACTGACTGCAAGGTTCAGCTTTACGAAAAACAACCCTGATATGCGAAAGAAATTTCCATTTAAAAAAAAGGGCACTGTTGGGTCGTGGGCAAAAGCATACAATGTGGGAGGTGCTTATCAGCACGTTGTGACTCAGCCATTATTTTTCGGTACAAACCGGAGCGTTATCGAGCTTGGCGGTGTTAAGGAGGGCGGACAGACAACCTATAAATCTGGAGGTTACACTGGATTGTATTGGTCTGCTCCAGGCGGTATAGATTACAACTTTAAAACAAAAGTAATGGACGTATACGTTAATGGCAATCATGGAGATTTACGGGCTTATAGCCGTACGCGGTTAGTTGAGTTATTGCCAAGCTTTACGCTTGAGGCCGGCAACAAGCAAACTTATCAAAATGTCGCCCATATGGTCATGTACCACGGCACGGCAACAGCAGCGAAGAAGGTAGTTAGGTGCTGGAACGCGCCAGTGTTAAGTGCCGGATATGTTCCTTATATACCAATGAAAGGCTATAATTCGATAGCAATTGAGCTATGGTTAGCCCCAGGCGTAGGCATAATTAAGCATAGGATTGCGTTTGCCGAAAGCCCTGACGGTAGGCATGGCTTCTCTAGGTGCTCAGGTAACATGTTTACTGGAGGCGATTCTTGGACTGATTATTTGGTTAATTGATATGGACGAACTTATAGGAATACTGAAAAAACAAGCAGTAGAGAAAGCGAAACAGCTTGGGCTTTCCGACGAAGACATTAAATTATTGAAATCTATGGTAGATAAATGAAAACATTTGAAGAATGGTCTGAAAAGTATATGCCTCCGTTAACAAAAGCAGAATTATTTTTATCACGAAAATCATGGAACGCAGCCACAGAACAAGCAAAGCCTAGATGGATACCTGTAACCGAAAGGATTCCTGGCAAAAAGGGGTTATACCCATGTTTAACTAAAGCATATCCAAAAGGATATTGGGTGACAAGGGTATTTGACGGAGCAGAATTTGAAGATGATGTAACGCATTTTCTGGAGATGCCAGAATAACAAAAAGCCTAACGTGCAATGGCTAACAATAATTGCCGTGGATACAGGTCATGGAACTGCAATTACACCTTGCAACAATATGATGCTGTATCAATTCAATGAGGATTTGAAATGAAAGATGAAATGAAAATGGGAGAAAGAGTAAGGGTTAAATTGCATGGCGACGAATGTTGGTATACCGGCACTGTAATGGACAGGCCGCGTAAAGAATGGGTAAGGCTTGATGATTATGATATTAAGGGTTTTATAGCAGATGAGCATTGCATCGAAAAATTTGAACGCATCATTGTTGATGATGCAGGAAACAAAACATTAATCGAATTGGATTTGCTATAACTTATTTAGGGATATTATGAAATTTAGCGAAGTAGAATTAGGGAAATCAATAATTTGTTCTGAAATACCATCAGATATTCGTCAACCGACTTCAACTTTATTGTTTCAAGTTAAAAAGTTAAAGTATTCTGAAAATAAGGGATGCGTACAAATAGAGCACTTAACCGGAATAAGGGAGTGGAGACCATACAACATGGATCATAAATGGGTTGTTATAGACACTGTTAACGATTAGTGGTTGAAAATGAATATAATAACGAGAGAAAGGTCAATAAAACAAAAGATTGATGACATCATTGCAGATACATCAAAAGAGAACAATAAGGAAGTGTCTGAAATTATCTTAAGCATAGATGAGCTATTAAGGCTATCAGTCGAGTTAAACAGGCATCCACAAGAAATACTAGACAACGGCTATGGAGGCATTAATGTTTATTATTCGACTTACTGTTATTTTATGGGTGCTGCCATCCCAACTAAAAGTAAGAAATATCCACAAAATGAACCGATTATTGAAGAATGCCACATGGACAAGAAGTGGTGGCAATTTTGGCATCGTAACCGCTGATGATATTTCATAAGCCGGACAGGTCATTCAAAAGATTGTCATCTTGTCATAAGAGAGCCGTTAGGTTTGCAAAAAAGGGAGAAATAGACAAATCGCATGGATTGTTTGTGCTATGGGTAAACTGCAAGATGTTTTTAGATGCGAATGAATATGATTTGCATACGTTGGATTATTTTTCAATGAAGCTAGACGAATGGGCAGTAAACAATATCCTTGAAGGCGATGAAACAATCTCGGAGATTTTAAGGCAATGGCTAGAATACATGCCATGCGACCCAACAAAGATAAGGCTATAACAAGCGACTAAAATAAGCACGGTTAATCCGGGTTTTTTATTGCCTGTTGATATTGCAATAACAGCAAATACATGGTATATAGTAACTTGTAAAATGAAAGTGTAATGTTATTACGTATCACTTGCAAAATTAAAGTCTATAACCAAAGATAGAAAATGGCGAACGGAACAAGAGGAAGGCCAAAAGGAATAGCAAAACCCCCAGGGAGTGGAAAACAAAAAGGTACTCCTAACAAGACATCAAGATCGTTAATAGCGCAGCTTGATGAGCTTGGCATGAGCGAGGGAATAGACCACCCTGTTGTTTGGATGTACAAGGTTGCTCATGGTTTAATTGCTTTTGATGTTTTTAATGGCGAAGAAATTGTGAAGATACCCGCAGATGCTAACCAGCGCATTACGTGCATGAAAGAAGTGGCAAAGTATGTAAGCCCTCAACTTAAAGCAATTGATCATACGGGCAATGTAGGCGTTGCAGTTACTTATCTAGACCCTATCGACAAGGATATATGAAGCTGACAGCAAAGCAGAAAGAAGCGCAAAAGATTCTGGCTAACACATCAGACCGTATTCTGTACTTCATGCTTTTCGGTGGGTCTCGATCCGGCAAGACGTTCCTATTCACTCGCAATGTTTGCGTAAGAGCAATTAAAGCGCCTAGATCAAGGCATTCAATTAACAGGTTCAGGTTTAACGCTTGTAAGCAATCAATAGCATTAGAAACATTCCCGACAGTTATGGCTAAGTGCTTCCCGAACATCAAATACAAGATAGACAAAACAGATTGGTACGCCAGCTTTGAAAACGGAAGCGAAATCTGGTTTAACGGCCTGGACGACAAGGAAAGGGTTGAAAAGGCATTGGGAAAGGAATACGCAACCATCTATAACAATGAGTGCAGCCAAATCCCTTTGGCATCACGCAACGTCATGCGGACACGGTTGGCGCAAAAGGTTGAAGACATCGACGGAAACCTTTTAAGGCTTCGTGAATACAACGATTGCAACCCTCCTAACAAGCTACACTGGTCTTACCTTGAATTCATCCGCAAGCTAAATGCCGAAACAAAACAAAACCTACCTAATCCACAGGATTATTTCTCCTTCCAAATGAATCCGGCTGATAACCTTGAAAACATTGCGCCTAATTATATTGAAATGTTGGAAAGTCAGGGCGCAAGGATTCAGCGCAGGTTTTTATATGGCGAATTCTCCGAAGCAAACCCTAACGCTTTATTTAATGATACAGACATAGACAAATGGCGTGTACTGGATGGCTCATTGCCTGATTTTGTCCGCGTTGTCGTGGCTGTAGACCCAAGCGGTTCAGGCGATGTTGATAATGCAGACAATGACGCAATCGGCATTGTTGTCGCTGCATTGGGCACAGACGGCAACGGCTACTTGTTAGAGGATTGTACCGTTAAGTGCGCGCCTAAGACTTGGGGCATGGTGGCTGCTAGCGCGTTTGATCGACATAATGCCGATGTTATCGTAGGCGAAATGAATTATGGCGGCGAAATGGTAAGGCACGTCATACAGACCGCAAGGCCACGCACACCATTTAAGCCAGTTACAGCTTCACGTGGCAAATGTGTAAGGGCTGAGCCTATTAGCGCATTGTATGAGTCAGGAAAGATTAGGCATGTTGGGTTCTTTAACGAGCTTGAAGATGAATTATGTGCATTCTCTACGGTTGGATATACGGGAGACGATTCGCCAAATAGGGCGGATGCGGCAATATGGGCATTTACAGAACTGTTTCCAGGCATGACGGCACGGGAAGAACAGCCAATAATTGTCCCGCAATTGCGCTTTAACCACTGGATGGCAAGATGAGCGACGATTCAAAACTGTCTATTGTTGAGCTGGCAAGAAAGCGCTACGAGATAGGGCTTGATTATTATTCCCAATCAAGAAGCTTTTCCGATGATGATTACCGATTTGTTATGGGCGATGGTGACAACCTCAACCAATGGGACAAGATAACAAATGGTGCAAATAATTTAGATGATGGTAAGGTCATGCTTACCGTAAACATATCGGCACAGCATAATTACCAGATAATAAACAATTTTAGGCAAGGCATACCGACTGGCAAGGTTATTCCAGTGGCGGACGGGGCAGACCAAGACAGCGCTAAGATGATGGAGGGTTGGCTTAGGTCTATCAAGTCACGCGCCAACTCAGACGACTGCACAATCAATGCCATTGAATGGATGGTGCATTATGGTGAGGGTTATAGTTGGATAGTCACTGACTACGAAACGTATGACTCATTTAACCAAGTCATCAAAGAATTGCCGATAAAAAACCCACGCGATGTAATCATTGACCCATTTTGCAAGGAAATAGACAGGTCGGATGCGGAATGGGGCTTTGTGCTGCAAGAATTGCCAAAGTCTGAGGCCGACAAGTATGGGGTTGATCCAAAATCTTGGGAATCAGACCATCCTTGGGTAACAAAAGACAGCTTTATCCTGTGCCATTATTACTATTGCGAGTATGTCAAAGATACTTTGGAAATGTACGAGGATGGCACATCTGGTTACAAATCGCAAAACAAAGGCCAAAAGATACCAGTAAGGACGCGCAAGGCTGACCGTAAGCAATGGCATCATTGCAAGCTGGTAGGCGGCGAAGATGAGCCTGTGGAAAACGAAAAGTGGCTTGGCGATTACTTGCCCATCATCCAGTTTATTGGTACTGAATTTATTATTGACGGCGTGTGCTACCGGAAAGGATTGACACGGGACACTAAGGACATGTGCCGTATGCACAATTACGCATTGTCCAGCGCGGTAGAGGCGATAGCATTGCAACCTAAAGTCCCTTATATCTTACCTGATGGTGCAGTCGGGCAATACCAAAAGCTATGGGAGAACGCCAATAACGGTAGCGCACCGTTCTTGCCCTACGTTGAGTATGACTCACAAGGTAGGCAGCATACAAGGCCATATCGTGAGCAACAGCCGCTTGTTCCTACAGCACAACTGCAGATGCTTGAGGTTGCAACTAACGAGATTAAGGCGGCATCAGGACAGCAAAATGCAAACTTTGGCATCCGCTCTAATGAAACGTCTGGCGTAGCTATTGAGCGTCAAAAAGCCCAGGGCGAAACTGCCACTTTTCATTTTGTGAGTTATGTCAATGATGCTATTAAGTACCGCGAAAAAGTGCTAGTTGATCTTGCTCCAAAGATTTACACAGAAAGGCAAGTGGTAAAGATTCTAGGGCTTGACGGTAGCGAAGAAAATGCAATGAAAGCGCCCGGAGCTGGAATCCCATATCAAAAGGTACAAGGTCAGGCCGATGTCTCTCACCTGTTCGATCCAACTGTAGGCCGTTATGACGTAGACGTGTCAACTGGAGCGAGTTTCCAAACACAGAGGCAGGAAGGCGCACAAGTCATTACAGAAATGGTTAGGGCAAATCCAGTCCTCATGCAAACCCACGGTGACATCATATTCAGTTCTTATGACTTCCCTGGAGCGGACGACATGGCTGACAGGTCACGTAAGACATTGCCGCCACAACTGCAACCGGAAGGCGAACAGCAAGACATACCTCCACAAATCCAGGCGCAATTGCAGGAACTACAGCAACAAGCGCAAGAACAAGAGGCTGCTTTACAAGGAGCGGTTGAGCACGTCAAGCAACTGGAGGATGAGTTAAGCAAGCAAGACTTAGAGGCTAGGAAGATAAAGGCCGATGCAATTGGTCATGACATCCAGGCAAGGGAATACAAGTCAATGCTTACCATAAAGGAAGCAGAGCATAAGCTGATGACTAAGGCTATGCCGGAAGATACGCATAACGAGGAAGATTACAAGCCAGAAATGGACGAAATACTCTACAAAGTTGAAGAAACCGCAATAAAACAAGAAAAGATTTTAGAACTGTTGGCAAAAATTATCCCGCAATCGGAGCAGATACCATGAAAAAGAAAGACCACGAGAAATCAGAAAAGAAACCGTCCGGCAAAAGCCGCAAGTGCTGATTAGGTAATTATCATGCCAATATCACTAACAAGTACGCAATCCTTAAGCTTGCAAACGTTTAACGACGGCAGCGTTATTGCTATCGTTAAATACCAGGATTTTATATCTGCCACAAATGCGCCTGTGTCTCCAATTTTAACGGGGAAATTGGAGGTGTTTGCCGCTTCTACAAACATCATGTTGGCAAGTCCGCCAGCAAATATAAGACGTGATGTATTGAGCGTTACAGTGACGTCAAGGAGCGGAACTAATACCGTATCTGTGCAATTGGGTTCTGGAATATCAAAAACAATACAGTCAACCTCTTATCTGTCTGATGAACAATCATTGAAATATGACGGTACTGCATGGTCTGTAGACAAGACAAATAACAGTAATTTGTCACAAAATTTAGACAAGCCTATCTCAACAGGCAATATTGCCTTCCCGTATGCCGAACAAGCCAATAACCTTATGGCTGCATTAGGAGACAGCATTAGTGCGGGTTCACATTTCAACGGGATAACCACTAATATATGCGTTTATTATAGTTCAGGCGTCATATCTTGGATGCAAGCTTTCAGCATGGGGGCTATAGAATGCCCTCACGCTACCGTACTTGGAACTGGAGTTACCCTATTTAGCTATAACAGGGCGGTGACAGGCGAAACTACGGCGCAAGTTTTGGCAAGAGTGCCAGAAATCGATAATCTTCCGGTAAAGCCAAAATATTGCAATGTGCTATGCGGTACAAACAATTTACAACTTAACATAGGACAGCCAGCATCACAAATTGCGGCGGATATTTTTGATATTTGCCAAGCGTTATGGGACAGGGGGATCATACCGATACTTTGCACAATCCTACCACGTGGATTGTGGGGTGGCGGCATGACTGCGCCACAAATAACGACAGCCCGTGGTATTCTTCTTGAAACCAACAGGATGCTACGTGCATTTGCAATGCAAAATTATAACAGGTTGATATTCGTCGATTGGTACAGGGCGTTTCTTGATCCGGCTTCTGCCACTAATGACCCATTATCTACTTGGACTACCGACCTATTGCATCCTAACACCACTGGAGCATCAGGATTAGGCTTATTTTGGTGGAACGTGGTCAAAAATTACGTGACCATTCCAGCCCCTTATAAATTCACTGGCACGACAGACTTATACAATGCCACAGAAAATCCAAACGGGACTATCGTGGACAGCTCATGGATAGCTAATGGCGGAACTGCTGGAACTGGCGTAACGGCTGGCGCTGGCGGCATACCTTCCGGCTGGACATCGCAGCGGTCTGGCGGGGCGGCATCTACGGCGGTGGTTAACCTACAAGTACGCAGCGATGGTGACGTAGGAAACGAGGTTCTGGTCACTGCCACTGGCGTTGAAGCTTGCGACTTTATAACATTTCCAGGTTCTTCGGCATTGGCTGGCGCAAATTTTGTTTTTGATACTGTTGCATATCGCATTCGTGGCGAAATTGAGCACAACTCAGTCGGTGCGGCGGCAAACCTTGGCAAGCCTCCAACGGTGTTTTGGCGCGTAGGCTCTCCAACTATTACGGTTGGCGGGATGCATAACCTTGATGGGCTGCCAGCGTTACCCGGTGCTACTCCGCTTAAATATCTAGTGCAATCGCCTATTTTTATTATCCCAACAGGGACTAACACGACAAACAACTGGCATTTGGATATGAGCTGTAAAGCTGGCGGTGTTGTCACTAACACCAAATTCAGCAATGCATTCTTCGGGCGTTATGACAGGACATATCCTAACGCCTTACAGTTTTAATGTACTTGTGCAATCACAAGGGTTTTATTTAGGAATTTTATGAGCGA
>Ga0265292_1000739_pt1 | contig 38496 bp, 44 predicted proteins | sample Munlanlewell296A_FD_189080 | JGI IMG/M metagenome (GOLD analysis project Ga0265292, IMG submission 189080) | Leachate microbial communities from a municipal landfill in Southern Ontario, Canada - Leachate well 296A | ecosystem: Engineered > Solid waste > Landfill > Unclassified | place: Canada... | reverse complement strand
CGTTACTCGCGAGCGTATCCGTCAAATAGAAGCCAAAGTTCACGAAAAACTCCGCCAACACGAAAAAATCGCCAGGTTGAAAAACTATTTTGACTAACGACCATGAATAATAAGACGAAACAAATAATTTTAAAGCTTTCTAATAAATTGTATTTTTTAGAGCAGCCAATTCATCTTCTTGCAGTTTGTACTGGAGGTACAAAAATAGCAAAAATGATAAAAACTGATTTAAATAAAAAAAATATTAAATCTAATGTTTTTGGAATGTGGACTGATATTATTAATGGTAAAAGATATTTAAGAAAGACTAATTTTTTTAAAAGTGATTATACTGGAACTGCGATAATAATTGAAGATGTGATTTGGGAAGGTACAGCAATTCCGTGCATAAAAAAATATTTAAAAAAAATAAATAATAAAAAAAAATTTTACATAGCAGCTTTATTTGATATAAATAAAAAAGCTGATTTTGCAGTTTATCGATAAAAACAATTAAAGTTTATCTAATTAACACATCTCAGCCATGGCGTAGATGTGTTTTTGGTGTATAATGTAAATGATATGGCTACTGGAAGAAAAAAATTTAAATATAAGGGTGTGTCAGTAAATCTCATTGGTTTACCTAGTTTAGATAATTCTAAAAAAGAAGGTCAAATTGTTAAGCGTCAATATCTTCGTTCTTTTATTTCTAATTTCCAAAAAGATGCGCCTAAAAATTTACTTCTTATGTATGATATTCCCCATGTAATGAAGAAAGAACGTGATTGGTTTCGTCGTCAGCTTAAAAATTTTGATTTTATTATGATTCAAAAAAGTGTTTGGGTTGGCCCTTCACCACTATCAAAAGACTTTTTAGATTATTTGAAAAGAATTGATTTACAGAAAAAATTTAAAACATTTAAACTAGCCAAATCTTACTTAGAAAAATTTTAGCTACTTATACTTATCTACGCCATGGCGTAGATTAAAAGAGTATGAGATTAAGTGTTTTTAGATTTTTGTAATTATTTTTATTTAGTGTTGACATCTTGTTGAAGAGTTTTTAGGTATATGATATAATTACTTACATTAATAAACCTGCCCGACTGAATCGTCGTTCAGGCGGGGGTCCTTTATAAATTAGTTGCTCTTTTTGTTCCGTTGTTACGGGATAAAGTAGGGTTAAAATATTATGTGTAAAGGTTGTTGTAGTAAAGGTGGTTGCACTATGTCTATGATCGGTAAGATTTTAGTAATCATAGGAGGAATAAATTGGGGTTTAATAGGTTTAGGGATGCTTTTAGGTAATGTAGAAGGCTGGAACGTTGTTAATATGCTTCTTGGCTCTATACCTGTACTTGAAGCAGTAGTTTATGTACTTGTAGGTATTTCAGCTGTTTTGATGATTTTTGGTTGTAAGTGCAGCAAGTGTGTCTGTGTTTCCTGTGCAAATCCAGAAGCAAACAAAACAGAAGGAAATATGTAAATAATGGATTCAATTTCAAGTATAGTTCTTTATGTGTTAACTTTTTTGTCTGTTTACGTGCAGGTGTTTTTTTTGATCACTTTTCTTGAAAATAGAAAAAAAATAATTACAAGAAAAGGACCTATTAAACTTATTAAATATCCAAAAGTGACAGTCATTGTTCCTTGTTGGGACGAAGAAAAAACAATTTACAAAACAGTACGTTCTCTGCTGGATTTAAATTATCCAAAAGATAAACTAAAAATCTTTTTAGTTGACGATGGGTCTACTGATGGCACATGGAATGCTATTTTAAAATTCTCCAAACATTCGAATATAAAAATTTTTCATAAAGAAAATGGCGGGAAATATACTGCGCTTAACTTAGGGCTTAAACATGTTGAGACTGATTTTTTAGGTTGTCTTGATGCTGATTCTATCGCAGATTCAGAATCCCTTGTTCGTATCATGAGTTATTTTGAAAAAGATCCCAGCATTATGGCAGTAGCTCCTTCTATTGTAGCTTTTAAATCTAAAAATATAATTCAAGGTGCACAAAGAGCTGAATACGACATGTCTGTTTATATTAAGAAAATGCTTGGTTTTATAGAAGCTATCCATGTAGCTCCAGGTCCGCTAACTATTTTCCGCAAAAAAGTTTTTGACGATTTGGGTCCTTATCGTCATGCTCACAATACAGAAGATATGGAAATTGCTTATAGAATGCAAAAAAATCATTACAAAATAGAACAATGCAACGATGCTTATATTTATACTAGTACTCCTTTGACGATTACAAAACTTTATAAACAGAGATTGCGTTGGATTTATGGATTTATAAACAATACGATTGATTATAGAAAAATAATTTTTAGAAAAAAATATGGTAATTTTTCGCTTTTTACTGTGCCTTCCAGTATTATTTCTATTTTTGCCGTTAGCTTTCTTTTTGGAAAAATGGTTTATAATTTAGGTAGCTTTTTATTTTCAAAAATTCTCCAATTTCAAGCTGGAGGTTTTCATTTTACCAGTAAGACAAATTTTCTTGATCTATTTTTTGTGAATACTCAATCTCTTTTTTTTATTATTATTGTATTATATTTTTTAATAATTTTATCGATAACCTTAGGAAAAAAAATGACTGAAGGAAAATGGGGTTTTTCTTTTAACACGATTTATTTCCTTTTGATTTTTAGCATTATTGGTCCTTTTTGGCTTTTGAAAGCAGTTTATAATACCATTTTATCCAGAAAGCCAGCTTGGAGATAATGAGTAGTTGAAAGTTATAAAGTTTATAAAGTAGAAAGTAAAATTCAAATTAGTAAAAATTTATGAATGAAAACAATATAGATTGGAAAAAATATTTAATCGTTTTTTTATTCACAGTTGGACTTTTTTTAAGCGCTAGTTATGTTAGCAATTATTTTGGTAATAAAAAAATTGACCAATTAAAATTGATTCAAGACAAAATATCTATTGATATTCTTTCTTCTGAAACTCAATTTTCTTTGCTTTCAGAACTTTCTTGCAAGAATATTTCTGATTCTGTGTTGTCTGGCGAGCTCGGTGAACTTGCGAATAAATTAGAGTGGGGACAACAAAATTTGGGTATGACTGATACGGTTTTATATTTAAAGAAATATTATTCTCTTCTTGAAATCAAAGATTATCTTTTAACGAAAAATATTTCTAAACGTTGCAAGACAAAAGCCGCATTCATTCTTTATTTTTATACAACAGCAGAAAATTGCAGTGAATGTGAGAAACAAGGACTAGCCCTTTCAGCTCTCAGAGATAAATATCCAGAACTTCGTGTTTACTCTTTTGATTATAGTATTGATCTTTCTGCGGTAAAATCCATGCTTCAAATATATAAAATAGAAGATACAAAACTTCCTGCATTGGTTGTTGATGAAGACGTTTTAACCGGTTTTCGTGGAATAGATGAGCTTGAATCTCGCGTTAAAGAATCTTTTAAGCTTCAAGAAACAACTCCCATAAATACAAATTCTACTAAAACGATAAAAAAATAAAGGATAAAGTTAAAAACTTTATTCTTTTGAGTTTTCCACAACTTTACTTGACTTATACCCCAGGGGGGTATATACTATCTATTAAATCGATTAAAAATAATTAACTTATAAAATCTATGGTAGATCAAAAACTCAAAAAAAGAGCCATTCATCGGGCAAAAATAATTCGTGGACAGCTAGATGGTTTAATTAAAGCCATAGAAAAAGAAACATACTGCACCGAATTACTGGAACAATCGCTTTCAATTCAAAGGTCGATAAAAAGTCTTGATGCTTTTCTTCTTGAAAATCATTTGCGAACTCACGTAAAGCACCAGATGCAACACGGGAATGAAGATGAAAAAGCTGTTAAGGAGTTAATTAAAGTATATACATTATCAAATAAATAAAAAATTATGTTTAATTTATTTAAAGAAAAATGTCCGGTTTGTAAAATGGAGCTTGAGAAAGGAAAAAATTATCCCGAAGAATCCGGCAAAAAGTTCTGCTCGGAAAATTGCAAAGGAGATTATAAAAAGCAGTCTGCTGAAAAACATTCGCAACATTCTGGTGGTTGTTGTCATTAATAAATGAAAAAAGAAACGTATAAAATTCAGGGAATGCATTGCGCCAGTTGCGTTGCAACAATTGAACGCGTGCTTTTAAAGACAAGCGGAGTGCATTTAGCTTCGGCTAATTTTGCTTCAGAATCGGCCTTAATTGAATTTGATGAAAATATTATTTCTGAATCAGGTTTGGCAAAAGCCGTGGAAGGAGCGGGATATCGGCTTATTTCTAAAAGCGCCAATACTAATCCTGTAAAAAAAGAAGAAACAACCGGCGATATAAATACCGAGACAATTTCAATAAAAGTGCTGGGTATGGATTCCCCTCATTGCGCGATGATTGTTGAAAGCGCGCTAAAGAAGTTGCCGGGTATCCGAAACACCGACATTGATTTTCCAAATCAGCGGGCAAAAGTGGTTTTTGAATCATCTTTGGTAAATATCAATAAAATTTTCAAAGTTATTTCTGACGCAGGCTATAAGCCGATTAAAGAAGAAGGCGAAGCGGAAGAAATTTTAGATAAAGAAAAGTTTGAAAGAGAGAAGCAGATGAAAATACTAAAACGCAAACTTATTGTTGGTGGAATTCTTTCTGTTTTGATATTTTTAGGTAGTTTTTCCGAATGGTTTTCTTTTGTTCCAAAAATTTTAAATAATAATTGGGTTCTTTTCTTGTTGACAACACCAGTACAGTTCTGGGTTGGTTTGCAATTTTATAGCGGACTTAAGCTTCTCATTAAGTATCGCACTGCTGATATGAACACTTTAATTGCTATCGGTACACTAGCCGCATATTTTTATAGTGTGGCAGTCACAGCTTTTCCCGTTTTTTTCACGAAAGGAGGAATAATACCAGCGATATATTTTGATACTTCGGCGATAATTATTGTTTTAATTCTTTTGGGGAAATATTTTGAAGTTTTAATGAAAGGAAGAGCTTCAGAAGCTATCAAAAAACTTATTGGTTTACAGCCAAAAACCGCAAAGATTATCAAAAATAATAAAGAAATTGAAATACCTATATCCGAAGTACAGGTCGGAGATTTTATAATTGTTCGACCTGGAGAAAGAATTCCAGTTGATGGAAAAATAGTTGAAGGGGAATCAGAAATTGATGAGTCAATGATTACCGGAGAATCAATGCCAGTTCATAAGAAAATTGATAGTTTGGTTATTGGCAGTACTATAAATAAATTTGGGGCTTTTACTTTTCGCGCGACGAAGATTGGTAAAGACACGATGCTTTCACAAATCATTAAAATGGTAGAAGAAGCCCAAGGTTCTAAGGCGCCGATTCAACGACTTGCCGACCTCGTTTCTTCTTATTTTGTCCCAGCGGTATTTATCATCGCTATTTTGACTTTTATTATTTGGTTTTTCTTTGGACCAGCCTCGCCGAGTCTAGGCGGGCCCAATCCTGCTTTTACTTTTGCTCTTATTAATTTTGTGGCAGTTTTGATAATTGCTTGTCCTTGCGCTTTGGGGCTTGCTACTCCTATGGCTATTATGGTTTCTTCCGGCAGCGCCGCTTCTCGGGGAATTTTAATTAAAGATGCTGCTTCTCTTGAAATTGCTAATAAAATAAATACAGTGATTTTAGATAAAACTGGTACTCTAACAGAAGGGAAACCCCAGTTGACTGATATTATTGTTTTTAATAATGAACGCAAAGAAGATGTTCTTAATCTTGCCGCTTCATTGGAACAGCGGTCCGAACATCCTTTGGCGCAGGCCATATTACAATATGCTGCAAGTTTAGATCAAAAATCATCTCATCCACTTGATAAAACTATTTTAAATGAAGCAACAAAAGAAAAAATTGAACTATATAAATTAGAAGACTTTAAGGCTATTTCTGGAAAAGGATTGCGAGGATTTTTACAAATAAAATCTCAAAAGGTTGAGGCATATTTAGGAAACCGAGCTTTAGTGTTAGATATTGGTCTTGATATTTCTCCCTATGAAGCTGATATCAGTAAACTTGAAAATGAAGGCAAAACAGTGATGATTCTCGTAATTGATAAAACTATTAAAGGCGCGCTGGCTGTTGCTGATATATTGAAGAAAGAGTCAATTGAAGCAGTACAAGCTCTCAAAAAAAATAATATCGATGTTTGGATGATAACAGGAGATAATAACCGTACCGCTAAAGCTATCGCGTCTCAAGTAGGCATAGAAAATATAATGAGTGAAGTATTGCCTGATAAAAAATCGGAAAAAGTTCGTGAGCTTCAAGAACAAGGAAAAATCGTAGCTATGATTGGTGATGGAATAAACGATGCTCCAGCGCTCACTCAGGCCAATATTGGCATCGCTATGGGAGAAGGCACAGATATTGCTATGGAGTCAGCCAATATCACTCTAATGAGAGGGGATTTAATGCTTATCCTTGAGGTGATAAAAATTTCCAGACGAACAATGAGAATAATAAAACAAAATCTTTTTTGGGCGTTTTTCTATAATATTGCTTTTATTCCCGTCGCCGCCGGAGTTCTTTATCCATTTTTTGGAATCCTGCTTAATCCGATTTTTGCCGCCGTAGCGATGGCTTTTAGCAGTATTAGTGTTGTTTTGAATTCTTTAAGATTAAAGAACATAGGTCGATAATTAATAGCTAATTTAAAGATAAAAATAATCTAAAATTTTATGGCAAACTTAGGAAAATTGGATAGAATATTGCGATTTGTTTTAGCCTTCTGGTGGCTTGGACCGTTTGCACCAAATTTTGACGCAAATTGGGTCAATATTATTATTGCGATTGTGGGATGGATTGCCTTGGTTGAAAGCTTTTTGGGATGGTGCTGGCTTCACAAAGTATTCAATATTGATAATAAGAACCAATAGTGGTATAATATCACTGATAGATTTTAGTTTGGTATAATCTGAAGAGAATATGGTCTCGAAAAATATAAAATTATTCATAGGGATTTTCATTTTTCTTGCTTATATAAGCATAGGAGTCTTCGGCTTGTTTAAATTCAATCACGTGTCTGAAATGCCGATGGCAAATTGTCCTTATGCGGAGAACGGCTTTTCAGTGTGCGATAACAGTATTAACCACATAAATGATTGGCGCAGATTTTCCGACGCAATTCCGTCTTCATTGTTCACTTTTTCATTTTTGATTCTAGGAATAATTTTATATTTCTTTGGCAAACAAAACTTTTTAAATCAAAAACGATATTTTTATAAATGGAAATATTATCTAGATAATAAAAAATTATATAACTATCCAAATAGAATAATTAAATGGTTGTCACTTTTTGAAAATAGTCCGTCTTTTTCATAAATCGCATCTTAAATTACTCTTTTGAGGGTCTTTTGAGGTGTTGAAAAATCCTTGTCGGGGATTTTTCTTTTTACCTGATTCTTAATTAAAACTTTATGAAAACAAAAAATATTATTTATATTCTTATAGTAATTCTTTTTATCATCGGACTCTACTTCTGGGGTTATTCCACCAAAGGCGGCACAGCTGTTTCTACTCAAGATACTTCAACAACAAAAGTATCTGAGGGTTCTCTTATTGCTACGGAAAAGTTTTATGATTTCGGCGCAATCTCTATGAAAGACGGTCTTGTGAACAAGGTGTTCAAAATTTCCAATTCAAGCGAGGAAGATATTAATCTTATGAGTATAAGCACTTCTTGCATGTGTACTGTGGTTTATATCACAGAGCAAAATGGAGGTAAAAAAGGTCCCTTTGGCATGCCAGGACACGGAATTGTGCCTAAAGCAAATGAAATTATCAAAGCCGGCGAATCACGTGATATTGAAGTTGTTTATGACCCAAACGCCCACGGTCCGGCAGGAGTCGGCAGAATTAACCGGCTTGTTTATCTTGAAGATGCTAATGGCAATAAACTTCAATTTGAAATTAAGGCAAATGTGACTCCATAAAATTATGAAAAAAATTATAACAATATTAATTATCATAGTTGTCGCTATCATTGGAATAGTTGTTTTGAAGAACAGTTCGGTAACCGCTTCTTTTATCTGGGATTTAAGCAATCAAGGCGTATGGCTTCTGCCTCTCGTTTTGATTTCCGCGCTTCTGGACAGCGTTCATCCATGTTCATTCTCAATTCTTCTCATCACCATTGCGTTTCTGTTTGGCATACAAATGACAAGAAAGAAAATTCTGCAGATAGGCGGAACATACATTGCCGGAATCTTCGTGGCATATCTGTTAATCGGTCTCGGCATTCTCAAAGTCCTGCATCTCTTCAACACGCCTCATTTTATGGGAAAACTCGGAGCCACGCTTCTCATCATTTTTGGTGTAATTAATCTCGTTAACAAGTTCTTTCCGAATTTTCCAATCAAGCTAAAAATCCCGTCAGTTTCCCATACCGCAATGGGACGGCTGATGGAAAAAGCGTCTTTCCCGGCTGCCTTTGGGTTAGGCCTTTTGGTTGGTATCTGTCAATTTCCGTGCATGGGTGGACCGTACCTTATGGTAATAGGGCTTCTGCGCGACCAGGTCACATATTTGAGCGGATTCGGTTATTTGGTACTTTACAATTTGATTCTTATCGTGCCTTTGGTAGCGGTGCTTTGGATAACGGCAGATAAAACAATTGTGGATAAAATACAGGAATGGAAAAAGACAAACATGAAAGGAGTGCAGTTTTGGGCCGGTCTTGCTATGATTATTATAGGTATCTTAATTTTCTTCATCTAAATATGAACAATGAAATAAAAAAAGAGAAAAATCTTTCGCCAATAATGAACATTATTATTGTGATAGTTTTAATTGTCGGAGCTTCTTTATATACAGTACAATTATTAAAGACTCAAAAAGCGGAAACCTTGTCGCACCCCGCGCGGTTGAGCGCAGAAAATGTAATTTCTCTGAAAGGTGGCGTGGAATTGCCGGTGCAATGGGGAAATATGGGAATGAAAATGACAGAGACTGGAGTGATTGATAAAGAGAAATTTGAAAATCTGTATAGTCAAAGAGGCGGATTAAGCGCAACGGACAAAAAATTGCTCTCGAGTAGCGATAACGCAAATCTCATAATGACTCCTGAAAATTCCGGAGTAATATTGAATATGCTTTGGGCTTTCGGATTGGGAAACAAGAATCCTGTCCTTGAAAATGGTCCGATGATGGATCCGAGATATGGCGGCGCCGGAAATTTTGCCTCTACCGGCGGGTGGACATTGACAAAAGGCAATACAATGGATCATTACAGTATGCACTCATTTATTACTTTAACCACAGAACAGCAAGCTTTAGTGGAAAGAGTTGCTAGAAATATCTATAGGCCGTGTTGTGACAATTCCACTTATTTTCCTGATTGTAATCACGGCATGGCGATGCTCGGATTGCTGGAATTGATGGCTTCACAAAACGTATCTGAAACAGAGATGTATAAGGTCGCACTAAAGGTGAATGCTCTTTGGTTTCCGGGTCAATATGATATGATAAAATCTTTTTTCACATCTCAAGACATAGATTGGAGCACTGTTGACCCCAAAGAAATTCTGGGAGTAGAATATTCAAGCGCGTCAGGATATCAAAAAGTGTTATCACAAATGCAACCACAACAACAAAAAGGCGGAGCAAGTTGCGGAGCTTAAAAACTTAATTAAATTAAAAAATATTATGAAAACAGATCATAAAGTTATTGGAGGAATTGCGCTATTAACATTATTTATTATGGCTGGTGGAATATGGCTTTCTGATAAAAAAGGGGCTCAAAACAGCGAAAGGCTAAGTAGACCCATGATGGGAGAAAAAATGCCTGATTTAGGCGCTGCGCATGTTGCCAGGGGTAAATCGCATCCGTCATATAATTCAAATCCTCCGACTTCCGGCTGGCATTGGGCAGATGTGGCAGGACCCGGAGTAAAGGATGAGCCCGTCCCCGACGAACTTGTGCTCCACAGTATGGAACATGGCGCAGCGGTTGTCTGGTATAGGGAAGGATTAGAACAAAACGAGGTAGATAAAATCAAAGAAGCATTTAATAATTCTTCTGGGAAGAAAATAATGTTGTCACGAAAAGATCTCGACACACCAATAGCATTAACATCATGGAATTATCTTCTAAAACTTGATATAATTGATGAAGGAAAAATCAAAGAATTTATAGAAACGAATAATGACAGAGCGCCTGAAAAAGCACCAATTTAAGTGAGGTCAAAAAATTATTATTAATTATTTTTTTAAAAATATTATGATGTACGGATTATATAGTGGTTATGAGGGGTGGGGTGCGGGGAGTATGATGGGCTGGTTTGGAGGCGGAATTATGATGATCTTATTTTGGGTGGCAATTATTTTTTTCATTGTTTGGCTTGTTCGTAGCAATAAAACGAACGAGATAGATAATAAGAAGGCTATTGATATTTTAAAGGAACGATATGCAAAGGGAGAGATAGAAAAAAAAGAGTTTGAAGAAAAGAAAAAAGATTTAAGCAATTAATTAATTTATGAAATTTGATTATACAGTTACCACACAAAAAAATTTTAATTCGGCTGTTTTGACAGTTGAAAAAGAAATTGTAAAAGCAAGTTTCCGGGTCTTATACGTTCACGATGTGCAAAAAACTTTAACTGAAAAAGGATTCAATATTGAACCGATGAAAATTATTGAATTTTGCAACGCTAAATCTGCTTTTGCCGTTCTGCAAGCTGATATAAAAATTGGCCTTTGTTTACCGTGCAAAATACTTGTTTACACAAAAGATGACCAGAATTTTATTTCTGGTATGCGACCTACTATCTTGCCACAATTTTTTCCAAATGCTCAACTAGGCACATTACCAGAAGAAATTGATATCCTGATAGAAAATATTATCAATAGCTCAAGATAATAATTATGAATTTTTTGGGAGATAGTGTAGGATAAAATAATGCAAAAAACTTACACATTTCACGTCAAATAAAATAACTTTCATATCAATACTTTTTACCGCACTCCTAATAATGGGAGCAGTTTTTTAGTAGGCAACAATAATCCGATGAGGAATGATCGCACCAATCTTCTGCCTTCAGGCGAGACTTTTATTGACGTGCCTCCCCAAAAATCCGGCGCTAGATTACAGGGCTTATGCGCAATGGGAATGTACAATTTCTCAATAGATTTTAACTAATGAGCCATCTCTTTTCCGAATTTTAAACGTGATATAATTTTGTTTTGATAAAGATCGCGTGTTAACTAATATTCGTGAGAGTATGACTTTGCGTTGAATTTAACAAATTAAAAAGCCAAATTGAAATGTTTTTTCATTTCAAAAAAGCTACTAAAGTGAACTTTCGTGAAGAAAAGTTTAACTATAATTCGGGAGATAAAGTTTTATTATTGGTCTCTTATAAATCTGACCAAATTAAAATGGAAAATTTACTAGACAGAACTGGTTTTCTCATCCGTGCTTTTTATACTAATCCCGACAAAAGTTATGGACTTATACTTTGCCAGCCAATCAGGTATTGATTATATATTTTTAATATATTTTTTCATTCTCCATTTTCTACCCTTACCTTTATTAAGATTTTTGTAAAAAGGTGTAAGTGCATGACAATTTGGGCACAATAGTCTCAAATTTTTCTCTAGATTGTTTTCGGAATTTCCATCTAAGTGATCCACTTCAAGTGGTACCATATCTGTTAAAGGATGTTTTTTGTTCCATCCGCAGGCGAAGCATTTATTGTCGTATTTTTCAATCAGATACTTTCTAAGCCAAGCGGCTAAATTTCTTGCAGTTATTCCAACTCCACCACTTAGTTTTCCTTTTTTCCATAAATCAATATTTGTTCTGTATTCTAAATCGCATTGGCACTTATTTGAGCAAAATTTTATTTTATGTCTAATCAAAAGTTTAGTTCCACATCCAGCACAAAATCTTAAATTTTTCATTCCCTAAGTATACCACAACCAAGGGGTATGTGGTGGTCTACAAAAGCGTAGAACTAATTAGTTTTTTTAAATGATATTTTGATTTTAGGATGATATATGATATTCTGAAGAGCGGTAAGCCGGCATAGCTCAGTTGGCAGAGCACTTCTTTTGTAAAGAAGATGTCCGGGGTTCGATCCCTCGTGCCGGCTCATTGTTTATTCTATCCCTTCTTCTTCTTTTATTTTGTGTTTCATTTCTCTAATTTTTTGTCGATACTCTGAAATTATTTTTAAGTATTTTGAAACTTCCTTTTTTTCTATTATTTCATCTAAGGGGCTGTCTTTGTTTTTTTTAAATTTATTTTTTAATTCTTTTATAAGAATTTTACTTTTAGTTTTTATAAAATTTGAAGATTTAATGAAAAATTTAAGTGTTACAAAGAGTGTTGTATATCCGAATTTTTTAGCATTTTTAAATGTTAGGTGTTTTATTTTTTGTAACTCTGGAACAAAAGGATGTGAATGTTGTGCTTTTATAACTTGACCATTTCTAACGAGTACAAGTTTACTTCCTATCATTATAATGATACTTATAAGTGATAAAAAAAATAAAATTAAAGGTAAATACATAATATTTTTATATTGAATAACGCTTTACTTCTTTTATTTTTGCTTTGTTTTTATCCAAAAGTTGGCTGATTGTTTCATTTGGATTTTTTATGAATACTTGGTCAAGTAAAGTTTTTTCTTTGAAATATGTCGCTATTTTACCTTCTAACATTTTTTTCTTTATGTTTTCCGGCTTATTTACGCTGGCAACTTCTTTTTGAAAAATTTCATTGATTGTTTTTCTTACATCTTCCGTTATCTCGTTTTGAAAAATATATTCCGGTTTCATTGCTGTAATATGCATGGCAATATCTTTAGCAAGTTCTTCATTCCCGCCTTCCAGAGAAACAATAACAGCGATTTTATTGTTGTGCACATAATTTCCTAAAACATTTCCTTTTATTTCATATACATCACCCAGTTCTATTTTTTCCCCAGTTTTCTGAATTACAGAATCAATCATATCTTTTGCTCCTTCTTCCATTTTTTCTACACCTTCTTTTAGAGCTTTATCAGCTAAACTGGAAAGTAAAGTTACAAAATCCTCATTTCTGGACACAAAATCAGTCTCACAGTGGAGGGCAACTAACACAGATTTTTTATTCCCTGATTTAATACAAACTCTTCCGTCTTTAGCCTCACGATTTGCTTTTTTTAGCGCTATATCAGAACTTGTTTTTTTTAAGATAGCGAGAGCCTTTTTCATATCTCCATCAGCCTCTTGCAAGGCATTTTTACACTGCATTACAGAAATACCTGTCGCATCTCTAAGTTCCTTTATTAACTTAGTAGTTATATCTTGAGACATATAATTTATTTTTCCCCGCCCGAACGACCGGAATCATTGTCCGGTCGGGCTGGTTTAGCAGGCAAAGACATTGCGCCTGTTTTATAAGCATTAGCGATAGAAGTAGTAAAAAACTTAATAGAAGGTATTCCAGAATCATTGCCGACTATAGGGTAGTCAATACCTTTTATATTTGAATCAGAATTTACCAATGCAACGACAGATACGCTTGATTTTCTAGCTTCAGTAGCGGCTATATGTTCTGCTTTTGAATCAATAATAAATAATGCATCAGGAGTCTTTTTTAAACCGATAAGACCCGAATAGTATTTTGACAGTTTTTCCATTTTTTTAGCTATAACCACTCTTTCTTTTTTTGTGTATTTTTCAAGACCACCTTCCGCGCTTTCTTTATTATAAGTTTCAAGTTCAGTAATTCTTTTTTTTATTTCCGTAAAATTACTTAATGTGCCCCCAATCCATCGGACATTAACATAAGGCATATTTAAACTTAATGCTATATTTTTTATTACATCTCTGGCTTCTGGTTTTGTACCGACAAAAAGAATAATTTTGTTTTGAGCCCCTAAACTTTTAATGAATTCTGTCGCATGCTCAAGCATAATACTTGTTTTTTCAAGGTCTATTATGTCTCCGCTATTTTTAGTGGCATAGATAAATGAAGAAACGCTTGGATGTCGTCTGCTTTTTCCATAACCATAATGCACTCCCGCCTCAAACATTTTTTCTATGCTTACGGAATCGCCCGTATTTCTGTTTTCCGTCTTTTGTGGCTTCAAGCTCGTAGTTTGCATGAGAATTATTCTAGCAGAAGAGTCGCATTTTTGCAACTTATATATTGATAATAAGAGGTTTTATAACTTTGACCAAAAAGCCTTTTTCGGTTAAGATGAAGGTTATGAGACAGTCTGAACTTTTTACTAAAACCAAGAAAGAGGTCCCAACGGACGAAGTTTCAAAAAATGCGGAACTTCTTATTCGAGGAGGCTTTATCCACAAGGAATTAGCCGGAGCGTATTCGTACCTGCCTCTGGGATTACGCGTTTTAAATAAAATTGAAAATATTATTCGCGAAGAAATGAATGCCATCGGCGGACAGGAAATTATTATGACTGCGCTTCAAAATCCTGAACTTTGGAAAAAAACTAATCGCTGGGATAATGAAAAAGTAGATATTTGGTTCAAGACAAAATTAAAAAATGATACAGAACTTGGTTTGGCATTTACTCATGAAGAGCCGTTAACCAACATAATGAAAAATTATATAAGTTCTTACCGAGACTTACCGAAATCCGTTTATCAATTTCAAAATAAATTTCGCAACGAAGTGCGCGCAAAAAGCGGGATAATGCGCACTCGGGAATTTGTAATGAAGGATCTTTATTCATTTTCAAAAGATGAAGCGGAACATTTGGAGTTTTATGAAAAAGCAAAAAAAGCATATCTAAAAATTTTTGAAAAAATAGGGATAGGGCATTTAACTTATTTGACTTTTGCATCAGGCGGATTTTTTTCAAAATTTTCCCATGAGTTTCAGACAATTACATCTACCGGAGAGGATATTATTTTTATAGATGAAAATAAAGGTATAGCTGTTAATAAAGAAGTTCTTGACGATGAAACTTTAGAGAAATTAGATTTAAAGAAAGAAAATTTAGTTGAAAAAAAGGCAGTGGAAGTCGGAAATATATTTACATTAGGCACTCGTTTTTCAGAAGCTCTCGATTTAACGTATCAAACGGAAAAAGGGGATAAAAAGCCGGTATTTATGGGTTCTTATGGTATTGGACCGGCTAGACTTATGGGTACTATTGTGGAAGCCTTAGCTGATGATAAAGGCATAATTTGGCCTGAATCAATCGCGCCTTTCCATTTCCACTTGCTTGTCTTAGGAGACAATAAGGAGGTTTTAGCCGAAGCGGAAAAGGTTTATGAAAGCCTTTCCAAAGTCCATGAAGTGCTTTTTGACGATAGAAAAGAAATTTCCGCCGGCGAGAAATTTGCCGATGCTGATTTATTAGGTATGTCTTACCGTGCCGTTGTTTCTGAGAGGAGCTTGAAAGAAGGTGGCATTGAGCTTAAAAAACGAACTGAAGAAAAAGGAAAAATTGTTACTCTGGACGAAATATTAAGCATTCGAAAATCTAAAAATTAAAACGCGAATTATTTTATGTTTGATAAAATTTACAAATTAATTTCAAATGATATCGGTATAGATTTGGGTACGTCAAACACCTTAGTGTATTTAAAAGGTCACGGTATTGTAATTAATGAGCCTTCAGTTGTAGCAGTAAATATTAAAACTAACCAGATTCTGGCTGTAGGTGAAAAAGCTAAAGAAATGCTTGGACGAACTCCGGGACATATTAAAGCAATTCGTCCGCTTATAGAGGGTGTTATTTCAGATTTTGAAGTTACAGAAGAAATGCTTTCATATTTGATAAACAAAGCGGATAAAATGTCTAAAAAATTTGCCAGACCGAGAGTCTTAATCGGCGTTCCAACTGGCACAACTAATGTTGAAACACGCGCGGTTTATGATGCTGCTCGTTCAGCTGGCGCGCGAGAAGTATTTCTAGTGGAAGAACCTATGGCAGCGGCTATTGGTATCAGGCTTCCTATTAAAGATCCTGTAGGTTCTATGATTATAGATATTGGCGGTGGAACAACGGATGTTGCGGTGATTTCTTTGGGAGGAATTGTAAAATCAAAAAATTTGAAAGTTGCAGGTGATAGATTTAATAATGATATCGTTACATATATGCGAGATGAATTTAAAATTTTGGTTGGTGAAACTACAGCTGAAATGGTTAAGATTGTCATCGGTTCTGTCCTTCCGGGAGAATATATGGAAACAGAAGTACGTGGACGTGATTTATTAACAGGCTTGCCTCGCGAAGTGGTAGTAACAGATTCTGATATTCGTGAAGCATTTTCATTATCAATTAAAGAGCTTATAGAAGGCGTAAAAGATGTGTTGGAAACAACACCTCCTGAAATTTTATCCGATATAATGCACAAGGGAATTACTCTCTCTGGTGGTGGGGCATTATTACCAGGGCTTGCAGAACTTTTACAAAATATCCTTAAAATCCCCGTTTATGTGATAGATGATCCGCTTACGGCTGTTGCTCGGGGAACAGGCGTTATTTTAGATGACCTTTCATCTTATAGTGAAATTTTAATCGGGAATCAAGATGAGTTACCTCCTAGATAAAAAAATAAAAAGAAATAAACTTCTTAAGTATTCAATTCTTGTTGTATTTTTGTTTATCTTGATTTATTTTAGATATGGTATTTTTAATGGCCTTGCTTATGTTTCAAGTATTGTTTTTCGTCCCGTTTTGATCTTAGGAAATAATATCAGTGAAAAATTATCAAATGCTGGTTCTTATTTTTATTCTAAGAATTCTCTTCTTTTAGAAAATGAAAATTTAAAATCAAAATTGAATGAGCAAGAAACAAGAATATCAAACTATAATTCTGTTTTGGATGAAAATTTAAAAATTAAAGAAATTCTGGGACGTAAACAAGAAACCCGTCCGAACGGATCATCCGGGCGGGAAGCTAATGTAATTTTAGCTGCTATCTTATCCAAACCGAATCAATCTCTTTATGACACACTCATTATTGATGTAGGTACAAAAAGCGGAATATTGCTTGAGCAGAAAATTTTTGCATTAGGAAATGTGCCAATCGGATATATTACTGAAGTCTACACTAACACTTCAAAAGTTATTTTATATTCAAATCCGGGAGAAATAACCGAAGTGGTTATCTCAGGCCGCGATACTTTTATGCAAGTAGTCGGGCGGGGTGGAGGAAATTTTGAAATGATTTTACCGAGAGATTTTATTTTAGAAAAAGGAACAGAAGTAGTTTTACCCGGCATTACGCCATATGTGGTCGGAATAGTTCAGACAGTTATTTCTGACCCACGTGATTCTTTTCAAAAAGCTTTGCTTACGAGTCCGGTAAATATTCAAGAATTGAAATTTGTGGAAGTGGAGAAATGATTTAATTTTGTATAGAAAGCTTAGTATATCATATATGATAGGTTAAGGAATTTAAAAATGATGCAATTTAAAATTGAGAAAAAGTTAAAAAATAGTTTAGGAAGAGTGGGAGTGCTTACAACTTCGCATGGAATTATAAAAACCCCGACTTTTGTTGTAGTGGCAACAAAAGCGACGGTAAAATCTTTGAGCCCGGAACAAGTAAAAGATATTGGCGTGCAAGTGGTGCTTGGAAATACTTATCACTTATATTTACAACCGGGAGATGAAATTGTAAAAGATGCTGGCGGTATCGGTAAGTTTATGAATTGGAAAGGACCAACGATGACTGATTCCGGCGGTTTTCAGGTTTTTTCCTTGGGTGCCGCTTATGGTAAAGACCCCGAAGGAAAGCAAGCTTCCTACGGGGCAGGCATTTCTAAAATAATGAAGAAAGCAGATTTAACTCCGGAAAGACTTGCCCCGTACCAAGCCGAAGGCTTTGGTTCGGGGTTTGATGATTCTGATGCGCCTAGACTCGCAAAAATAGGGTCTGACGGGGTTTCCTTCAAATCTCACCTTGATGGTAGTATTCACTATATTACCCCCGAAAAATCAATACAGATCCAACATAACTTAGGAGCGGATATTATTTTTGCTTTTGATGAGTGTACTAGTCCTGTTGAAGATTTGAAATATCAAGAAGAAGCCCTGGAACGCACACACCGTTGGGCAAAGCGAAGTTTGAAAGAACACCAAAGCCTCCTTGCTTCCAATTTTTCGTCCCTGCGCCCTTCCCCTGAGTACAGGGGCGGGACCCTCGGGAGGCTCAAAATTGAAAGCAACTCGACTTTTAATCTAAATACAGAAGAATATTTTTTAGAGGGTGTCTCGCAGGCTGACGAGCCGAGAGGCAGCGCTCCGCTAACAAGCGGAGACAGCGACCCTATAAAAAATGATTCTTCTGTATTTTGTCCTGCTTTATTTGGAATCGTGCAAGGCGGACGGGAAGAATCTTTACGAAAGAAATCTGCAAAAATTATTTCAGAAATAAATATAGATGGGAAAAGTTTTGATGGTTTTGGAATTGGCGGATCTTTTGCAAAAGAAGATATATCTTCTGCTGTAAAATGGGTGAATGAAATTTTACCGGAAGAAAAACCTCGTCATTTGCTTGGAATAGGAGAACCGGAAGATCTTTTTATAGGAGTAGAAAATGGGGTGGATCTTTTTGATTGTGTTCTGCCGACGCGACTTGGAAGAAACGGAACAATTTATACAAAAAATGGAAAAATAATAATTAATAATACAAAATATAGAAATGATTTTTCACCGATTGAAAAAGATTGCGAATGTTATGTTTGCAAGAATTATACAAGAAGCTATGTCGCGCATCTTTTTCATGGAAAAGAAATGCTGGCGGGAACTTTAGCTTCGATTCACAATTTATATTTTATAGTTCACCTTGTGGATAAAATTCGTCAGTCAATTTTGGATGATAACTTCTTTGAATTTAAAGAAGAATTTTTAAAAAATTATTTACCCCCACACCAGGTGTAGGGGAATTCCCCTACACCTAGTGTGAGATGGATTGCATTTTTTTAAGATACTAGTATAATTATTTTTAATTTAATGGCCAAGAAAAAAAGTAAAAAACAGGGAAAGAATTGGAGAAAGTTTTGGAAACTCGGAATGGAGGAATTTAACACGCAATTTTTTGGCGTGAACAAAGACAGTAATTTAACAGTCACGGAAGGCTATCATGTTTATAATTTATACGGACTCGCGCATAAATATGGTACGCCTCTTCAGGTGGTCTTTCCATCAATAATAGAAGATCGTCTAAAAGATTTAATTGGTTATTTCCAAGCTTATATGAAAATTTACGGTTATAGAGGTAAATTTTTCTATCATTATCCAATGAAAGTAAATCAGAATAAAGAATTTATTTTGCCACTTTTATCAGAAGGAGCAAATTTGGAAGTAACATCTTCTAATGAACTTTGGCTTGTGAAAAAACTTTGGGAAGGGGAAAAATTTAACGCTAAAATTCGCGTATTTTGTAATGGTCCAAAGACCGACCAATATCTGGATTTAATAGAGGAGTTACGTACTAAGGGTATGAATATAATACCGATTATAGAAGGACAAGAAGAAGTTGAAAGACTCCTAAAATATAAGGGTGATACAGGAATACGGATAGATTTGGCTATTAAAGCTGATACGCATTGGGATAAAAAGTTTGATCGTTTTGGTCTTTCGGAAAGAGACATACTTTCTTTGACTAAAATGAAAAATCTTAAAATATTACACTATCATTTGGGGTCACAGATAAAAACGCAGAAGAGCATTTTAGAGGGGGTAAAACATGCATTTAGTATTTATGTTGAGTTACAAAAAATACATCCTAACTTGGATACACTGGATATCGGCGGAGGGTTTGGTGTTCCTTATGAAAAGAAAAAATTTTACACAGCTAAGGCTGTTTCCAGTAAAATTATTAAAATCCTTAAAAATTTATCAGACAAAGCGGGAATTAGACATCCGAATCTTGCTATTGAATGGGGTCAATATATTGTTGCTCCGGCACAGGTGACTATCTATAAAGTTATTTCAAAAAAATATATTGATAAAGCTAATGCTAAAGCTTGGTACGTTATTGATGGCAGTTTCATGAATGATCTTAAAGACACTTGGGCAATACATCAAAAGTGGCATGTTATACCGGTAAATAATATGAGCAGTCCTTTTAAAAGGGTCTGGCTTGCGGGAAGTAGTTGTGATTCTGATGATAAATATACTGCAGGAGGGGATTATATTCTTTTGCCTAAGTTAAATGACGGAAATCAGTTCATCGCTATTTTAGATACGGGGGCGTATCAAGATGGTTTAGCGTCGCACCATTGTTTGCTTTCTCTTCCCGCAAAAATTATTGCTCAAGATGGAGAAATAAAAATTGCCCGCAAACATGAAACTGCAGAAAGTATCGGCAAACTTTTTGGTTGGAATAATGGAGATCATAAATAAAAAATGCAAAATAGAAACATTTTTTTTATTCTCATAATTATTATTTTTTTTGCGGCAGGATTTTTTCTGATAAAAAATAATTTTTCAAAAAATTTAGAAATTAATGAAATTCAGTATGTAAAAATTGCCGGGGTTACGCTCAAAATTAATTTAGCTTTAACTCCGGAAGCTCAAGAACAGGGTCTTTCAGGGAGAAAAGAATTAAAAGAAGACGAAAGTATGCTTTTTGTTTTTAACCATACAGGTAAATATTCTTTTTGGATGAAGGATATGAATTTTCCCATAGATATCATTTGGATCGGGGAAGATTTTCGCGTAGTTTATATAAAAGAAAATGCTTTACCGACCTCGTATCCAGAAACTTACAGTCCTGATGGCACTAGCAAGTATGTTTTAGAAGTTTTCTCTTCTTTTTCGGGAAAGAATAATTTAAAAGTGGGGGATAAGGTGGAATTTTTATCCTCTTAGGGCTTGTCATTTCAGCTTTTTAAGAGATAGCTATTTACAGCTATTTTAAACTGTTCTTCTTTGTTGTTTTTTCTTGATTTCCACTCGCGTAAATTATTTTTTAGAAGTATAATTACTTAATGGAAAAAAGTATTGTCTTAAGCAAGAAAGAACTGAACAAAATCAAAAATGTTAGAAATCGCGAAGGGGAAATAATCCCTTTTGATTTTGATAAGATTGTTGATGCGATACTCAAGGCATTTGTCATGACGAATGAGGGAGAGGAAAAAGAAGCAAAAGATGTTGCAAAAAAAGTTTTTCATAAGTTAACTCATATAAAAGCAAGAAGTAATGACCCCGAAGGAAAGCAAGCTTCCTACGGGGCAGGAAAAAAGTTTGTTCCAACGGTAGAAATGATACAAGACCTAGTAGAAGCTGAGCTTATGGACTTGGGGTACTATCTTACTGCAAAGTCCTATATTTTATATAGGTCAAAAAGAGCGGAATTAAGGCGTGAAGTTGGCACTGTTCCTCCTGAAAGTAAAAAAGTTTTTGACGAATCAAGTTCTTATTTTGTGAGTTCTTATGAAGAATTTATTTTTTACAGGACATATTCAAAGTGGCAAGATAGTTTAGGCAGACGTGAGACGTGGGTAGAAACAATCGACCGCTTTATGGCTTATATGAAAGAAAATCTTGGTGACAAAATATCTTCAAAAGATTTTTCCGAAATAAAAGAAGCTATCTTGAAACAAGAAGTTTGTCCATCAATGAGATTGCTTTGGTCTGCCGGAGAAGCATGCAAGAAATCAAATGTTTGGGCTTACAATTGTTCTTACATCGCGCCTTCAAGTTGGCAAGATTTAGGAGAGGTAATGTACATATTAATGTGTGGAGCAGGTCTAGGTTTTTCTGTTGAATCCGAAACTGTGCAAAAATTTCCGCAAATAAGACGACAGACTGGTAAGCATCTTGCAACTCATGTTGTAGAAGATAGCAAAGAAGGCTGGGCAGATGCTTTTGTATTGGCTTGTAAGACTTGGTCTGATGGTTATGATATAGATTTTGATTATAGCAGTGTGCGCCCATCAGGTTCCCGTTTAAAAACTGCCGGTGGTCGCGCTTCAGGACCTCAACCTCTTATTGATCTTATTAATTTTACTAAAAAGAAAATATTATCAAGACAAGCAAAGCGTCTCACTAATCTGGATCTTCACGATATAATTTGTCAGATTGGTCTGATTGTCGTTGCCGGAGGTGTTCGTCGTAGCGCATTGATATCTCTTTCTGATATTGATGATGAATCTATGCGCAAATCAAAACAGGGACAGTTTTGGATTGATAATGGACAACGTTCAATGGCCAATAATTCAGCTGTATATAGTCAAAAGCCTTCAGCTTCGGAGTTTTTAAATGAATGGATAGAATTGATAAAATCAGGCACAGGTGAAAGGGGAATATTCAATAGAGGCGGACTTATGACTCAGCTTCCAAAGCGTCGAATTGATAATTGGAAAAAAGCCGGAATTATAGATGATCAAAATGTCATTGTCGGCTTACCGGGTTCAAATCCTTGCGGAGAAATTACTCTTCGCTCCAAACAATTCTGCAATCTTACTTCTATTGTAGTCCGTCCACGCGATACAGTGGAGGATTTAAAAAGAAAAGTTAGGATCTCTACGATTCTAGGCACTTATCAAGCAACTCTAACTCATTTTGGTTATTTATCAAAAGAATGGAAAGAAAATTGCGAGGAAGAAGCTTTGCTTGGTGTTTCTATCACCGGATATTACGATAATAAAACAATCAGGACTGATGAAGTTTTGAGAGAGCTTCGCGAAGAATCAATTAAAGTAAATAAAGAATATGCCAAAAAGTTTGGTATTAATCATTCCACCTGTATTACTACAATCAAACCTCATGGTAATTCCGGCCAACTTCTTTATGTCGGTTCCGGAATGCATCCATGGTATGCCAAACATTACATCAGACGCGTTCGTATTTCCACAAATGATCCGTTATATCAGTTGATAAAAGATCAAGGCGTTCCTTTTAAAGCTGAAGTTGGATATTCCACTGCCAATTCTACAGTCGCGGTAGTTGAATTTCCAATCAAAGCGCCGGAAGGAGCTGTGATTCGAGATCAAGTTTCTGCTATTGATTTATTAAATGAATGGAAAAGATTAAAAATAAATTATATTGAACATAATCCTTCCGTAACTATTTATGTAGGTAATGATGAATGGATAAAAGTTGCAAACTTTATTTATGAAAACTGGGATATTGTCGGCGGACTTTCTTTCTTGCCCCGATCCGAACATGTTTACCAACTTGCGCCGTATGAAGAGATTTCAAAAGAAGAATATGAAAAAAGAATCAAAGAAATAAAAAATATTGATTTTTCCAAACTTATTTATTATGAACAAGAAGATAATACTATTGGCGCAAAAGAATATGCTTGTGTTTCCGGAGTTTGTTCTATTGATGATGTTCTGGCTGAGGAAGCTCAAAAAGAAAAAACAGACAGTCCTTCTGAAAACTAGTTTACTTTTTAATTTTTTTATTTTATAATCAAATCGGTCCTGTATCGGATAGTTGCTCCGACCTAGGTCGGAGAGGAAAGTCCGAACACAACAAATTTCAACTTCGGTTGGAATGGGAATAGTAGTGGGTAATACCCATATATGGCAACATATAGGTGCGAACAGAGACGTTTTAAGGTAAAAGTCTTAAAACATCCAGAGCGCAAGCTAAGGATGAGTCCTATAGTAATATAGGAGATGAAACGGCTAAATCCTTACTTTTGTGCAAGATCGTGCTCCGACGTCATGTCGGAGAGAATCGCTTGAGTCTTAGAGTAATTTAAGACCTAGATAAATAACTATCATTCCGACTTAGGTTGGAATACAGAATTCGGCTTATAGATACAAGACCAAAAACATGAAAAATCCTCTCGCAAGAGAGGATTTTTCTATTTTGACTAGCGAGGAGCATATATAAATTTATTTATATAATGTCAGAGCGACGTCAAAATATTGTACCCAGTTATATAAAATTTGCTTTTTTATTTCAAGTATGCTATACTTATTTTGTGAGTGTGAGGTAAGATTCACATTTATCGTAAACAACATAAGTGCCGCAAAAAACGCCGAAAGGCGTTTTTTGTTTTGCTTGATTTTTATATTAGGATATGATAGTATTCTAGATGAATAAGTTTAGGAGAAAAAATATGAATGAGAGTATAAATAAACAAAAGTTACCAGAAAAACCTGGTAATAAAAAAGGGGAAATTAAGAAGGTTGAAGACCCCCTAGCAAAATCAGACCCGCTTTTTTTGGCGAAAGATAAGAATTCCGATTCTAAAATAGAATGTCTTGGTTGTGGGTATTCGACTGAGGTTGGGGTAAGATGTCCCAATTGTGATTTGGAAAATTAAAAATCCTTTAGTTTATATTAAGGACTTTTTTATTTGTTTTCTAAGAGTAGTTCAGGATATCCTTTTTTAATATGTTTCTTTTCAATATCTTTGATTCCAAGATTTTCTAAGAATTTTATACATTCTTTTTTTGCTTCTGCACCACTCTTGAAATCTCCCTTTGCTTCTGCCTCTATAAAGTCTCCTAGTCCCTTAATTTTATCCAAAGCAATTTCAATTTTACCGCACATCCAATACTCCCTCTGTTTTTCTATTGTCACAACCTTCTTAAAATCTAGAAATCCCAAAGTTTTTCTTAATTCTTTTTTATTTAAAATTTCTGTTTCATATTCTTCCACATAATCATTATCGCCGTCTTCTTTTGGATTGATAGACCTGTCATATTCCAATATTACTTTATCAGGATTGGTTCTTATTCTTAGCCATTCTACGGGATGAGGTTTTCTAGCAAAAAAATCTCTATGGCAGGGGATATAATAATCATCAATCTGTTTTATTGATTTTATCAGTTTTCCGATTTTTGAGACTTTTTCTTTTATCTCTTCAAAATTATTTATTTTTACTTTTATTTCAACTTCAATATTCATATTTTTATTCTATCAAAAAATTATAGGAATTACTATTTTGTTTTCAGATAAGATTTAATATAAACAGAAAACCCCTAACGAAGCAGAGGTTGTCTGTTCGAAAGAGGTCTTAATTTCTTCTACGTCTTAGAACGGAATGGAGGATTCTTGAAAGATAGTGAGATTGAAGAATTCTCAAACCATACTGATATCCATCTTCCAATTCATCGTCACTGATTCCGATAGAAGCCAACTCTTCACGAATGATGACTAATTCGCCAAAAGTTGGATTGCGAGCAACGGTGATCTTCATCTGTTCTTTACCAAACCCGTTGAGACATTTTTGGGATGGCTTAAAATCCATCAGTTCATGATACAAAGTATTAAATCGTACCCAACTTCCACACAAGATGGCTTCTGACATTGAGGATAATTTTTCCTCAATTTGCCTGCCAGAATCAAGCACATATAGCGCTTGATTCACCGAGGAGTCGCTTAACGGACTGATAGGTTTTTGTATCATTGTATCTACCTCCTTTTTATGTAATTAGTGAGATGAACAAACCTTTAAATCGAATTCGAAGAAAGTATAGCATATATATAGTAAAAGTCAATGTTTATTTAGCGAAAACTACTTTAACCGGCTTAAAATATAGCTATAGGTAGCCTTTTTAATTTCATCCGCAGTAGTCTCTACTCCTTTGGTCATTAATATCTGATAAAGTTTTTCAACTTTATTTTTCATATCTTTAGATGTATGACATGTGGAAGCTAATTTTTCAACAATTATTTTTGCTTCATTTATAATTTCTGACTGAGCAAAATCTTCATTGTGTAATTCATTACCGATATGGTTAAACTCATTAGCTTTCATTGTAGAATCAACGAATCGGTCTTGAAAATTCAAATCATTTTTTAACGACGTAAGCCAGTCTTTTTTATCTGATGATGTATTGATTGATTCTTTCATATTTTTATTATAGCAAAATTTTAGTGAATTCTAAAGGAATCTCTATCTCAACTAAAATTTTTTTGTCAAAAAAATTTGCATTATTAAAAAAATAAGATAAAATAGCTTTATCTCTGTATCGGGCCCATAGCTCATCTGGTAGAGCGCCTCATTTGCAATGAGGAGGCAAGCGGTTCGAGTCCGCTTGGGTCCACCAAATTTTTGATGTATAATTAAAGCTATGCGTTATAAAATATATACGAAGACTGAAAAAGGCTGGGATGCGATGCTTTATGCTATTAGTCATGCCAAAAGTTCAATTTTGTTTGAAATGTATATTTTTGTAGATGATACATCTGATAGTCATGATTTTATTAAAATTCTTAGCCAAAAAGCTTTATCAGGTGTAAAAGTTAAGGTAATTTTTGATTCATTTGGTTCCGAAGTCTCAAATATTTCTGTCAAAAAATTAAGAGATGCAGGAGTTGAATTATTTTTCTTCAAAACACTTTTTCGCGTTACTCATCGCAAAATACTTATTATTGATGAGCAAGTAGCTTTTATCGGTGGAATTAATATAAAAAAATTCTTTAAAAAATGGAATGATCTTTTGATTAGAATTGAAGGGAAAATTGTGGGACATATACTAAGGTCATTTGCTCACATATATAAAGACTGTGGCGGTAAGGATCAATTTGTTTTAAAACATGATAAAGATTTACGTATTCAAAAGGGAAAAATTTGGTTTTTTGAACATTTCCCCCCTAGAAATTCTTTTAGACTTAATAAATATTATCGCGACAAAATAGAATTGGCTAGAAAAAAAATATTAATTACTACTCCTTATTTTATGCCCAATCATTGGCTTATTAAGGCTCTTAAAAAAGCTTCAAAAAGGGGAGTAAAAGTGGAAATAATTATGCCACGTATTGCAACTAATCCAAAGATGGCAAATTTTTCTAATTATTTTTATATGCATAAGCTTCATAAACACGGTATTAAGTTTTTTCTAACAAAAGAAATGATTCATAGTAAAATGATGTTAGTTGATGAACGAGAAGGTATCTTGGGATCACAAAATATTGATATTATATCTTTTGATTTTAATATGGAATCCGGTGTTTTTTTTACCGAACCAAATTTAATTTTGGAACTTAATCAAATTGCAGAAGATTGGAAAAAAGATTCTGTGTTGTATTCTCCCAAAATGAGAGATACCCATTTGTTTGATTATTTTTTAGAATTTTGTTTTGGTATATTTGAACATGCCGTAAAGTTTTTTAATAAACTTACTGCTTAGCGCTATTTATTTTTATTATATAGCCAAATCTATGGGCTAGCGCGCTTATTGCGCCACCCATAACAAGTAATAGAATAATTTGATTGAAAGAGTATTGATAAACGAAATAGGTTAAAATTATCATACCTAAAATATAATCTATTTGATCCCATGGTACCCAGCTTTCTCCCGCAAGTATCCCTATTTTTCTCTTGAAAAATGATTTAATCAAATCTCCGCCAATTGCTCCGAAACTGAACAAGAAACCGACAAAAATAATTAAATTTAAATCAACAGGAAAAATTATTATATTAAGTCTTACAAGTATAAAATAAAATAAAGTTCCAACAATAATAGCGCCTAAAAATCCGCGCCAAGTTTTATTTTTTCCCAAAACTTTTTCACCTATAGGAGTATTCCAATATTTCATTTTAATCAAGGTCGGGGTCATATTGGCAATCATCGGTGTAAAAAGTATTAGAAAAGAAGAATAAAAAAATCTTAAATCGTAAATTCCAAGAATAATCAGCATTATTAAATAAGTATAAACACCCGCCACAATGTCATCCAATATTACCGCTAGAGCATTTTGATTTTTGTCTTCATTAATGGTACGAATAGGCGGAATAAATTTAGTTATATCAATCATGCGGAAAATTATAAAAGATATCAGAGAAAAAATAATTGCTTGAGTTAAATTGAAATTAAGTTCAAATAGAAAAAAATTAGCAAGCCACATACCTGTCCACTCATCTATACCTATCCACTGATAATCTCCGATGCCATTTTTTTTATGAATCTTTCGAATTGCCCAAAATCCAAAAACTAAAAAAACAAAGAAGAGGGAAATATAAATTGTTTTATTAAAAAAATAATACGCTAAGAAAGAAAAAAACAAAGACGCAAAACTTGCCATAGTTCCGGGGAATTTGGTTTTTTTACACAATCCTAAAATACTTGATAAATAAAGGGCTATAGAATCAATCATTTTTAAAATAAGAGGTACTGTGAACCTCTTGATTCGACGTCGACTCGGACGTCTTGAAAGAATTTACTCTTTCAAGCGCTCCTCGCTCGTCGAAATAAAAATAGTGTGAATAAACCGAAATGTAAGTAAAAATAATAGTGATAATGATATATATGTAAATAATCATTTCTGGAATAAAATTTGTTACTACCTGTAATATTAAAATCGGTATCAAGAATGCCTGCAGAACCATTTTTATTTTTCCGGCACGACTTGCCTGTTTTTTATGACTGGGGGAATATAAAGCTTGAAAGGCTAATATTGATTCTGCCGAGATAATTAAAAATGTAAAAAGATTTAGGCCAAATGGAATAAGCATAAAAATAATCAATATTTTATCACTTAAACGATCAAGCATGCCTCCTTGCGAATGGTCGTGATTTTCCCCGCCTGCAACGCTATGCGTAGCATTACGGGCAGGTGTTTTTGATATAGCGCGGGCCAAAATTCCGTCAAGAAGGTCGGTTACAACTACCAAGCCATAAAGAATAATAGTAATTAAAGTGAGTGTTAAACTTTTATTTGAAATAATTTTAGAAATAAGCAAAGCTAGCCATGGGGCTGAAAATATTCTTATATAAGTTAAAACGTCAGGTGTTATACCGTACTTTTTATATAAAAAGAGCACAAATTTTTCCAGTACTTTTTTCATTATTTTAATTATAACATAAACGAAAAAGAGCCCCTTGAGAAACATCAAAGTCTCAACCAGTTTATTTTTTATAGATTCAGAATTCTAACTATATGATTTTCTAGTTTCCACTTCCGCTGTTGCTATTATCACTGTCATCTCTATCGTCACTTTTATCGTCTCTGCCATCGTTATCGCGGTCATGACTTTTTGAGTCATTAACATCTAGTATGCTATCATCATCGTCATCATCATCTTGAGAATCAGAGATACCGTCATTATCATGGTCATCCTGCTTTGAATCTTTATCATCATTAATACCATCATCATCATCGTCTGTATCTTTGTCATCTGAAATACTGTCATTGTCGTGGTCATGAGGTTTTGAATCACTTATGTCGGATATACCATCGTTATCATCATCTGTATCTTGGTCATCCGGAATACTATCTTTATCATTGTCTTTATTATTTTCTTTCTGTCTCCATTCTCGAACTATGCTAGCATTAACTATAAAACTTCCATCTTGCACGATGCTTCCAAGCACACCGACGAAATCTCCAGTTTGAAAATCAGAAACAACACGGTTCGCACTCATTATTTTTGTCGTAGAAGATACTTTTATCTTCCAACTACCTCCCCAGCTTTTAACTGTAATAGAGTCAGTACCTGAAGACTCTACTACACCACGCATAAGCACATTGCCGTTTGGGTTAATGTTAAGAATCATAGGACTTGCGCTACCTCCTGATATTGATCCAGGGCCCGAATTGGTAGATTCAGCAAATACCTTCACACCTACAACTCCTATAACCACGAGCACAGAAGCAAGAAAACCGAACATTAAATATTTTTTCATAATTATTATAAAATTATTTACTGATAAAAACTTATTAAATATTAGACTAATAATAAGCTATTTATATAATAGCATAAAAATAATGCAAAAACAGTCAAGCTCGCTTGGAAGTATAGCTTGCGAAATGGTTTACTACAGACACCTTGTAGGTTGAAAAGGATTGGTTAAAGATGTAGAATAATAAGAGAGTTTTAGTGATTATTAGTTAAAAAATATATTTATGAATAAAAAAGGAATAATTATTTTTGTTTCAATTATTTTAATTGTAGTGGTGGGAGTAATTGGTTACCTGCTTTTAGACTCATCATCTCAACGGGCTGAAGATGTGAGTAAAATTGTAAATCAGGGAGTTTTACCGTCTTTGGGTGAAAGCACCAACCCGATGAAAAACAAGCCCGATATTAATCCGGTCGACGCTTCAAATCCTTTTCGTTCCATTAAAACTAACCCATTTCAATAAATAACATGAATATACAAAAAATACCTTTATATATAATAAGTTTTGGAATTTTAGTAAGCGGTTTGATTTTCAGCATTTCATTTGCCCAGACGGCAACGGACATTAATGATGCGGATATTCAATACCCAATCGCCGAACTTGGAAATTGTCAAAACAAAAACGCATGCAAAACATATTGTGATAAATCAGCCAATACCTCGTCCTGCATCGCTTTTGCCGAAAAGAATAATTTAATGACTGCAAACGAAATCAATAACGCAAAGAAATTTATAAATGCCGGAGTAAAAGGTCCTGGTGAATGTACCACTAAGAATTCATGCGAAGCATATTGCGATGACATAAATCATATCAACGAATGTATTGCCTATGCTGAAAAAACAGGTATCTTATCCCCTCAAGAACTGGAAGAAGCCAAGCAAGTGCAGTCGGCTATAGCCAAAGGCGTTAAGCCTCCTCCTTGCAAAAATAAAAAAGAATGCGATGTTTACTGCGAAAACCCAAGCAATATGAAAGTTTGCGTGGCTTTTGGCGAAGCGGCTGGTTTTTTGAAAGGAAAAGAGTTGGAAGATGTAAAAAAAATGATGACCGCTATTGATAAGGGAGCAATTCCTCCGCCATGCAAAGGAAAGGAGGCGTGCGATACTTATTGCTCGCAACCGGACAATATGGAAGTATGTATGAATTTTGCGCAAGCTGCCGGATTTATGACTCCCGAGGAAGCGGAGGGATCTCAAAAAGTATTGAACGCGATAAAAAAAGGTGTAAAACCTCCTGCATGCAAAGGCAAAGATGAGTGCGATAAATATTGCTCGGAAGACAGCCACATTGAAGAGTGCATTGCCTTTTCCGTAGCCGCCGGTTTTATGTCCGAGAAAGACGCTGAAATGGCGAAAAAAACAGGAGGCAAGGGTCCTGGCGGATGCAAAGGTAAAGATGAGTGCGATGCATTTTGCAAAAATCCGGAAAATCAAGAGACTTGTTTCAATTTTGGCAAAGAGAACGGACTTATCTCGCCTGAACAACTGAAAGAAATGGAAGAAGGAAACAGATTTCAACCTGGTCCGGGTATGGAAAATCCTGGCGGTCAAATGATGCCTCCGCAAGCAGGTCCGGGAGGATGCAAGACCCCGGAAGAATGCAAAACTTTCTGTGAGGGCAATCCGGAAGCATGCAAAAATTTTGGACAACAAAACGGACCGCAAGGAATGCCTCCTAGTGGTGAAAAACAATTTCCCAATTCTAATATGCAACCGAGACAAATCCGACCGATGATGCCTTCGCAGGGTATGGAAAATCAGCCCAATGAATATCCCGGAGAAAATATGCAATTCCGAGAAATCCGCGAAGGTATGCCTCTTAATCAAAATTTGCCGTTTAACGAAATGATGCCGCCGAACGGGACATTTTCACCGGAAGGGAATATGCAACTTCCTCCATCCGGAATACAACAAATGATGCCGCAAGGCGGAGGAATGCTACCTCAAGATTTCAATCCTAATCCGCAACCTGGGACAGTCCCACAAACAGAGCCGGGATCATTTAATCCACCGCCTCCAACATCTATGCTCTTGCAATTCATCGCGAATGTTCTATTTTCGCTGTAATCGTAAAACTAGTTTAATAAAAATTTTTGGGATTCTTCCGTCAGCTCTTCTTGTGTATACATATATACAAGAAAGTATGTAAAAATAAAATCGCCCTAGGCATTAGCCTGTTTTATTAAAATAATAGTTTTTATTTTTTTAAATATGTGTTAAAATATTAATAATGATTAGAAATTTATCAAAATTTTTATTAGTATCGGTTTTGATAACCGGCTGGATTTTTTCCGGCTGGCCGCAGATTTTTAATTCTTCAACTTTGTTTAGGACAGGTTTTCCGCCGGAGGTTTGATATGATATAATGAAAAATAGATAATGAAAAAAGATTATACCAATTGGCATAAAATTAAAAGAGCAATTGAACAAAAAGAAAATAGAATATATTTTCAGGTTCGCGATATCTTTTTCTGTTCAATAGGGGAAAATGTAGGTTTTGAACAAGATGGCAGAGGAGAAGAATTTTTACGTCCAATTATTGTCGTAAAAAAATTCAATAATGAAATTTTCTTAGGTGTACCACTGACTCATACAGACAAGAGAGGGAAATATTATTTTGCTTTTGATTTAAATAAAGAAAAAAGTGTAGCGATTATTTCACAAGTACGCCTTTTTGATGCCAAGAGAATGAAATATAAAATTGGGATGATAAACGAGAAAGATTTTATTGTTCTGAAAGAAAAAATCAGACAACTGCTTGCCTGATTTTTTCTATTTGTTACCCTTGCTTGCGCAAGGGAGGGCCGAAGCCATTTGTGTAAGAAGTATAGCAAAATCAAAAACAATGTCAAGTTCAAAACTGTGGAAAAGTAAATTACTCAAAACCTCAAAATTCTTTCTGGCGATTGTTTTAATTTTTGCGTGGATTTTTTCCGGCTGGCCGAGAATAGTTTCTTTTGCTCAAGAGGCCACTTCAACGCCAATAGAATCAACTGCAATTTCAGCGCCGACCGTCGTCTCTTCTTCTCCAACAATAGAACAACTGGCAAGTGAAGAACCGGTGGAAGAACCGCTGGCGGAAGAAGTGCAAACCCCGGAGCCGTTTCAGCCAGTACTCCCGCCCCAACCGCAGCTCAAAGAACATAAATTAGAAAAGCGGATTATTTTAGATAAAAACGCCCAACATAGCTGTAAAGCTCTCAATTTCACTATTGATATTTCAAATAAAAATTCGGCCATAGCGGAGCTGAATCTCAACGGCAAACGGGACAGTTTGGAAGATTTAGAAATTGGCAGTTTGCCCTACGGTATTGATATTACTTTTTTGACCAACGCTAATTATTCTTGGTCACCGGCAAAAAGCGATAATGTTGCGGTGTTGCAGATTATGAACCAAGTCGGCTCCCAAAAAGGCAACTTCAGCATTCCGATTATTTATCAAAGCGGCAACTCAACGATGGTTTGCCAGATAAATGTCATCAATCTATGAGTGTAAAAAAATTCGGACAATTTGTTTTAATATTAATTATTGCCACGACATGGGTCTTTTCGGGCTGGCCGCAAATTTTTAATTTTCCGCCGAAAATTCAGACAGCACAGGCGGCGACCACTGGGCCAAGTTTCCCCACGAGCGGTGTTAATGATACGTCTATAGGCGTAACCGCCTGGACGGCTCCAGGCAACGTGACAGCTTCGGACAATACGCGCGCCACGGCTAGTCCTGCCAAAACAAGCACAACCCAAGCTCTTAAAGCTACCGGTTTTGGATTTGCCATTCCTTCCGACGCTAATATTGATGGCATTACGGTAGAATGGGAAACAAGCGAACAAGGATTGACCGCCGCTGCCGGTATTAAAGATAATGCGGTGCGACTTGTGAGAGCTGGAACTATTGAAGCTACTGATCGCTCCAATACAACTTTTTGGGTGGCGCCTGCCAGCGAGGCGTTTGTGAGTTATGGAGGAGTGGCGGATCTTTGGGGTGCGACATGGACAGCGACTGATATCAATAATGCCAACTTCGGCGCAGCAATCTCGGGAATAAACGTTAAAATCAGTGGTGGTGGCGGCGTTGAAGGAGCCAACGTTGACTCGGTGCGGATTACGGTTACCTACACATTGCCCACATATACCCAATCCGCTTATAGATTATTTAATAATCTTGATTCCACGGATGTAGGAACGACGCTTGCGGCGCAGGATACGGCCGCGACTTTGGGCTCAACCGGCGCGGCGTTCAGATTAAGAATGCTTTTACATATTGGCGCGGCCCAGCTTGGTGTAAGTGCTCAAAACTTCAAACTTCAATTTGCCGCGCAGTCCGGCACTTGCGATACGGCTTTTTCTGGAGAAACATACGCGGATGTTACTGCCGCCACGGTTATTGCTTACAACAACAACGCCACGCCGGCTGATGGCGCGACCTTAACCGCCAATGCCTCGGACCCCACGCACGGCGCAGATACGATTGTCAATCAAACTTACGAGGAATTAAATAATTTTACAAACTCCGTGGCCGCTATTCCTTCGGGCCAAGACGGCAAATGGGATTTTTCACTTTTTGATAACGGCGCGACCGCCAGCACCGCCTATTGTTTGCGCGCGGTACTATCTACTGGCACGGTTATTGACACCTACACCGTGATTCCGCAAATCACGACTGCCGCATCCGCCCCAGCTCAAACTATAACTTTCAGCTTGGGCGCCACTTCTCTGGCTATACCGTCAGCCGGCAATCTTTCTTCAAGCGCGGTGAGTTCTAATTCGCATACCGTTACGGTTGCCACCAACGCTGCCTCTGGAATGGTGGTTACTTATTCCGGGACAACTCTCACTTCCGGCGCCAATACAATTACCGCTATGTCCACGGCTACCGCAAGTTCTGTTGGCACCGAGCAATTCGGAATTAACGCGGTGGCTAACACTACTCCTGCCGTCGGCGCGGCGTGTTCCGGTACTCCGACGATTGCCACGGCGGCGACTGGTTACGCTGTCGCTGACAATTTTAAATTTGTCTCCGGCGAAACCATTGTCAGTTCTGCCGGCACAATCAATTCCACCACCTGCACGATTTCATATATTACTAACATTACCGCGCCCACCGCAGCCGGAAGTTACACCACCACCTTGACCTATGTTGCGACCGCGACATTTTGATGCTATAATGTTTAGTATGAAAAGTCACATGATACCTAGGTTTGTTAGTAGAAAGCAAATTCAAAATGCCGTTTCATCCTCTTCAAAAATAGAGGGGATTGGTTTTGCTCGCGCTATAAAAAATAATCTTATAATTAAAAGATTACAAAAGTATGGCAGGGCGTTCTCGATATAATGTTACAAATAAGAGGGCTGGCATAGAAAAAGGAGTTTTGAAAAATAAACTTGGCATTTCCAGTCAAAAAGAACTGGAAGATGCTGAGACTATATTACTGGCGGACACCTATAAGTTTTTTCTTTCAAAAGAAGATATCAGAATGGTTACTTTTGATGTTGAATTTTTGTTTTCCATACATAAATATTTTCTCAACACGTTATACAATTGGGCGGGGAATAAAAGGGAGGTTGATATATCGAAAGGAAAAATGATGTTTGCTTCGGCTAATCATTTGGATGCATCTCTAAAATATCTGGGTAAAATTTTAAAAGACAATCTACCAAAGAAACAAGATACAAGAAATAAAATAGCGTACAAAATTGCATTTATTCACAACGAATATAATGCAATACATCCTTTTCGAGAAGGAAATGGGCGAACTATGCGATTGTTTCTGGACTTACTTGTTTTAAGTATTAGTTACAAAATGATAGATTGGAGTTCAAAATCAAAAAATGACTACATAAAAGCTTGTATTTTAGGCGCTATTGGAAATCACAAACCAATGACAAATTTTTTTCTTAAAAGGTTGAAAAAAGTAAATGAATCAAGATAGACAAAATTAGGAATGATTATGAATGTGATTTGTGAATGGCTTGTGCTATAATGAAGTTGTGGATATCTTTTAATAAAAATGCTATAATCAACCCGATGATAAAAATCATGATACATAACGCAAAAATTCCGTCTCTCTCTCTCTCTCTCTTACACAGATAAGTTTTGGAAAAATTTTAGCTTGCGAACCAATTAGCGATAGCTAATTGTTTTTTTGTTTTTATTATAAAGTCGAAAAAATAAAGTCGAAAGTTTAATTAATAAATAATAATATGAAGAAAATTAATAAAATAACAAGCTTGGGATTGGTCGTCGTAATGGTTGCAGTATTGATGTTGCCTTTCGCGCAAATTGCCAATGCTCTGGCTTTGACAAGTTTATCTGACACATTGTCAACCGTAAAAGCAAGCACGCTGGCAAACCATGAAATTAAATTTGTAACTCCTGTTGCTGGCGGAGTTGCGGCGGGAGAAACCATAACTTATACTTTTTCGGCCGGTTTTGTTATGGGTTCGCAGGTTCTGGCTGATTGGGATTTTGCGTCAGGTAGCACCAACAACTGTTCTAGCGCGACTTTTACGGAAAAAGCATTGCTCGGCACGGCATCTGGCGCCAGCTGGGGGGCCGCTATTGTTGGTCAAGTTATTACTATTACTTCAGGTACAGATACTATAGTCGCTGATAGGTGTATTCGGCTTAAGGTTGGCGCGAATGCCACTTCTGAATCGGCTGGAACAATTAGAATTACCAATCCTGTGGCTAGCAGTCCTACGGTAGCCATTGCCGGCACCTTTGGCGACACAGGTACTATTACAGTTAACATTATCGCCGATGACCAAGTAGCGGTTTCTGGTACTGTTAATCAATCCATCACTTTCACTGTTGATGATCCCACTATTGCTTTTAACACTCTTGTAACAGCGAACGCCCGTTTTGCTGGCGCTGTAACAGGTACAGACGGACCCACATCAGCTTCAGCCCATACTTTGACTATTGCAACAAATGCCTCCACAGGATACAGCATTACTTACAATGGAGCCACACTCACATCCGGTTCAAATACTATTCCCGTTGCTACGATTACTGCAGACCAGGATGGAGTGCCAGGAAGCGCGCAGTTTGCCATTGGCTTTACCACGAATGGAAATGCTACCATTGCCACAGCCTACAATCAAGTTACGCCAAACTTTAACTACAGTTTTGTCGCAGGTACTACAACCCAGGTTGTTTCAGAAACAATTCCAACCGCTACGGAAACCATCTCCGCGTTTTACCTGGCTAACATTGCGGGGTCCACAGCTGCTGGCACTTACAATACTACTTTGACTTATGTAGCCGCTGCCAACTTCTAGTGGTGTATGAAATGCGAGTGTGTCTTAAAAAGCATAACCCATGCGAAATTTACTTTATATAATTTTAATCGTTATTGTAGCGGGCATAGCTAGTCCAGTTTTTGCTTTGACAGTATCTCCCGTGAAACTGGAGATTTCCGGCGACCCTGGTCAGACGCTTATTGAAGAAATTGAGCTTCTCAACGAACAAAGCGAGACAAAAACATTCTATTCTTCTTTTGAAAATTTTGAGCCGAGTGGAGAGAGCGGGGCGCCAAGTTTTATCGGAGCAAAAGAAGGACTGGCCACTTGGGTAAAAACAGAATCGCAAGTGACTTTGAAATCAAATGAAAGAAAGAAAATCTCTTTCTCTATTACTGTTCCAAAAGATGCAGAACCAGGCGGGCATTTTGCCGCGATTTTTTTTGGTAGTCAGGCGCCGAAAGCACAGGGAGGCGGGCAGGTAACTGTTGGTAGCAAAATTGGTGTTTTGATGCTCTTACGAATTTCTGGTGAAGTAAAAGAAGGTGGAGGGCTTTTGGAATTTAGTGGCAAAAATAAACAAAGATTTTTTAGTTCGTTGCCAATAATTCTTACCTATCGCTTTAATAATACCGGTGGCGACCGCGTTGTTCCAATTGGGGAGATCAAGATTAAAAATAGTTTTGGTTTTACCTCAACAACTCTTTCGGCAAATAAAAACAATGGTAGCGTCTTGCCTAGTAGCGCGAGAAAATTTGAGATAATATGGGAGCAAACACAAAAAGACCCAAACATTAAACCAATAGACGTAAAAGAAGACAAGGATCCTGGATTTTTTGAAATAGCAGGACGACAATGGAACGAATTACATTTTGGTTGGTATACGGCAAAAATGAAACTTGCGTGGGGCGCGGCAAATCAAATTGCAAACTCCAGCTACAACTTTTTCATTATTCCGTGGCAGTTGCTTCTCATAATTTTCATCATCTTGACAGTGCTTGGATTTTTAGGGAGAATAGGACTTAAAAAATATAATCGCTTTATTATCGCGCAGGCAAGACAACAACAAAAATGAATGAAATCAAACTATCTATTATTTTCAATTCTCGTTTGTCTCATCTTAATATCTACACCTTTTAGCATATTGGCAATTACCGTTGAGATATCGGCAATCGTGCCTGGCTGTGGCGATGGTGCTATTGGCACTGGTGAACAGTGCGACGGCTCTAACTTGGGTGGTGCGACTTGCGCCTCGCGGGGTTTTACCAGTGGCTCGCTTTCCTGCACTACTTCATGCACTTTTAACACTTCAGCCTGCACTTCTGGTGGAGGTGGAGGTGGAGGTGGCGGGGGTGGCGGATATGTCGCGCCGGTAACGAGCGCAGTTTTTTCAGGTCGAGCCTATCCAAAAAGCACAGTGACACTTCTAAAAGACGCGCAGATTGCGACGACTACTATTGCCGGCGCAGACGCTAATTTTCAAATAAGTGTTTCCAGTCTCTCGGGTGGAAACTATATTTTTTCCGTTTATAGCGAAGACAATAAAGGTATCCGTTCTTCTCTTTTGACTTTTCCGGTAAGCGTAACTTCCGGTGCAACAACCAATGTGAGTGGTATTTTTATTGCGCCGACTATTGCGGTGGATAAAAGCGAAGTGAAGCGAGGCGATGATATTGCGATTTTTGGACAATCAGCTTCTTTAGCTGATATTGTTATCTCGGTTAATTCTGATGAAGAATTTTTTGCCAAGACG
>Ga0265292_1000738_pt1 | contig 38519 bp, 36 predicted proteins | sample Munlanlewell296A_FD_189080 | JGI IMG/M metagenome (GOLD analysis project Ga0265292, IMG submission 189080) | Leachate microbial communities from a municipal landfill in Southern Ontario, Canada - Leachate well 296A | ecosystem: Engineered > Solid waste > Landfill > Unclassified | place: Canada... | reverse complement strand
AAGCCCATTCAGATTTTCTCTCTGCCAAAATCGGATCTTGAAAAACCGTCTGCCGCGCGATGGCGTAAATATCATTATCATGCAATTTTTTGATAAGCGACCGAACATTTCCCAGCCGATTGTCTTCAGTTTTTAATTCATTGACGAGGCCGACCTCGCTATCATACAAAACCAATCCGGAATAATCTTTGATATCTATCACTATAGAATTTAGTTCGGTATTGTTTATCAGATCAATTATTGCGTCTGCTTTGGCCTTATTACCGGCCGAATATGCGGTCAGATACAGTCCTTTCGCTTCTCGAACCGGCGCTTTGCGCCTCCGGTTTAATAATTTTAAAACCGCGCCGTGTCTGATGCTGCCAAGCGACAAAACCGACAACTGATCTTGAGTGTTTGCGGTAAAAGCCATCTGCCAGCTTACCGCCAGCGCCGAAAACAAAGCGAAACCGAGCAATATAATTAAATAAAGCCCTGAATATTTTTTATTCATAAACCAATTTGCTGTTTATCCTGGCCGGGTTGATCTTTGGCAGCCGCGCAAAAGATAAAACCAAAATTCCGATAACAAGCGCCATTACATAAGGATATATTACATGTTTGCTAATCAGAAAACCCGCCAAGATTAACATCGGAAACTCAATAACATTATGGAGCAGGTTGGCCAAAGACAAGGTGGTTGCCCTATTGAACGAATGGCTGTGTTTATTGAAAAACTCATCAAACATTGGCCGGCGGGCAACTTGAGCTACCGACTGGCAGCAATAAATTATATAGATAATCAGCGCCGGCAGTTTTAGAAACCAAGCTGCCAAAACCAAAAAAATAATCGCGGCGCTGATTATGTTCAATCTGTCTATTTTCCGTGTGAGACTCAATCTGGGAAATATTTTTTGTGAATATCGATGGGCTAAAAAATTAAACAAATGGTGTATACTCCAGCCTGCTCCAATCACTATTATACTCAAGCCCATGTCAAAATAAAATTTTTGATAATAAGCCCAGGTGATGAAAGAGGCGTAAAACATCAATTCTTTGTTTAATATAGCGCGAAGCAATATAGGATATTTTTTGAATATCTTAATCGCATCTCGCATCACCCCGGCTTCTTGGCTTTCCACATCCATTATATGATGCGCCTCCACCAACCGGCTGGCAAAAATCAACGCTGCCAGAGTGCCGGCGAAATCAATGCTTATCAACAAATTAAACTGCCAAGGCAATAAATCGCGCGCCAAATAAGCGCCGATAACAACCGTAAAAATTTTGAACACGCTGAAAGCGGAAGAAAATCTGCCTAGTTCCCGCAAAGAGTCTTTTTCGCCAGACAATTCTTTTTTGGTATCATAAATAAGCGCGGTATCAGTGCCGGAAAAGCAGGCATAGCTTACACCGTTTAAAAACAAGCTTAAAGCCACCCATAAAAATCCTTGAGCGAACAAAATACCGCCCAGCTTACCGCCATCACCACAATGCCAAGAATGATCGTTCTTTTTCTGCCCCACTTATCGGCCAAATAACTGGAAGGAATTTCAAATAAAAAATTTCCCACGGCCCAAAAAAGACCAACATACAAGAGCTCGGCCATGGACAGTCCGCGGTGGATGTAAAAAAGTGACAAAACCGAATTAATAATCTTGATATGCAAAAACGCCCGGATCCAAAACATCCGAGCGAAATTCTTTTGCAATTTTTTTCTACGTTCCACACTCATAAATCCACAATCATAATTCACAATTCCACCACCACCACCCCCTGCCTCAATATCTGAATACTGCCTTTTTTTACCCGGGCCACCGTAGAAACGCTCTTAGCCAAAAGTTCCCCGGCATCAATCAAAATATCCGGCTGATCTTCTTGCCCGCCAAACATGTCCGCCACTTTTTCAAAACTATATGGACTTTCGTAAGAAGAAATATTTGCCGAAGTGGAAACCAATGGTTTGCCCAATCCAGCGGATAATGCTGAAGCGATTGGATGATCAACTACCCGAAAAGCGGCCGTGCCATTTTTGGCAACCACTCCGTCGGCCAAGCCGGTATTGGCTCGGGCATAGGCGACAATCGTCAAAGGTCCCGGCCAATACCTGCGGGCAAGCTTTTCTATCGTTTCATTCCATTCAATATATTCCACAACCATCGACTCATCAGGCACGACCACCAACACAGTTTTATCTTTCTGCCTTTGCTTAATCCGAAACACGCGATCAACCGCTGATTGGTTCGTCGCGTCGCAACCAAGGCCGTAGCAAGTTTCGGTGGGGTAAACGATGGTTTGGCCGGCACGCAGGGCGGCAACAACCTCTTCAAGATTCAAATTTTCTTGTTTGATGGTTTGCATACGATTGAAAGACTAAAGATTGAAGATCAAAAAAAATTTTAAACACAATCTTTAATCTTTAGTTTTTAGTCTTTTTCTTTAATCCATCTCAAATACGCCTCCACCAACCCATCCAACTCTCCATCCAGTATAACACCTGGGTCAGATGATTCAAATCTCGTTCGCAAATCCTTCACCATTTTATACGGATGCAGAACATAAGAGCGAATCTGGTTGCCCCACTCCGCGCTCTTGTATTCGCCGCGCAATTTAAACCGTTCCGCTTCTTCTTCCTCTTCTTTTATTTTTTGCAATTTTGATTTTAAAATTTTCAAGGCCGTTTCTTTATTCTGCAATTGCGAACGCTCATTCTGGCACTGGGTGGTAATGCCGGTGGGGATATGCACAATCCGCACCGCCGAATAAGTAGTATTGACGCTCTGTCCCCCATGTCCGCCAGCCATAAAAGTATCAATCCGCAAATCTTTTTCATCCAATTCCAAATCTTCATGCTCAATTTCCGGAATCACTTCTATCCCCGCAAACGAAGTGTGGCGCATTTTTTCCGCGTCAAAAGGCGATATCCGCACCAAACGATGCGTGCCATGCTCGGATTTCAGATGCCCATACGGATAACGTCCTTCAACGCGAAATACGGTTGACTTAATCCCCGCTTCACTGCCATGCGATTCATCCAAAATAGTTGTTTTCCAACCCTTCTTTTCACAGTATCTTAAAACCATGCGCAAGAGCATTTCTGCCCAATCCTGCGCCTCGGTGCCGCCAGAACCCGCATGCACCGCAACAATCGCGTTGGACGCGTCATGTTTGCCGTCCATGAGAGTGTAAAATTCCAAATCTTGCGCTTCCTTATTAGTCTTGACAAACTGTTCTTCCAATTCTTTTCGTAAATTGACATCCTTATCCGCTTCGTCCATTTTAGCCATTTCCAGCAAATCCGCGGCTGTTTTAACCAACTTATGATAATGGCTCGCCTCTTCCTGCAAACCGCCCAGCTCCTGGCTGACTTTTTTGGCATTGTTCTGATCTCCCCAAAATCCCAGCTTGCTTGATTCTATGGTCAGCGCTTTAATTTTAATTTCTTTTTCTTCAATCCGAAGCAAACCGCGCATTTCTGCGAGTTTTATTTTTAATCCATCTAAAGATTTAACCAGCTCATGCATATCCATACTATGAATCACAATACATGATGTACGCAACACGGCTCAATTGGACAATTGGTTATGATTCATGCTGCGTGCATCGTGCATCCTGATGAGTCATGCTACGTGCATCGTGCATCATGATGATTATATCCTAGCGCAAATTTACAAAAAAAACAACCCCGACCCAGCCTGGGTTGTTTTTTGATAATCAATATAAATCAGACCACCCTAATTCCAGTCTTTCTTATCTCGCTCGCCATCGGCTCTCGCTCTTCTCTAAAATCCTTGACCGTAAACCCGTGCGGTTCAATGCGGGTATCAACCGAACGGCGAATCTTCCACAATAAAAAACGATTGTGCTCAAAATTTTTCTTCAGTCTGTCTGAAACAACCGCGACATCAATATCGCTCCACTTATCTGCCTTGCCTTTTACATAAGAACCAAACAAGTATATTTCCGTAAAAGGATAACCTGAATTCTTCAATTCTTGCGCGTACTTTCTGACTATTTTTTTTGCTTCAGCTTTTGACATAAATTTTTGTATAATTCAGTAATCTTTTTTAAATGCTTTTGGGTAAAATTTTTCGTGCAAAGTTTGTAAAACTTCAATCTATACTCCGGATACCTTGCCCTAATGTTAAAATCATTGACTAGATCAAAATAATCTAAATCGTCTTCTGACAAATCAAGCTCGGCCATTTCGGACAATCTAATTAAATCATGAATCTTGGGCGGATCTTCTTCTGTCTGCCTCACCACACAGGCCTTCAGCGCTTTCTCCAAAACAATATGGCCAAAAAATAAACAATCAGAATAACGCTTCCCGCTAAAAAGCGCCGACATTGTTTTATAATCATGCTTGGCTGTTTTGAGCCAGTAACTAATTCTTTCCTCTGTCTGCTCAGGTGTCATATAAAAAAGTATAACAGATGATAACAAAAAAAACAACCCATAATAATAAAAACAGCCCGCTTCTAACGGACTGTTTTTATTATTCGTGTCTATTCGTGGTCCAAATTCGTGGTTCTTACATCATCCCGCCCATGCCTCCGCCCATTCCACCCATTCCCGGCATTGCTTCATCTTTCTTGGGCAGGTCGGTAACCACGGCTTCTGTAGTCAGGAACATGCCGGCGATGGAAACCGCGTTCTGGAGAGCCGAACGGGTAACTTTGGTAGGATCAATAATGCCGGCCGCGACCATATCTTCGTATTGTCCAGTAACGGCATTAAAGCCGAAATTGCCATCATGTTTTTTGACCTCGTCAACCACGACCGCGCCTTCAAAACCGGCATTCATGGCAATAATACGGATCGGCTCTTCCAGCGCTCGGCGCAAAATGCCGATCGCGACCATTTCCTCGTCAGGAAGATTTAGATTATCCAACACCTTCATGGCGCGCAGCAATGCCACGCCGCCGCCCGGCACCACGCCCTCTTCAATCGCCGCCTTGGTGGCGCCAATCGCGTCTTCAATGCGGTGCTTGGTTTCTTTCATCTCAATTTCAGTCGCGGCGCCGACTTTGATCACTGCCACGCCGCCAGCCAGTTTCGCCATGCGCTCTTCCAATTTTTCTTTATCAAAGCTGGAATCAGACTGTTCAATCAGCTTTTTGATTTGCGCTACACGGTCTTTTACCGCGTTTTTCTCGCCGGCGCCTTCAATAATCGTGGTGTCTTCTTTGGTGGAAACAACTCTACGAGCGCGGCCAAGATCTTTGAGTTCAACATTTTCTAATTTCAAACCAACATCCTCGCTAATCACTTTCCCGCCAGTCAAAATCGCGATATCGGCGAGCATTTCTTTGCGGCGGTCTCCGAATCCAGGAGCTTTAACCGCGAGCACATTGAAAGTGCCGCGCAATTTATTGACTACCAGTGTGGCGAGCGCTTGGCCTTCCACATCTTCAGCAATAATTACCATTGCTTTCTTGCCGCTCTGGGCGACTTTTTCCAAAGTAGGGAGAATGTCCTCAACCGAAGAAATCTTTTTGTCAGTAATCAAAATATACGGCTCTTCGTATTCAGCTTCCATCCGCTCCGGATTGGTAATCATGTAAGGCGAGACATAACCTTTGTCAAACTGCATGCCTTCAACCACTTCCACTTCAATCCCGAAACTTTGGCCTTCTTCAACCGTGATCGGCGATTCCGATCCGACTTTTTTCATGGCCTCGGCGATTTTCTCGCCGATCTCTTTATCGTTAGCGGAAATAGTGGCCACATTCGCCCACTCGTCCTCTTCCACTTTCTTAGAAATCTTTTTCTTAAGTTCATCCACCACTGCCTCGGTCGCCTTGTGCAATCCGCGGTTAAGCGCGACCGCGTTAGCGCCTGCCGTCACGTTCTTCATGCCTTCGTTCACAATTGCTTGAGCCAAAACAGTGGCAGTAGTAGTGCCATCGCCCACGTCATCATTGGTTTTGCTGGCAACTTCTTTTACCAGCTCCACGCCGATATTTTCAAACTTGTCCTCCACTTCAATCTCCTTGGCGACCGATACCCCGTCTTTGGTAATAGTGGGAGCGCCGTAGCCTTTGTCCAAGACGACATTGCGGCCTCTTGGTCCCAAAGTTACCTTGACCGTGTTAGCCAAGATATTGACTCCGACGACCAGTGCGTGCCGCGCGTCTTCGTTGAATTTGATTTGCTTTGCCATACTTACGGATTACGGATAATCCTGATTTACGGATATGTGCTGTTCGTAAATCTGGATAATGAATGAATCTTGTTAATTCACCTAATTGTCTAATTCACCCATTCGGCTTCGCTCAGGGCGGGCTCTAATTCACCTAATAAAATTCCCAATGTCCAAACCCCACAGTTTCCAGTACTCAGTATTTCCATTTTTCCATCTATCACTGAAAACTGGACACTTGTCGTTGGTCATTGGACATTTTATTAGGTGAATTAGAAATTAGGTGAATTAGGTGAATTATTTATGTGTTTTAATTATTTCTGCAAAACCGCGAGAACATCCTCCTGCGCAATGATTTTATACTCAACCTCGTCAATCTCCACCTCATCCCCTCCCCACTTTTTGAATAGGATAATATCTCCGACCTTTACTTCCATTGGCACGCGAGCGCCGTCTTTCCCAACTTTGCCCGGGCCAACAGCAACAACTTCTCCCTCCATCTTTTTTTCTTTGTCCACCGTATCCGGCAAAACAATGCCTGACTTGGTAACTTCTTCCTCCTTGACTGGCTTGACCAATACATGGTCGCCTAGCGGTTTGATCGTCATAGTTTTATGAAATTAATATATTTATTAATATTCGTCAATATCCGTCACAATATCCGTCAATATCCGTCAAATATTAAACAAATATTAAACAAATATTACTAGCTAAATTGCTGTCAGGATTGCTATCAAGCAATTATCACTCCAATCTCCCGAGTGATAACAGTTACTACATTTTACACAATTTAAAATATTTGTCAAGAGCGCCTAATTTGGCTAAAATAAAATAAAAAATCCCCTCCTCAAAAAGTCCGATTCTCACTTTTATTTTTTACTATCCATTTGTAATATTCGTAAATTAGTAGATTCGGAATCATTCGTAGACTTAGAATAATACTTAATAAAAAAGCCCAAAGCAGGAGACAAGCTCGACACGACAACCATCATTGAATTCGCGATGCCTGTCGGTATGACACGAATTCGATGGCGTACACGTTGCGCCTGCCACCAACTTTAGGCTGTTTTACTTCTTTAGGACTTACCCGTTTGTCATTCCGGAATGACAAACGGGTAAGTCCTATTACCTTCAGGAGATGTATTATCCTATTATAATACATACTTGTCAAGGCTTAATAAAATAAAAAAAATGGCTTAAATAAGCCATTACCGCTATAACGCGTGGATTAACTGTAGATTAACTGTTAACTATCTGTGGAGGATTCTGGGATGTATCCGCAAAAATATACTCAAAAATACGGCAGTAAACAAAAGCCCGACATAAGAAGAAAAAAGATAATGGTCAAAAAACAGCAAAGACAAAAAAAATAAAATAAAAAGCAGTACTGCTTTGGCGTCTAAACTGAAAAAAATGGAATGTAAAGCGCAAAAAGCCCAAAAAATGATTGCCAACAATATTACCCCGGCCATGCCTGTCTCAACCGCTACCAGAAAAAAAACATTATGAACTGGCTGATATTCCCAGCCAGGCTGCGAAGGGTGCAACTGATGAAGCGCAGCAGTATAATTGCCAACTCCCGCGCCAAACCATGGTTTCTTTTTGAATAACTCCAACGCTTCTTCATAACCGAGAATCCTCTCTTCGGTTGATCTCCACTCTGAGATTGAATTACGCGCGAAACGAGTTTGAGCGAGAGGAAAAAATAATGTGAGCCCGATTATTGACAAAACAAATGCCGTCAAAATCAAAGATAAACCGGAATGGCTATAACTGCTTCGGCTTTTGATCAGATAAGCATGAAATACCGCTGCCACGGCTGCGGCAATCCATGCCGACCGGCTGAATGTAAAAAATAAAGCGGCCACTTGCAAAATAAAGGAGGCAGCAATCAACAATCGGTATTTTATTCCCTGGCTTTTAACTCGCAATAATAAAACCGAGGTAACCAAAATAGAAATGGCCAGATAACCGCCGAATACATTGGGATGAGAAAAAGATCCATAGGCTCTAAGCCATCGGCCGATTTCAGGCGAAGATACTACTGATGTGCCCGCTTCCCACACCGGGTGGCTGACTAATCCAAGCCACTTCAACGCAAATGTTGATTGCGCCAAAAACTGCCAAATTCCCAAAATACTCTGGATCGTTGCGCCGGCTATAAACCAGACAGCGGCCGGCGCAAACCGCAAAGGGCCGAGATATAACATAAAAAAAAGCAAGAACGCCTCCGTGACATGGAGCGCCTGCTGAAGAGCGACAGCAGCATCAATAGCCCAAAATATAGATAAAAATAAATAAAGCACAAAAAGAAATATTGAAAATACAAAAACTCTATCTCTAGTCAGTTTGAATTTGTTGTTTGCGGCTTGCAATTTGAAATTTTTCCAATACCAGACGATAAATAACCCGATACTCAACCATAATAATATTTCCGTTCCATAAAAACCAAGCGTCCCCTGCTCCCACTTCGCGCCGTTTAGATATCGTTCCTGATAAATCCAAATGGTTGGCCAAGGCAACAAAAAAAGAAACAGCCCGAGGCCAAACTTGAGCAGGTTGGCGGAGGTTAATTTTCTAAACCAATGAAACATAATGTAATTGGAAATTGGAAAATAGAAATTAGTGATTGGAAATTAAAAATTAGAAATTGGAAATTAACAAGTGAATTCTTTGAATTACTTTGAATTACGAAACGTCATTATTTGTCATTCCCGCGGAGGCGGGAATCCAGAATTTGGCTAAAATAAGAGAACGATTGGATTCCCGCCGGAGTTCATCCTCGCGCAGGCGGGGGCGGGAATGACAGTTTACGTCTGTTTCGTAATTCACAGTAATTTATAAACTAATCACCAGTTTCCAATTTCCAGTTTCCAATTTCCAGTTTCTAATTTCCAGTTTCCAATTTCCAGTTTCCAATTTCCAGTTTCTATTTTCCAGTTTCTATTTTCCAGTTTCTATTTTCTAATTTCTAATTTCCAATCACCAATTTCTCAAACATTATGTCTGCGGCAGATCGACAGCCACCGTTCTTTATACTCTTTCCTCCGGTCATTCTCATGAAACTTTAGCATTGAATCAGAGATGACAACCCGCGTGTCTGGTTCGTCCTTCACGCTGCCAAAATTCATTTTCATCTTTGCTCGCTGGACTCCTTTGGCTTGTGATTCCAAAAAATTACCAGATGCCCCAGCCCACATTTTTTCAAACATTCTTTTGACAGCGCCGGATAGCCGACTGTCGTCTACTCTCCACTTAGACAATAGATCATAAGGCTGGAGCGCGTTTGATAAATATTCTTTTATCCATTGATTTTTTTTTGATATATCATTATGTAAATTATCCGGATCATAGACTGGAACAAGCTGGCTGATCCAGTACATCAGATAAATGTCCGGCTTGTCAATAGAAACAGTTGACAAATCTAAATAATTATCTGCCGCGTAAAAACTTAAACAAATTCTGTCTTTGCTTTTTTTCTTGTTCCGGCGCAAGCCAGACAGAATTAGTATCAGGGTTGCTTGCAATCTCGCCAGCCACAAACGTCCGTTTTTCACAATTACAAACACATCAATATCGCTTTCTTCCGTAGTATAACCACCGGACAAAGTATTGCATACAAATACCGCCCGCACAAAAGGCGTCCAACGGATTTTTTTGATTCCTCTAATGGCGATTTTCATCTTTTTCTCAACCAATTGAATTCGCCTCTCCCTTTGCGCGACAATTTCTTCTCTGCCAAGCAAAAAATAATAGCCGTGTTTACAACCAAATAATCCTGCTTTCGTCATTGTGTCCAGCCACATAAGAAAATCACTGTACAAAAGTTGAAAAGCAACGCCATAATGCCACCGCCGCAGCTCTTCTTTGGTCAGGGGATGATCAAAAATATCAAAATAGGCCAATGTCTGCAATATGGATTGTTTTAATCTCTCTTCCATATTATGGTAGGATAGCAAATTTGTTGGAAAAAATAAAACTGTCCAACTGGACAGTTTTTTTCTTTCATTTTTTTATTATACTCAATTGCTATTCAAATTCCGGATAATACCCCGCAGCTAAAGATCGTTTTTTAGCTGAATCTTAATAGAATAAGATGTAAGATGTAAGATCTAATAGCGTTGTTTACACTTTTGAGTGATACTTTTACGTCATCCTGAGCGGAGGGGGCAGACATCTCTTATGTCTCTTTTCTCATCAAAGCCGGCTCTGCTTTTACCTCTGCTTTTTCGCTCTTAACTCTTTTCATTTCTTCCCGAGCGACATTATCATCTACAATCATTTTATATTCTGCAAATCTTACTACTTGATCCCGGTTAATAATATAACTCTTTGCGCTCCATTTGGATTGTTTCACGATATACTGCGCGATCAACTGCCCATCAATTTCAAAAACAAAATCGCGGACATGCCCCAGCTCTTGTCCGGATACGGTCACTACGTCGAGATGCTTCAGTTGTTTTGATGTTATGCGCATACAATATATATTAGTTTCTTTGAATTACAAAATGTCGATTTTTGTCATTCCCGCCCCCGCCTGTGCGAGGATAAACTCCGGCGGGAATCCAGTAATCAAGTCAAATTCACCTTGCGACTGGATTCCCGCCTCCACTGGAATGACAATTTGATGACAATTTTAGGAGTTTCGTAATTCGTTGTGAAAATTCGCTATGATTTCATTATATCACGAATCCTTTAAACACTTAAGCACTTAAGCACTTAAGCACTTAAGCACTTAAGCACTTAAGCACTTAAACACTTAAACACTTAAGCACTTAAGCACTTAAGCACTTAAGCACTTAAGCACTTAAGCACTTAAGCACTTAAGCACTTTTGCATCATACCACCTTGCCTTCAATCACCGAATCGCCCCCAGGGCCGCCATTATCTTTTTTTTTGAAAAGCATCATTTGCTGAATCACGGTCAGCAGTGTGGAAAGGAACCAATAAAGCGCCACGCCGCCCGGAAGTTTGATGCTGATAATGACCGTTAAAAATGGCATCAGATAAAGCATCTGCTTGTTCATCATCGCCATCATGCTCTCGTCTTTACCGCCTTCACCCGCTGTTTTTGGCGGCCTCTTTAGGTTCATTGACTTTGCCTGCCAAAACTGCGCTCCGCCAGCCGCTAATGCCAAGATCCAATTTGTCTTGGATAAATCAACTATGCCCAATGAAATCGGATTAATTTTTCCTGGATTGCCGATAAAAGAATAAAGCAAATCAAACTTGACTTCTCCAAAGCCATCGCGTAAAACCAAATATAGAGCGACAAAAATAGGAAGTTGGATAAGAATGGGCAGACAAGAACCTAGCGGATTGACTTTATTTTCTTTGTACAGTTTCATTGTCTCCTGCGCCAGCGCCTGCTGATCGCCTTTGTGCTTTTCTTTCAGCGCGTTCAGTTTCGGCTGTAAATCAGTCATTGATTTTTGCGCTTCAATTGATTTTTTGGTCATCGGCCAAAGAACGCCCTTGATTGCCACCGTCATAATAAGAATGACAATGCCGACATCTGGAATAATATTGTAAAGGCCGACAAAAATATTGAAAATCGGCTGATAAAGAATAGTCTTGAATAATTCTGCCATAAAAGAGTTAATTGATTTAGTAGTTAATTGGCGTGAAAAGTATAGCAAAGGGGACAAAACTAATCAAGAAAAGAATACATAATTTCTTTGAATTACGAAACGTCATCATTTGTCATTCCCGCGGAGGCGGGAATCCAGTCGCCTCGTCTTATAAATTAGCCATGTTTCTGGATTCCCGCCTCCGCGGGAATGACAAATTTATGATAAAATGGCATTCGGCGACAGTCCCGTATCTTAAGACAGGCTACTTATGAACGTCCCCTTTGCCAATATCTTCAATCTCTGGCTCTCTAGACTTTGTGTCGCTTTCTTCTTTCTCAACCTCGCCGCTTTGATCCTTTTTTTCTTCTCCGCCGGATTCCAGCCTCTTGACCAGTTCATCTTTTTTCCCGGAAACCGGCAAGCCCTTCTCTTTCAAAAGTTCTTTTAATTCTGAAACTTTCATGGAAATGTAACTGTTAGCGCTTTCTTTTTCTTTTTCTCCATCTTGGCCAGCGCTGCTGGCCGCCCGCTCCTCTTCGCCTTCTTGCGTAATATTGATGGTCCAGCCGGTAAGCGCGGCAGCCAAGCGGACATTCTGGCCATTGCGTCCAATAGCCAGCGAGAATTGATCGTCCGCCACATAAGCTGCTGCCTCTTTCTTTTTTTCATTAAGCGCAACTTTACTGATTTTCGCGGGTGACAGCGCGTTTTTTATAAATTCAGCTGAATCATCGCTAAACTGAATCACATCTATCTTCTCTCCGCCCAGACTTTCAATAATCGTCGTAATACGGCTGCCGCGCTGTCCAATACATGATCCAATCGGATCAATCGTGTCTTCGCCGGTAAATACCGCCACTTTGGAACGATTGCCCGGATCGCGAGCGATTCCTTTTATTACCACCTCGCCTGACTCAACTTCTGGAATTTCTTGTGAAAAAATAACCTCTACCATCCGCTTGTCAGATCGAGAAAGCAAAATCTCCGGGCCGCGTGAACTCATTTCTACCGAGGCCAAAAGAAAAGGCAAACGGATGCCGGGGCGATATTGTTCTCTTTGAATCTGCCCGCCGGCAGGAAGAATGCCGGTGATCTTGCCCAGATCCACAATAATCGAGCCTGATTTGTCGCGCCGCTGCACAATACCTTGGACAACCCGCCCCTCTTGTTCTTTGAAATCGCCAAATACTACATTGCGTTCTGCTTCGCGAAGCTTTTGGATGATGACTTGCTTTGCGGTCTGCGCCGCCATTCGGCCAAAATCGCCTGGAATCTCCAAAACTATTTCCAGCACATCGCCGATCTTGGCATCTTTCTTGATTTCTTTGGCGAGGCTCAGCATGATTTGCGTTTTGGGATTAAATCGAATTAAATCTGCCATTTCTTCTTCTGCCAACTCCCGGCGTTCCGTCCTTGCTTTTTCGCGCCTGGAAGAAAGCTTCTCCTGCGCTTTTTCCAATTCTTCATCGCTGTAATCCTCGGTAACTTCTTTTATATCCCACGCTTGCATGCTGCCGATTTCAGGATCAAATTTTAGCTTGATATTCTGCTGCCGATTGCCAAAGTCCTTGCGATAAGCGGCCGCCAAAGCCGATTCTACCGCTTCCATAACAATATCATAATTAAGATTTTTTTCTTCACAGATTATTTGGATCATTTTTGTTACTTCTGAAGCCATATATTTTATTATTTGATAAAATAAAAAGCAGTCTATTGAGACTACCTTATAACCAATATGATAATAACATATACAATATATACTTGTCAAGGATAACGAATTGACACTGTCTATTTTACTATTTTATTCTACCGGTATCTCATACTTCTTGAATTTCACTTCTTTCGTCCTATTGTTGACATACACGCTTACCTGTTCGAATTGAATCGGCGTATTATTTATATCAACCTTTTTATCCAGACAATATCGCCGAGCTGCCTTTAAAAAGGCGGAAAACTTTTCTTTTTTTCGCGTCGCTCGTTCCGCGCTGCCTTCCCCATAAGTGCGAGTCTTCACTTCAATAAAACACAGGGTGCGCCCAAAATAATGTTTATCATTCCAAGCGACAATATCAACCTCGCCGCCTTTTTTTCCTTTTTCATAAATACAATAATTCCGGTCAACAATATTATATTTATGCCTGGACAAAAAAAGAACGGCCTGTTCCTCGCCCCAATCGCCAATCTTTTGCTTCTCCGTTCTGCTCATATGTTTGCTTACGGATAACGGATAATCCTGATTTACAGATTTGAATGATTCCAATCTACAGATGAATGCCAATTTACAAATAATACGAATCAACAAAAATCCGTAAATCAGGATTATCCGTTATCCGTAAGTATTATTCGTGCTTGTACAATACCAGCCCGCGATGAAATGGTCCGGCGTCAAATTCTTCTTGCACGACAAAATTCCGTATCTTTGACCAATTTATAATATCCTCAAAATCAACAAACCGCATATTCTGAGGCCCGAACTTCAATCCCTTGCGCGACCAATCCACAATGACCATGCGAGCCTTATCCTTTAGCAGACGATATGCCTCTTCCAAAATGCCGTGGCGATTATCCGACTCTACCAGCGTATTTACAATAAAAATTACATCAAGACTTTTGGGGGGTATGGCGGTCTTTCCCACCCATTCCAGATTTGTCCAAACAGTTTGGATGCAATTATAACCAAAAGTTTTCGCGCGCTTGCGTATTATTTCCAAGACGTCTTTTATTATATCTATCGCGTAAACAAGACCTGCCGGTCCCACCACTTTTGCCGCTGGAAAAACAATCTGCCCGGTTCGGCCGCATCCGAAATCAGCCGCATGCATCCCTGACTGCAAGCGGACTTTCTCAAACAATAAATATGGATCTATCATTTGATTGCCAGAATGATACATAATTCTTGCATATAGCTAGGCAATTAAACAATCAAAGTCCGAATAATCTGCCAAAAATCCCCAGAATAACACTGCCAAGGAGTCCGGTAATTGCTAACATCGCCACAAAGATAATTGCCAATCCCACCAACTTATACAGCAATCTTGTCCCGCCGCTCGCGCCCAGATGTTGTTCCGCCCAACCGTTTGTGCCAAAATTTTGAATAAACCAATCGGTTTTTATAATCAACAACGCGCCCGCTATAATGGCGATGATCCCAATAATGTACTTCATATTATAGATTACTTTGAATTACAAATGTAAAAATGATTATACTCCTTCGCCTTATTAATTCCGATTTTGCAAAAATTAAATTCTAATTATTTTGTTAAGTTTTAGCTATAATTTAACGTTAAGCTGCGGAGTATTATACAGAATTTAAATAGCAATTGAGTATAAAAAGAATTATCGGATTTGAATAATGAAAATCGGCTGGCCCAAACAGGCCGTCCCGCATCATTAATAGTATACCTTATTGACTAAAATAAAAAAAGAACGCCTCCTTAAGGCATTCTTAATCCCAGTATCAATCTATACTCCTTCGCCTTATTAATTCCGATTTTGCAAAAATTAAATTCTAATTATTTTGTTAAGTTTTAGCTATAATTTAACGTTAAGCTGCGGAGTATTATACAGAATTTAAATAGCAATTGAGTATAACTAAATTTTTAATCTTTTACTCTTCTGACCCAGCTTCTGCGCCACCCACCTCTCTTAACCGTTTTTTATAATTGCGCAAATAATATGGCCTTGCTTGTCTTACTTTTATGCGCCTCACGAACTCAATTTTATCAACAACCGGCGAATTAATTGGAAAAATTTTTTCTACGCCAACCCCATCAGAAATTTTCCTGATTGTGACAGTCGCGCCATGCTCGCTGCCGTGCTTCACTGCCAAAACTGTTCCTTCAAATATCTGAATACGCTCTTTATCTTCGCCTTTTTTATTTTTCTCTTTAATTTTTTGGTAAACCTTGACAATCATGCCCGATTTTAGACGGTGGCGGATATCTTTAGACATACGATAGATTTGGTTAGCGAGAAGTTGGACTGGAATCCACTCAACATCGTTTGCGGTTAATAAGGTTACAAGAGTGTACTATAACTCTAATTATTTGTCAACTCCAGATTCTTGCTCAACTCTTTCTCTATTATTCTCTTCACCTCTCTAATCGTTTCAGCCAATTTCCCGTCTTCGTTCACCACGGTGTAATCATAAATATCCGTATGTTCCAGCCATTTCTTGGTATATTCCATCCTCTCTTGCACATATTCATCGCTAACCCAAGATCGGCGTCTAATGCGTTTTTCTAATATATCAAGAGGCGCGATAATAAAAATCGCCGCAATCTCCGGCATCAGCTTCTTGGCCAGCATTACCCCCTTGTACTCAATTTTCCAAATGCCAATTCTGCCGCTATTTTTAACCCGCTTGATTTCTTCAAACGTGACGCCATAAAAATTGTCATTATACTCTTCGGCATATTCAAAAAATCTGCCTTCAGCAATTCCTTCCTTGAACTTTTCCTTGGAAATAAAATAATATGGATTGCCTGCCGACTCGCTGGGCCGCATTTCTCTCGTGGTCGTGGTGACCACTCTTTCAATCGGCAAAAGTTCTTTCAAGCCTCCAATAATACTGTCCTCGCCTGCGCCGGATGGTCCGGAGATAATTATGAGCGGGTATTGTTGATTTTGCATATATTCTTATCTCTAGAATTTTAGAACGTTGTTTACAATTGATGTGGTTCTACTTACTTAAATTCTAGTTTCTATTGCCACACTTGATAAAAAAATTACAAATTCCAATCCGCCAGTCCAAAGGACTCCTTCGTGAGCTGGCGTACAAAATCCAAAATTTTCAACTGGAATCAGATGTATAATCAATTCAATTCTTGCAAAAATCTTTTTAACTCTTCCGCCAATTCCGCCTCAAAACAAACTTTTTCACCGCCCAGATTACAAAAGCACAGTTTGCTCGCATGTAAAAATAATCTGCCTAATTCCTTATCTTTTTTCAAATTTAACTTTCTGTTTGCATACCATGCGTCTCCCGCCACCGGATGGTTGTAAGCTAGCAGATGCACTCTAATTTGGTGAGTCCGGCCAGTGTGAATTTTGACACGAAGCAATGTATAACGGGAAAATATTTTTTCAACCCAAAATTCTGTTACTGCTTCCTTGCCTGGTTGAATCTTCGTTATTGTGCGCAAAGAAAGACGATCCGTTTTGGGCCTGGCTGCCATTCTCCCGTCTTTGCTTCTGCTGATATCAAAATTAATCGTATCATGTTCTCTCTCCACTCTGCCATGCGCCAATACCAGGTACTCCTTTTCAACCTGGCGTTTTTTAAACTGCTTTTTGAGATGAACAAACATCTCTTGCTTCTTGGCAATGACCACCAATCCCGACGCCTCTTTGTCCAACCGATGCACAATCCCCGGGCGATTCTCATATTCGCCCACGTCTTTAGTCTGGGGATAATTTTCCAAAATCCACGCCGCCAATGATTCCGGTTCCTTTGCTTCAGTTTGGTGCATTAATAATCCAGCCGGTTTTTCTATTACCAAATAATCTTCTGTCTCCGCCAGCACCTTGATTTTAAACCACGCTCTACTTTTCCCGCCCGGACCGCCGGACCCTGCGCTGGCGCGCTTGTTTGTCTGGCAAACTTCAACAAGATCTCCATATTTTAACTTTTGGCCGGCTTTCTTTGGTGTCTTTCCCTCCAACAAAACTTGCCCTTTTTTGACCATCTTTTGCGCCTGCGACCGGCTCAAATTCAATTCTTCAGATATAAAAACATCAAGGCGTTCGCCTTTTTTTTTGTCATCAACTAAAATTTTATTATTCATAAATTGAGAACGTTGAATAATTCAACGGTCTAAAATTACATCGTGGGCATGGATGGATTTGAACCATCGACCCCAACATTATAAGTGTTGTGCTCTAACCGCTGAGCTACATGCCCCGGATTTTTGTCTAATGGCAATATGATAGCAAGATATTAATTAAAAATCAAGATAATGCAATTGGCAGCCGGCTAGACGGCGGGTGGCTTGAAAAAAAATTGCCTTATTGATATACTTGGAAAGTATGAATGAAAAAATACAAAAACTCATCAACTTAGCAAAACAAAAAATGGCCGGCAGCATGGATCATTGCCACGATCTGAGCCATGTAAATAGGGTAGTCAACTTTTCTGAGCAAATCAGCCGGGAATTCAATTTATCAGAAAAACAAAAACAGGCGCTGCTGATTGCCGCTTGGTGGCATGATGTTGGCAGAACCATCAAAAAAAACCCTTCCTATATCTGGATGAGTTTTTTGGATGATATGATTTCCGCTTTTTTATTGTGGAAAACCTCGCTGGGAGCCTTTTCATCTGGCGGAGTAACCGGATTATCAAGTAGAATAATTCTTTGCAAGAGCCTGGGCACTGGAGCTTTTTTTACCAAATTTCTGCTGTGGCGCGACAACCGTATATTGGTTAATATCCTTACCGATGCTGACCGACTGGACCAATTTAATCTGGAAAGGCATAAAGAATTTTTTTATCTGGTGGAAAACTCCAGGCGGTATCGTTTGAGCTATCGCATTATGAATCGATGGTTTTTTTATTTCAGACAAATCAAATTAAAAACAGCTGCTGCCAAAGAAATGATAAAACAAATAATGCGCACTTTTTTAAATTGGATCAAAAGCGTGGCAGTCTTCAATTGGCATGTGCGGCAGTTTGGCTATATTTGGACGCAAAAAAATCTCCGGCGCGTTGAAAAGGCAATATTTAGAATTCAATGCGCGGCTTAAACTTGGAAATCTCCTCCATCTCCTCGTAGTTCAATGGATAGAACGCAGGTTTCCGGAACCTGCGATGGGGGTTCGATTCCCTCCGAGGGGACTGATAGATAGCTTGGATTCTGGTTTCTATTGCAAAACTTGATAATTAAAATCACAAACTTCAAATCACAAATCGCAAATAAATCTCAAATCCCAAAAGCAAAATTTCAAACACCGGTATTAACGTTTTAAAAATTTTTGGATTTTGATTATTGGAATTTATTTGGGATTTGTAATTTGGAACTTGTAATTTTTTTATCAAGTGTTGCAATAGAAACTAGAATCCAAGAATGTTTATTTTAAAAAAATTATCATCTTTCCGCCGCGGCAAAATCAAATTGATAATTTCAACGGCCTAAAAGTTATACACAGTTATTCAAAAAATCTATTCCCAAAAAATCAAAAACAAATTATACTATAATACATTCAAGGTCGATACGCTTTTTTTCTTACCTAAAGTAAGTTTTAGAAAAGTGTAAAGATTATTTTACATTGATGCTTGTCATGTAAAATCTTCTAAAAAATTCCGTGAAAAGAACCTTTGGTATGTACCATGGTCATGTCAAATAATTCACGGATTCATATCCTAAAAGAAAGGAGAAAAAAAATATGCCAGCACGCAAACGAAAAAAGGCTGTTCATAAAAAAAAGAAAGTAGCGCGCCGCAAGAAAGCAGCGCCAAAGAAAAAAAAGAAAGCGGCGCGCCGCAAGAAGAAATAATTAATTCTTCTACAAGAAAAATCGGCCATTAAGCCGGTTTTTTCTTTCTTAATCTAAAAGTAAAGAGCTTTGCCTTGGCCGCCCGCGCGATTCCATATCTCCAAAGACTTTTACCGTCCCAAACTCCCCATCGTACCCTGGTTTGACAACAATCCTGCCGGTACGAACGCGCTCAATCGCGACGGCGATTTGTTTTGAACTTGCCGCTTCAATTTCTTCAAGAGATGAGTTTAATAAAATATGAAACTCACTGCCCAATTTATTAATTAAATCAACGTAAGTATCATCAACCTTTTTGGTTGAAACACCGCACTCAAGGGCATCGGCTAAAATCTCCGGCAGCGGCACTAAATTTTGGAAAGGGATAAAATTATTCTTTTCGGCAATCTGGCGAGCCTCTTCTTCGGTTCTGTCAGCCAATTCATCAACGCGATTCATCACACCAATAACCAGAGGTTTCTTGCACTTTGGGCAAATACCTTTGTATTTTTTTGTTTCTTCCGGATTGCAGACAAACTGGCAATCCCGGTGTCCATCCAGATAATATTTTCCCTCTTCTGGATAAAACTCAATTGTATATAAAAACTTTTCTTTGTCTTGTTCTTTGATAATACGCATTATCTCGCCATAAGTTACCTCATCTTCATTCTCAAATTGCATCACATTTGCTTCTCGTCCGAGTTTGGCTGGGCTGTGCGCATCGGAATTTGAAACTAAACAAATATTATCCAAAGCTGACCAACGCCAATTCATGATTGGATCGCTGGACAAGCCGGTTTCAATGGCAAAAATATGCGGAGTTAAATCTTCAAATGCTTCTTTTAAAGAATTGTATCCGCTCTTTGATCCAAACACGCCAAACCATGGCGTCCAGGCATGGGCCGGAATCATTACCATTTTCTTATCTACTTCGAGCATTATTTCCAACAATTTTTTTGAGGTTAGCCCCAAAATTGGCCGGCCGTCAGAGGCTAAATTAAAATCCATGTCTGCTAATTTTTTATTAAACTTTTCCGCTGCTGCCAAACTCGGCGCAAATACGCCCAAATGCACCCGCCTAGTCTGTCCTTTATCTTTCTTTATTACCGCCAGCTCGGTTCCAAGAATAAATTTGGTTTCTAAACCTCTTCCCTCTTTCCCCTTCCCTCTTTCCCCCAATTTATACAAACCATCATTTCCTTCCAACAAACACTCTCTTATATGTTGAAACCACTTGGGATGAGTAAAATCCCCGGTCGCGACAATATCTATCCCGCGAACTTCGCACGCTTCGGCAATTTTGGGCAACTCCAAATCAGGCGAACACGCTCGCGAGTATTTGGAGTGGATGTGGAGGTCAAGAATTTTTTGGATCATAAATGAATTTCCCCAATATATTCAACCTCTTCCTCCCCCAGCCTCCTTATCCCCTCATCATTCTCCACCTCCTCAATAATCTGCGCCAAGAGCCCGGGCACGCGGCCAATGATAAAAATCGCGTCGCCCAATTTGGCATCAAAGCCCATATCACACAAGACTGCCGCAACCGCACCATCAATATTAAGAGGCAACTGGCGCGGCGAAGAAATCTTATTTAATGCGTCCTGTGTCTCTAAAGCAAATTTACAGTACTGGCCAAACACCCCAGTCTCTTTGGCAATTTCAAACAAAGTCGCAGTCCGTGGATCCACATCCGTAAACACCTTATGTCCGAATCCCGAAATTCTAATCTTCTGATCTTTTAATTTTTTAATCTTCTCGCCGATTTCCGGTTCCTTTAAGTTTTTATAAAAAAAATCCATCGCCAGGCTCACTGCCGCCCCATGTCGTTCACCTAATCCCAAAAGGCCGGCAGCCAGCGAAGCGTGCGTCGGATTTTTGGCAGAAGCTGAAATCCTTGCATTGAGAGCCGAGGCTGTGGCCGGACCATGGTCAATCACCGCGGTAAAAATCGCGTTGAGCATTCGGTTCTGATTTTTATTTGGCAATTCTCCTTTGAATAAAAGAAAAATCGCCTCAACAAAACTTTTTTCTTTGACTAAATCATCTAATTTGTGATCGCGGATGATTTCTCGGCCGTTTTGAATTTTGGTTATGCTGGTTTTGAATTGCATAAAAATAAGATTAAGATTGAGATCAAGATACTAATCTACCCCGCTTTAGCGGGGGTTCGGTGAGCTTTAGCTCACACCGTCACGTAATTTATTCAAACAATTTAAGATAATCAAAATTTCTCATTTCTCTATTAAGCTCTTTTACTATCAATCGCTTTCTACTTCCTAACATCTCCCAAATCATCATAATCGTCCACTCCCAATCATGACCTAGTTGACCTGAAATAAAACGCATCGTAAATTCAGAGATCTCCCGGTTGGTGCCGACAAAAACAACTTTTTTTGTCGCTAATTTATCAATAAAATCAAAAACAATCTTATCTTCTTTGTAAGTAACCCACGCCGGTCTGTTTCGTGTTACGCTTTTTGACGAATACCTTCTAACCAATAATCCTATGTTTATGGAATGATTCTCTTCAACCTGTTTCATCGTGTCAACCAAAAACTTGCGCCAGCCATGCAGAGATTTCTGCGACCTGATAAGCATTACTAAAAATTGATTTTTTTCTTCTTCACCGCCGACGATCTTAGGATAATTTTTCGCCTGGGCAATTTTTTTTATCAACGCAAAAGTCTTTTTATCCCACTGCTTAAAAAAAGAATATCTATATTGGGGTATTTTATGTATCATACAATTACCATCCCGAGCGGCTAAAGCCGCTTGACCCGCGCTAAAGCGCGGTAGATTAGTTTAACATCCTCCCCTAAAGTGAATAAATAATCTACCCCGCTTTAGCGGGGGTTCGGTGAGCTTTAGCTCACACCGGACTGTACCGCGAAAGACGCGCTTGCTTTATCTCCTCCCAATCAAGTTCTCCCTGCACGCTCTCCTCCACGTCAATTATCCCATAAATGCCTTCTTTCATGAAATCTTCGCCACACTTGTCTGCAAAATAGCCGTAACTGGAAAATGGATTTGATTCCAATTCTTTAAATGTGCCGACTTCATGGTGTTTTAATAAATTCCCGCAGATATATGCCGCGACTTTCCAATACATTTGTTCCGACCAAACCCGCATCGTTTTTTGCGTCCCCCACAGTTCTTTGTACTTCATCCGATATTTTTTTCCGTATTGGTAACTCGTGCCACCATGCATGATTTGTTTTGCTTTTGCCACCTGCCCTTCCGTTCTTGCTTGAAACAATAGATGATAATGATTAATCTGGATGCTAAACGCGCTGATTTGGATATTCCATTGCTTTTTTAATTTCTTGATTTGATCTAGCACGATTTCTTTTTGCTCCGAGTCTTGAAAGTATGGGAAATGTAGAAATGTCGAACCGGTGAGGAAGTAAACACCAGACGGATAGTTTGCCATAGCAAACGTGAAGCTAAAGCTTCTTGACCCCTGCTAAAGCAGGGTAGATTAATCAAAAGGCCTCACCAACTCCGCCAACTCCTCATACCTCTCCGCCACCATCACTCCCACTTCCGAAAGCGCTCGCGCTTTTTCCTCCGCCCCCTGCCCGCGGCCGACAATCGCGCCCGCATGGCCGATGTTCATTCCTTCTGGAAGTAAATTGGCAAACTTGCCCCCGATATAGATGGCCAGTGGTTTGGTATATTCTTTATTGTTTATTAAATCAATAATTTCAAATTCATAACTACCGCCATGTTCGCCAAAAATAACAACGGCTCTTGTTTGTTCATCTTTTTCAAATAGACGAAGAAGATCTGCGTATGTCGTTCCCATTAGCAAATCTCCGCCCACATGCGCCGCCGCGCTCTGCCCCAAACCCGCTTTGCGAATCTGCCACGACACTTCGTTCGTCATGCCGCCTGACCGAGATATGACTCCGATATTGCCAGGTTGAAAAACTTCGTCTGCTTGATTTTTTGGCCCGCCTACCACGCCAACTCGCCCTACCCCTGGATTTATAAAGCCCAAAGAACTAGGTCCAATGATTCGGATTCCTTTTTCTTTGGCTGCCGCCAGGCAATATGCAGTATCTTGAATCGGCACGCGCTCGGCAATAATATTAATCAGCGGAATCCCCGCCTCAATTGCTTCCAACATAGCGGCTTTGGCGGCAAATGGCGGCACATAAATGGCAGCAACAACACCCTCGTGCTGATGCCCCGCTGGGGCGTCTCTCGTGGGACGGCCTCCCGCTATGGCATCTCTCGACGGTCCATCCCCCGCTATGGCATTTTTGACATCAGAGAGACGCCCCGGCGGGGCGTCTCTACCCGCGGCCGCCGTCAACGCCTCTTTCACTGTATCAAATACCGGCACCCCTTCCACCTTTTCCCCGGCCTTGCCCGGCCGTACGCCGGCAACGACGTTTGTTCCATATTCCAACATGGCCCGCGTGGCGCTTTGGCCTTCTTTGCCGGTAATACCTTGGACAATGACTTTGGTGTTTTGGTTTATTAAAATCGACATAACTATTGGCTTCGAACTAACCCCGCCAACACCCCCGCCGTCTCGCTCATACTCACCTCTTTTCCAAACAACTTCATATTTAAATTATTCCTCGCCCCGCACTCTCGCATTGATTCCATTCCTTCTTTTTCAAACGGTCCGGCGCGGCGTACGACAATTGGATAAGCGGGTTTGATTTCATCCAACGCGTCAACAATGCCATTGAATGTTTCTAGAATATTAGTAAAATTCGCCACCCCGCCGCAGATCCACAGTCCTTTTAACCCCGGTTTGGATAAAACAATTTTGGTCAAAACATAAACCTTTTCCCGCGGCGGATTGCCTGAATACTCGGTATAATTGGCCGGCTTCAGACCTTGCTGAATTAAAGCGTCCATATTGGCGATACTCGCTCCGCCGCCAGAAAACAAAATCGCGATATCGCCTTCCATCTCAATATACTTTCCGGCGGTGCCTTGATAATACTTTTCCACGGCATCAATTTTTTGCGCCTCAATTTCTCGTTCCGTGGGCGGACGACCCATCATCGTGCGCGGTGCCAATTCTTTCCATTCTTCATGGCGAAAAATGGCATCATCATCAATCGCCACTTTGGCATCTGCCGCGACCCACCGTCCGTCTTTTGTTTTAACAAGGGGGTTAATTTCAACCAACCGGCAATCTTCTTGCAAAAAACATTCCCAGAGCTGTTGTACAATCTTTGCTTCTATCCCCAATTTCCAATTACTAATTACCAATTTCCCCTCCTTAATCGCATTAACCGTCGTGTCACGAATATCCAACATTACTTTCTCAATCTTCTCTTCCGGCACACCCTCAATATCCGCGCCTCCGGCGGCTGAATAAACCAAAATCGGCTGGCGAGCATTAGTATCATAGGTGATAGAAAGATAGTGTTCCTCCACAATATCCAATTTTTCTTCAATTCTAACAGCGGCAACGTACTGGCCGCGCATTTCTATATTAAACAAATCTTTCACAGCGCTCTCAACCTCATCCGCGGAAGCGCAAAATTTAATGGCATTATTTTTACCCCGCTTTCCGGACAAAACTTGCGCTTTCACCACAACCTCACTCAAACCTGATTCTTGATATTTCTTTTTAAAATCTTCTCCTCGACGAACTTGGAATCCTTTAGGCGCTTCAATTCCATGCTTGGCAAAAAATTGTTTGCCTTCAAATTCGTATAAATTCATACACAATTCGCGTTAATTCGTAAAAAAATCAATGGTTAAGGTTCATCCTAAACTCCACCCCCCATTTTTCAAAGCCAAATCTTTCATAAAACTTATGCACTTTAGGCCTTGAATTTCTGCTGGTTCCTAAAAGCTTGTAACATCCCTGCGCTTTTGCTTCTTGAATCAGGGCTTCTACCAACTGCTTGCCCGCGCCTTTCCCGCGATATTCTTCTTTCACATAAACATCCTCCATAAACCCATACGGCTCTTCATGCAAATCATTATAAAGCAAATACAAATAAGCCCGGCCAGCGGTTTTGCCATTATCCTCGACCGTAAACTTAATAGCAAAAATCTTTTCTTGTTTTTCTTTTTTAATTTCCATAAATTACAAATTATTGACCGCTTTTTTTAAAATTTTACCCAATTTCTTTGCCTCCAACCCTCCGACTTCTTTTTCAAAATCCGCGCTGACAATATTATACCCATCCATATTCTCTTTATCAAATACAACCGTTTCCCAATTTTTTCTGATATAAACCATCCGTTCTTTTTCTGTTACCGCATGATTATTGCGTACAATCAGATCCAGCCGGCGCGGCAAATAATTTTCCAACTGGACAAAAAAACCGCTGGCTGCGTCAGGGCCTGTTTCTCCATTTGTTTCATGCGCTCCGCCAAAAATATAAATCAATTTGGCGCTCGAATTGGCAATCGCCTCTTTGACTCCGTCCGGCAGCAACGCGGCGATAACGCTAGTGTACAAACTGCCGGGCCCCAAAATAATATCATCCGCTTCTTCAATAACTCTTTTAGCTTCATTAAAAATTTTGGCTGACGGATCCAGCCACGCTTTTTTTATTTTAAATGCCCGGCTATAATCCGGCCGATCAATTTCTGCTTCGCCTCTGACCACCGCGCCGTTGGTGAGTTCAACTGCCAAATCCGTTTTATCCAATGTAACCGGATAAACTGTCCCAACCGCCCCCACTGCCTGCTCCAAAACGCGGACGGCCTGCAAATAATCTCCGGCATATCTTTCGGCCAGCGCCAAAAATAAATTTCCCAAATTATGCTCATCTAATTTTCCTGCTCCGGTAAATCTTTTCCGGTGAAAAATCATCTTCAACATATCATAATCATAACGCGACATAGCGAGTACTGCGCGCATAATATCCCCGGGAGGCAAAGTGTCAAACTCTTTTCTTAGACGCCCCGAAGAACCGCCCGAGTCGCTCATAGAAACAATAGCGGAAATTTCCACCCCATCCTTTTCATCCTTAAATTGTTTTAAAGCGCTGATGGAAATAGCGCTCCCATTGCCGCCGCCGATTACCACAACTTTTTTCTTGGACATAATTACAAATTTAAATATTCAAATAGTTTTTTATCCGCCAACGAATCAATCAGCAAATCGGCCCGGGATAAATCTCCATGTTGCCATCGCTTATCGGTAATCGCCACACACCTCATTCCCGCCCTTTTGGCCGCCCTCACTCCATTTTCCGTGTCTTCCAATACGACGCAGTTTTCGGGCGCCGCCGTCAAGGCTTTTGTGGCGCGTAAATAAATGTCCGGAGCCGGTTTTCCGTCACACCCCTCGTCCACCGAAGACATCAGCTTATCAAAAAAACTTTGCCAACCCAAGCGCTCCACTATCATTTTGATCCGTCTCAATACAGAACTTGAGGCTATCCCGCTTTTGTAACCTTTTTTGCGTATTTTCTTTAGCAGATCCTCAATCCCCGCCATCGGCCTGGCTCTAACCGAATAAATTTTTTCTGTCATCCGGTCCCGGATCGCCAGCAATTCATCCACTGTTTCAGTAAAACCATACTCGCGCTTGGCCCAAGCGACCATTTCTTTTTCCGGTCTGCCTCTGACTTGAGAATTTATTCTCTTGGTGTATTTAACCCCTCTCGATTCAAAAAAATCTCTTTCTATCTCGCCCCAATACAACTCGCTATCAATCAACACCCCATCCATGTCAAAAATAATCGCTTTTATTTTCTTTTCCATATATTTTATAACCCGAGAAAATCAAACACCCTCTTATCCTCCAGCGAATCAACAGCCAAATCCGCCCGTGAAAAATCGCCGAAACTCCAGCGTTTGTCCGGCACCGCAACACACTTCATGCCAGCGGCTTTGGCTGCCGCCACGCCATTTTCCGCATCTTCAAGCACCACACAATGCTCTGGTTCTACCCCCAATACTTTCGCGGCGTGCAAGAATACTCCCGGATTGGGTTTCCCCGGCAATTTGGTGCACTCAACCGAAACCAGCTGATCAAAATAACCCTGCCAGCCAAAACGATCAACTAATTTTTCCGCCGCTATTTTTGGAGCGCCGGTAGCTATTGCCTGCTTCAAACCCTTTTGTTTCACTGCCTTTAATAAATTATCAACTCCTGGCATCACTTCAGCAAGTTCATCGTAAATTTTTTCTATCCAGCCGTCTCTTCCATGGCACAATTCTTCTACTGATTCAACCAAATTAAAATGATCTTTTAACCAAGCCATGCATTCTACTATTGTCTTGCCGGTAAAGTGCTTGATAATCTGCGGATCGTAATCAATCTTTCTTTTTTTAAAAAATTCAATATCAAACTCCAGCCAATGTTTCATGCTGTCAACCAAAAGACCGTCCATATCGTAAACCACTGCCTTTAAATTCATAGTTATTTAAATTTTAATTTATAATCCAATATCACTGCCAACATATCATTTCATTCTACAGTTACTGATTTGGCCAAATTACGCGGTCGATCAACATCTCTTTCCAAAGCCACGGCAATGTGATAAGCAAACAACTGCAAAGGAATGGTGTTGAGCAATGGTTCCAATAATTCTGTCGTTTCCGGCACATAGATGACATCATCAGCCAGCTCTTTGGCACATTCATCTCCTTCCGTGGCCAATAAAACCACTTTGCTTTTTCGCGCTCTGACTTCTTCAATATTGCTTCTCATTTTATCGTACAGCTGATTTTTTGTCATAATGGCAAAAACTGGAAAATTTGATTCTAGCAGCGCATTTACTCCGTGCTTCATCTCTCCGGCTGGATATGCTTCGCTGTGGATGTAGGAAATCTCTTTCAACTTATGCGAACCTTCAAGCGCAACCGGGTAATTGATGCCGCGTCCCAAGTATAAAAAATCTCCGTAATCTTTATACTTCAATGCCAATGCCTTAATTTTATCGCTTTGCTTTAATATTATTTTCATTTTGTCCGGAACCTCCCGTAAAGCATGAAGCAGACGCTGTCCGGCAACAGGAGTTACGCGCTTTAGCCGGCCAAATTGCAAAGCATACAACAAAAGTATTGCCACCATGTTGGTGTAGGCCTTGGTAGAAGCCACTGCCAGCTCCGGTCCGGCATGAATATAACTGCCGCCGTCAGTTTCGCGCGCGATGGTTGAACCAATCACATTGACAATACCGCGGACAAACGCGCCTTTGCGCTTGGCCTCTCGCACCGCTGCCAACGTATCGGCTGTTTCGCCTGATTGGGAAATCGCAAACACCAATGTTTTGTTATTGATAATCGGATCGCGATAGCGAAATTCACTAGCCACATCCACCTCAACTGGAATGCCAGCCAAACGTTCAAAGGCATACTTGCCGGCCATGGCCGCGTAGCTGGCCGTACCGCAAGCAATGAGCACTATCCGCTGAATAGACCTCATTTCTTCATCAGTCATATTGAGCCCGCCCAAATAGGCCGTCCCCTCTGCCAAATTATACCGGCCGCGAACTGCATCTTGCACCACTGTGGGCTGATCAAAAATTTCTTTCAGCATAAAATGAGAAAAACCGCCCTTCTGCGCCTGCGCCTCGTCCCAATCGATTTCTTCCACGCATTTAATCACTGCTTCGTCTCGCAAATTGTAAGTTTCCATTTTGGCGCGGGTGATCTCGGCCACCTCGCCATCTTCCAAAAAAATACATTTATTGGTGTAAGCAAGCATTGGCGTGGCATCACTCGCCACATAATACTCGCCCTCGCCGACTCCGACCACCAAAGGACTGCCCAAACGCGCCGCTACCAGTCTATCCGGATGGTCGGCGTGCAACACCACGATTCCATAAGTGCCCCGCACGTGATGCAGGGCGCTCTCTACTGCCTGCCGCAAATCTCCCCGGTAATGCTCGCCAATCAAAAATGCCAAAACTTCCGTATCCGTGTCAGAAACAAATTTATACTTATTTTTCAACTTTTCTTTCAACTCGCGATAATTTTCAATAATTCCATTATGCGCCAGCGCCAGTTTCCCGTTCATGGCAAAATGAGGATGGGCATTCTCTTCAGTAACCCCGCCATGGGTAGCCCAACGAGTGTGGGCAATGCCAATCGTACCGCTCAATTCCCGTCCTTTCAATTTTTCCGCTAAATTATCAATCCTTCCCACCGACCGCACTCGTTCAATATGCGTCAGGCTGTTTGCATCACGCATCATGATCGCTATTCCGGCGCTGTCATAACCCCGATATTCCAAACGGCGCAGCCCGTTTAATAAAATTGGCGTTGCTTGTTTATTGCCGATGTAAGCGACTATTCCACACATATGTTTGTAAATATAATTACTGTGAATTACGAAACCCCAGTTTTGCCACGATTAATAGAACACGAATTTAACGGATTAAACTAATTTTAACGAATTTTTGGCCAATTTAAGCAAATTCGTTTTTATCCGTTAAATTCGTTTAATCCGTGTTCTATTTCGAATGATGCCATTTCGTAATTCAAAGTAATTATGATTTTTTTATATATTTTCCAATATCTTCCAAAAAATCAAAATACGGAAAGCCGCTCTCTTTATATTCTGAAATCTCAAACCTTTCTGACACTTTAAGAATTGGTTTTAATTTGGGAAAAGTTTTTTTCAGCTTTTGCGTTTCTTCAATCTTATCATTAATAAACCAGACGCCATCTGCTGTAACCTTTTTGAAGAACTCTGCCAAAACATGCATCTTGGTATCATGAACAAAAAACATGCGGTCAAAATATTTATCTATACCAGATCCTTTTGTCTTTAATTCCTGAAATCCCGGATTGCCCAGGCTAAGCAAGACCATCGGTTGATTTATCGCTTTAATATTTTTTAAAAACAAAACCGTGTCTTCAAACAAAAAATTCTTTACCGCATCGCCGGTCGTTTCTTGGAGTGTTGCCAAAATTTCGCAGTAATTATAACCGCGCGCCGTCAGCATCTCTGCGTGCCGTTCGTCGCTATACGTCATAAATCCGCCTGAACCGCTGCGCGCCTGCCGATAAGTCTCCCAATACTCTTCTTCGGACACGCCCAAACGTTGCACCGCTTCTAGGCGGGCTTGTTTGAATGCCTGGGTATCAAATAGGGTGTCGTCAAAATCGATTATTACCATAATAAAGCAGAGTAAGCAGAGTAAGCAGAGTAAGCAGTAAGTCAACGAATATATTGAATGCTTACAACTTAATCTGCTTACTCTGCTTATAACTTATTATAACTTATCCCACAATGAATCAAAAATCACTTTCTGCGTCTCGCACACGCCGTCATTCTCAATCACCACTCCCACGGGCTCGCGCTTCGCGGTGAGAGAAATGTACGCTGTCTTGCCCGGGTAAATAATAATGTAAGTCGGGGTCTCGCTTTTTTGTTTCAGCCACTTCCGCTCGTCCAGCCCGCGCAGTTCGCCGCCCTCGCCAATGGCAATGACTCTTACTTTGATTCCTTTGGCGATTCGGACGTCGCTGAAAGTGGAAAAATCTTTATACAGATATTCTCGCAAGCTTTCGGCGGAATAAATCCGGTACATTGGCTCTTCTTCCGCTTCGCAGGTATCAAGGACATCCTCTAAAATTTTGGCGATTTCCTTTTTCTCAAAATATCTCGCCACCGGCCGCTCTCCGCCCCGATTATACAACGCGCCCAGCTCCGGCACCAATTTATCAAGCTGTTTATCAACTTGCTCCAAATCATCTTTCCGCCGTCCGACCATTTGATAAAGTTTTTTCGGATCCTCGGCCGCGAACCGGTGTTTTGAGTCCTGTTTATAATAATTAACTATACCCTGTTCTTGCAGCCATTTCAACGCTTCATAAACGATCCCCCGATTCAAACCGCAAAATTCCGCCAGCTTTCGCACCGAACTTGGACCAAGCTGAAGCAGAGCCAGATAAACTTTGGCATTTTTGTCAGAAAATCCTAACTTAATTAAATACTGAATATCCATATTTTTGCTTAACAAAGCATAGCATAGATAAAAAATTTGTCAATTTTTTTTAGACAATAGCTGTGGATAACCTGCGTCATGATGCATGATGCACAAAGCATGACTCAAACTGCGATTGAGGCAATAACCTCTCTCTCTCTCTCTCTGCTTTGTTGATCACACTGATATATTGGTCACACTGACCATAAAACAGATTACACCGATAAACCCGACCATTTGGCCGGGCTTTTTATTCAATACTCAATTTTCTCTATCACCAATCACTGATCACCAATCACTGATTTCCACTTTCAAGTTACAGGTTACACGTTACAGGTTACATGTGGGATGATGGACTTAATGTATCCGTATATGCGAAGTGCCGCCTTATCTAACACACCATTCTTTGAATTACCACTTAAATATATTCAATGCATCAAACTATGCTTAACCAAAGCGGCATTTGGGAGAGGGGAATGTGGCGACCATTAATTATTTAAAAGTGCCACATTCACCGAACCGCATATACGGTGTTCATATAATACCAGCATACCATTATGGTATGCTGGTATCAACGGGAGAACAACGGACCCGCTGTTGGGGTCCCGGCATTAAGCCGGGAACCCCGCCGCATAACATGTTGTCTCCAAAACAAGCTTAATAAAGCGAATAGGTTAGTTGAGGCATCTGCTCAGTATAGCAAGAACAGACGACCTCGCATAACACATGAACCTGCTTTCGGCCTGACTTTGGAGACGGCTCGCAGTCCCGTCTTTCTCTTCTTTTCTTTCTTTTCTTCTCTTGCTTCTTTTACTCACAGTATAGCTAAATACATATGGAAGTCAATAACTTCGTAGGCATAGATGTGTCAAAAAAAGATTTTTACGCGTGTGTTAACGAAAAAGAACCGCCAAGAAAGTTTGCCAATTCTCCGGCCGGCGTGCGAGGGTTTGTCCAATCTCTCAAAGCCAATAACCTGCTCCCGCGCGACACGAAGATCGGCCTTGAGTCTACTGGACCATACCATTACCTCCTTTCATTTATCTGTGCCAAGAAAGGGTACGCCACCCACATCATCAACCCGCTCATCACGAATGCCTACAACAAAACCACCATCCGTAAAACCAAGACAGACAAGAAAGACGCTTCCCTCATCAGGTACGTTCTCACCCAAGGAGCCGGTTATCCATTCAAAGAAACATCAGACACACTCATACTCAAGAACCTTGTCAGGGAAAGAGCGTACCTCTCTGATATGAGACGAAACACACAAAGAAAAGCTAAAGATATATTATACAAAGAAGCAATCATCCACGCGCCCATCACCCGAATCAACCAAGAGATAACCGCCCTATTAAGCGAAAAAATGAAAGACATTGACCGCCTGCTCCGAACGCGTAACTCTGCCATCCAAAAGCTCCTCCAAACTATCCCAGGTCTTGGGCCTGTTACATCAGCCGCCCTCGTCGCTGAGATTACCGACATCAAGAGATTCCCCACACCCAAACACTTCACCGCCTTCATCGGCCTTGACCCAAGAGTCCATCAATCAGGCGCGTCAATCAATGGCAAGGGATACATTACCAAACGAGGAAGCAAGATACTCCGCACTTTATTCTACAACTGCGCCTCGGTCGCTATCCAAAGACCAAACACTTTTCAAGACTTCTATCACAAAAAAGTTTCCGAAGGCAAACCCAAAATGGTCGCCCTGATTGCCGCCACCCACAAACTGGCCAAAGTGGCTTATGCCGTATGGAAGACCAATGCCCCGTTTGACCCCAAGAGAGGACAAACATAAACAGAGGCCTGACGGCCTCTGTTATCCACAGTTTTCTATTGACGGGGATATAGTTAGTTATACGCTGTTCAAAAAATATTTTTCATTCAATTTCATTTTGACAGGCTTTTTATTCAATAATCATAAATTTGTTTTTTTGTTTTGGATTTTGGGCAGAGGGGTTAGGGGTGAATGCCCAAAATCCAAAACTCCTTATTGTATTTGTTCAATAAACTGTTTGGCTGGTACAAACGACGATGTGAATTTTTGATATATTTCATCTAGTATTTTTTGGATATTAACACTTTGATCTTTTATAAATTTCCCGATCACCTGTCTCTGGCCTTCAAAAAATACATCATTGTGCGTCCATTGCGTCTCTTCTGAACCCTCCAGATTATGTTGTCGTTCGTGTGTAGATAAAGCAATTGCTTCCTCTAGAAATTTTTGCACTTTTACATCGGTTGCTGGTAGTTTTGCGTCAATTATTTCCGCCAGCCTAGGCAATTGTCTTTCCAAATAATCCAAATTGAATCCAATAGAATCCGTGCCTTGATATGCATGTGCCAAAGATTGTCCGACTTGCAGATAATACTTTGGTTGAACATCAGAAGCACCCGCATGTTCAAAAATAAATCTAACCAGATGATCATAAGCATAGTAGACAGATGCCCTACTTCGCAACTCAGAATTGTCCGGTAAGTCTGTATCATGCAAAATCATGGTATCTCGTACACCGTATTCCTGTTTCGCTTTTTTCTGATCTTGCGTTTCTTGTAATTTCTGACTTGTCGCATGTTGTATTTTTTCCTGTATTGACTGCGGTAATTTATCAATTTCTACACTTTGCGGGTCTTTTGAAATTTTTTCAGCTAAAGCAAAAATTGATATTTGTCCGTCTCCAATGTTTATACAAGGCAAAAGCGTTAATAACTGAGCGAGTGAATTTTCATCCTGTAAATATTTTTGATAATTTGGCAAAGATTCTCCCGACGAAATTTTTTGAGCATCATTTTGAATATCTTGCGAAACTTGTCTACTTCTTCCTGTTTCAAAGTAATCATAAGGTATATTTGGAAGTTCCGCTTTTCCGAGCATAACCGAGGATAGATATGCCCGAAGTGCCAAAACAGGTAAATGCTCCGCTAAAATCAGCATAACTTCTTTTTTTCTGGCGATGTCAGCGCGCGACTTGATAAGTTTTATACTGGCTGGAATATCAAGCACAATGCCGTTTTTTTGCATGGCTTTTCTTAAATTTTCCGGAATTATCGCCAGCAATTCTTCGTCCAGTTCTTTAATGAAAAGACCGTTTTGCGTCATGGCGTTTTCGTGCGCGTCGTAAATTCTCATTGCGCCAAGTTTGGGAATTTGCGTTTCCGCCAATACTGTTCGTGGTGTATTGATTTCCTGATCTCTAAAATCAAGTTGAACAGCTTCACGGTCAATAAGGCCACCATACGAAACGACTGCACTTTTGCAAAATGCGGCTTCTACTTGCGGCATCTCTGTATCAACCACTTTTTGAATCACGGTTCCTTTAAATTCTTCCACTTTCCACGACATCTCCACTGAAAAATCAATAATTTTACCGGCCTGATCTTTAATTGGCTTGATTTTGATGTATTCGGTATGCAAATTGCCTTTTGATGTTTTTATGAGTACTTCTTTGGCATCGCCAAAAATAGTGAAAAAACCTTGTCCGAATTTTCCAACCGTTTCTTCATCGTATTTTTTACTGCTTTCATTTGGAATAAGAAGATAATTGATGACTGTGTGTAAATCCATACCGACAGGGTCGCGTGCCTCAACCACTAAATCAGGTTCAGTATAAGCCATTGCTTCAAATTGCGTTTTTAATTCCTGAATAAGCGATTCCGGAAAATAACTTTCTTTACCGTCTGTTATGGCACCAAGCGCATCTATTGCAGAAACAAAATTTTCTGATGTCAGCGTTGGCACTGATTTTACAATTGTATTTTTAAAATAATCAAAATGATCCGGGTAATAGCGAGTGATTGCGGATTGTAAAACATCCCATAACTGATTTTCCGGTATTTCTTTGTTTTTTTTTCGTAAGTAGGTATCCACGTTTACTTTTGGCGTTTCCGCAAATTGATCTTTATTTTGCTTCACTGCGTCCAAACTGTTTTGTAGCACCTCGCGTATCCATAAATAGCCATCGTTGACGATCTGATTTTCCGTCGAGTGCATGATATCGCGCATGGCCTTGCTCGGATCAACGCCTCTTTGCGATTCTCTAGCATGTGCCACCAATTCTGCCGGAGTGCCAGAAAAACCTTGGAAAAATTGTTCATTGTCTTTTTTGGCTTGCACCAGGGTGCTTAATGGTATCTGCGCTTGATATTCCGACTGTTCAATATTGGCTTCTTCAAAACCTTTTTCATTGAGAATTTCACCGCCTTCCACGATGTACATTAAATATCCCCGTTTAGACAAAGGGATGTGCTGATATTTTTTTTGAAAAACCAATGAAAGTGTATTATCCAAATGGAACAAAGTGTTTATTCCATTAATCAATTCCAATTGCTGTTCAATTGATAAATTTGCAATTTTTGTTAAATAAATATGCTCTGCGCGTTCTAATATTTCTTTCAAATCAAATTTAATATTTAATTGATCGCGAGCAACAGAAAAACCAGACCATAGTCTGCTTATCCAAGACACAAATAATTTAAATACCCGCTTTTCAAATTTTTTGAATTTGTCCGCACTCCCACTAAGATTCAAATATGTATTTAATTCTAATAAGAAATCCTCTTCATTTTGACCACCAATCCCCATAATACCTTCCGTTATTTCTCCGCTGACAATTACCTTATATCCAAACTCATGATCCATTAATACAGATTTTAATCCTGTTTGATCTAACGCAGTTAGCTTTTTATAGAGATGATAATTGTAATCACTCACGCTTGTAGATGCACCTTCAATAGGATTAGCTTTTAAAATCATTTCATCCCATTTATCTACTGGTTCATTCTGCACAATTCTATTAAGTTCTGCTAAAAATTGATCAATCTCTTCTCTCGTTATTGCTTTATTTGATTGCCAGTGAGAATGTTTAAGGTAATCATTATTTCCATTTTCATCGCTTTCTGCTGAGTAATCCTCAACAAAATTAGTCCATGCATCGATATAAATGCGGGCACTGATTCTCCTTTTTTCTTCATCTGGAAGAGAATAATATTCTCTAAATTTTTCACGATTTTCCGGTTTTGATATATATTGGGACAAAAATTCATCACTTAGAACATCGCCTACTGCGTAATTCCTGCTATCCGCCGTTTTTCTTTTGGATCTTAACTGACTTTCTAGCACAATTTTTCCTTTCCCTTTTTCTTTTTTACTCTGCCCAGTAATATCAAGATTGGAAAAATAAACATTCAAAACCGCCGGCGTATCTTTGTGTTGTTCATACACTTTGCGATCAATCACCAGTCGTTTCCCGTCTTCAACCACAAATTCAGCCGTGCCTTCCTTAAAATCAGCGATGAAAAGTTGATAACCTTCGGTTGATTCAAATTGTTCACATTTTATTATTCCGGGAACCTTCTCCAAATCTGTGGCGCAAATTCTTGAGTCAAGATATACCGCGTTTGGTATATCAAGAATCTGAAACGCTTTCTTGTTTGGCAAAAATATTTTACCTTCCATTTCCACCGAACCTTTAAAAGTTTCTTGCAAGTGTACTAGCAGATTGTCATCTCGCTTGTTGCTTCTTGACCTTGCCTGCAATTTTTCTAAAACGGGATACAGCGCGTTGCAAACGGCGATTTTTTGATTCTCGTCAATTTGAGCGGATAAAATTGTCGCGACTATTTCTTTGACCGAAGCGATAGCGATTTTGTCAACTGAAAGCTCACTGCGGCTTTCCGGCAATGAACAGGTTAGTGGAAAATCTATTGCGAGTTCTTTGCATAAATTCGTTCCCGAAATATTGAAATGCTCAATCACTACGCCGTTGACCATGAGGGATACTTTTGACGCACCGTCGCTTTCCGTGGAGTATTTGACACCCGCGTTTTCACTTTTAACACTTTCAAAATCTTCAGCTTTGTTCATTTTTTCTCCGTTCAAAATAATATCACTGCGGTCGTTATACGCTAAAAGTTCGCGACATAACTTTTCCGCGTCCTGACTGTCAAAATTTTCAGTTTGGACGGTAATACTTGTTCCTTTTTCCAAAGCATCATTTTTTTCAGTATGCACAAAAATGTCTCCGGTTCTTTCATGGATTTTGAACTCTATCACATGTCCGGTTTGCCCGTCGTGCGTTTCTATCCGCACAAAATCAGTTTTTCTTTTCAAATGAGATAGTACAGTATAAAAACCAACGCCGAATCTCCCGATAGTTTCTTTCCCGGTTTTGCCGGAAACTTTTGGTATCATCAATTTTTCCAAAATTACATATGGATTCATGCCACTACCATGATCTCGAACAGTATAACCGTGTTCATCAATTGATACTTCTACTCTATTTTCGCCTTCTGCGTTGGCGTCAATTGCATTACAAGTTAGCTCAACAATTGAGCGATTTGCTTCGGCCGATTGGGCGTTGGTGTCATGTTCTAAGTCGGCAGGTTTCCAACTGCGTCTGGCTGAGCCGACTAAATTTTGAATAACAGTAGAACGTTTTTGTTCTCTAAATTGCAGATCATATATTGCATCGTTAATCTGCATGGTTCCCACATGCTCAGTGTAAAGCTCTTGAAGTGGGTGATTGATTGCTTCAAAATGAACGCGCCATTTAGTAAATAGCGCATCCGTCTCTACAATGCCGGCACTTTGCAAATAATCTTTTACTTCTTGCTCTACCTCTTCCCACTTTTTACCTTGGTTTATTTTTTTAAAAGCATTTAGAATTTTCATTCGCAAATGTTCCGTGGGAATTGCATCGGGCTGGGTTTTTGAATGTTTTTTTTCAATGTCGGCGTCAATTTCAGTATTGAGTTGCAAATAAGCGCTCGCTACCAAGACTTCGGTGTAACCAACCAGTTGATTGAGCGGTATTTGTTTTTTTAATTTTTCAGCTTTTTCAAATGATCCGCGGTAATACCCCAAAAAAGATTCGCGTATTTTTTGCAGTTCCTTTGGCGGGAGATTATCAAGTTCTGAAAAACCTATCTGATAATGGTCCCTAAGCACAACGTCAATTCTTGATCTCGTGTTTGCGATAGTTGGCGCGAGCTCTTTCATCTCGTCGGCTGAGAGTTTGTAAATATCTACTCCATCGGCATACAAAACTTCGGCAAGCAAATGACTGCTTTCCTTTAATTTCATGACCTGTTCCGGAGTGTGTTTTTTGTTTTCCATAATTTTTGATGCAATTCTTAGTATTATACCAGAAAAACCAGCGATTTTACAAGCAAATTAGCCATAAATATCAAATAAACGTTTTCGCTTGCGCAGAGAAGCGAAGCAAGCGAAAACACCTTATTCCCCCTCTATAAAAAATAAAAAAACAAATTTATTCCCCTTTTTAAAAAGCCTGTCAAAATTCCTTATTATCAGAAAAATATTTTTTGAATTGCGTATAACGTTCGCGGCACTAGTGTTGCGTTAAGCAACATTTCGCACCTTACAATTTAGCTAATAATAAAGAAAAATTAGCATTTTTTGATTGCGCACGATTTCAATTCTGCTAAGATGATTTTATTAACATTTAATAAAAT